>Ga0187886_1000825_pt1 | contig 32963 bp, 23 predicted proteins | sample June2016WEW_20_1_FD_133001 | JGI IMG/M metagenome (GOLD analysis project Ga0187886, IMG submission 133001) | Peatland microbial communities from SPRUCE experiment site at the Marcell Experimental Forest, Minnesota, USA - June2016WEW_20_150 | ecosystem: Environmental > Terrestrial > Soil >...
CAGGAGTTTCGGCTGGAGGGGGAGGGGCAGGTCGCTGATCTCGTCCAGGAGCAACGTCCCCCCTTCGCTCGCCGCGATCCGGCCGGGGTTGTCGCGGACCGCTCCCGTAAAGGAGCCTTTGACGTGACCGAAGAGCTCGCTTTCCAGGAGTTCGGGGGGAAACGAGGGGCAGGAGATCTGGCTGAAGGGTTTGGCCGCCCGGCTGCTCCAGGAGTGGATGGCCCTGGCCAGGACGGTCTTGCCGGTCCCGCTCTCTCCGCGGAGGAGAATCGTGGCCTCCGCGGCGGCTGCCTGCCGGGCCAGGTTGACCGCTCCTTGCATCACCGAGCTTGTGCTCGAGAAAACGATCTCCGGATGCTCCCGTCCCAGGTCTTCCTGAAGGGCGGCGACCTTCTGTTCGAGAGTCCGCACCTCGAACACCTTGCGCACCGCCAGCGTGATCTGGGCCGGGGTGAAAGGTTTCGGGATGTAGTCGCTAGCGCCCCGGCGCATGGCTTCGACCGCGGTGTCGATGGAAGCGTAGGCCGTGATGACGATGATCTTCAGCCCGGGGGTCGCGGCGAGAAGGGCCGGGATGAGGTCGAGGCCGTCGTCCGTGCCCAGGCGCAGGTCGACGAAGGCCAGGTCGAAGGACATCCTCGAGGCCTCTGCCTGAGCATCCTTGACATTGCTGACGGCCGTGACCTTGTGTCCCTCCGTCTCGAGGCAGACGGAGAGCGTTTTTCGGATGTTGAGCTCGTCGTCCACGACGAGAACATGGAGGGGCGGGTTCATAACCGGGGGGCTCTTCTCTTGTCCCATTTACGATCCGCTTCTTATCTCAAGCATAAAGGACAATCGGGCGAATTGCAACCTGCGGCCGAGCGAGGAAATGGGCGGCGATGAAGGTTGCCCGGAAGATTCCCATTTGCTGCGAAACGGACTACAATGACGCCAAGATCTTCAAAAACGGGTTTCTCCATGGAGGCATCATGACACTCAAGAAGAAACTGACCTTGGGCTTGGGATTCTTATTCCTCATCATCTTTGTTTTAGGGATTTTTTGCTCCTATCATATCGGTAAGCTCTCGCAGGACGCCGAGAACATCCTGAAAGACAATTACAAATCCCTCGTCTTCTCCAAGAACATGATCTCGGCCCTCGAGGATATGCGGACGGCCATCAGCAGCGTCGTCTTCAACGCGGCCGATACCAAGGAAACGTCCGACTACTACCTGAAACTCTTCGAGGCTGGCCGGGCCGAATTCGAAGACAATCTCAAGTCCGAAAATGGCAATATCACCGAGATTCATGAAAGCGAATACGTGGCCACGGTCAACCAGGGTTATGTTTTGTACGCAAGCCTCTGCCAACGCATCGTCAAGGGGGAGGGCGGCCGGGCCCTTTATTTCAACGAATACCAGCCGGCCTTTGAAAAGCTCAGGCACGCCATTAATAGCATCAACGACGTCAATATGCAGGCGGTCGAGCGGAAAAACCAGATGGCGAAGCAGGATTCGGCCAGGATCATCCACCTCATGGCCGTCGTCGGGGTCCTTTGTTTAATCCTGGCATTTGGCTATTTTTGGTACTTCCCGTTTTACGTTTCCAACTCTATCGCTTATCTGTCGGGCAGGATGAAGACCCTCCTGAAGAAGTCTGGCATTAATCTTGATATCAGGACGAATGATGAGAGCTTTATCATTTTGCAGGGCATCAACCTTCTGGAGAATAAGCTGGACGCTAAAGGCCATCCATAAACGTTAGAGATCGAGGGGAACGCCGCACAGAACCTAAAATGTGAAAAGGGCGTCCACGCTGAATGTCCACTGATTTTGATGGCCGCCGTCGAAGACCGGGCGGTCAGAGTGGTCGTATCGAACTTCCGGTCGGAACAGCAAGTGCGAGAGGAAATGGTCTGCTGGGAACGGCTTGCTTGCCACGCCCACGGTGGCCTCGTAGGAGTTGGAGCTGACGGGCGCCCCGGTGGAAAAGCCATTGGAGGCGTCTTTATACCACTCCAGCCGGGTATTCAGTGTGAAGTGCGGATCAATCGCGTAGCTAACGTAGCCGGACACGCCCCCCCACTGCTTGGCACCGCCCGGTAAGCCCGGGATATGCGGAGCATCGACGTAGTCAAAGCCCAAGCCGAGGCTTAGTTTATCAGTGACCTTGCGAGTGATAACCAAGTCCAAAGCGGTCCACCAGTCGCTGTCGTCGCCCGGAGGAAGATTCTTTCCGACGCCCGCCGGGAACTCCGGGCCTTCCGTCATCACGAAAATGATGGACGTTTTGTCGTTGGGCGTAAAAGTTACGCGGCCCAAGAAGTCCAGAGAATCGTTGGCGTCGCGCGTCGACTGGTTCCAGCCGCGCGTGAAGCCGGCGTCAAACGTCCACTGGGGGCTTAGCAAGAAGGTGGCCAAAACGCCCGTCTGCGTGCCCGGCTCGGCGTAGAGAAACTGGTAACTATAAGAATAAAGCGCCCTGGCTGGATCACCGAAGGCCCCGTAGATGTTAGCGCTGAATTGCTCGAAGCCGGCCAGCTCAATCCATTTGCCCACGCGGAGCCGCACCGGCAAGCCGGGGAGGGTCACATCCACATAGGCTTGGAGCAGGTCCCATTGATTGCGCCCCGTCTGCGCATCCATCATCCCGTTCGAGTGGATGAACGCAGCATCCGCGCCAAAGACGCCTTCCACGTGGAATCCCACGTCAAACGCCTTCTTGGTCGGATCGACCGTGCGTTCGATATTCAAACTGATCTTGTCCAGGATGACTGTGTTTTTGAAGTTGTTATATCCCATGTAGGTCGGGCCGCGACCGCCAGGAGCGGAGAAGTCGTGGAAGTAACCACCCTCGGCATAGCCGTAGATGTTGATCCTGGCCTTATTCAAAGGTCCAGCTATTCCCCACTCGCCCAAAGCTGTCATCAACAGCTCCGATGTCGGCGCGGTCGCGGGCGGCGGGGTGGCTTCCTGGATTTTCTTGTTGTCCACTGTCGCTGCCTCTGCATTTTGGTCGGCGCGCAGTGATACATTGATCAACGTTGCAAGGAGTGTACAGCTGACTGCGGCAATACCGAATTTAACGACTTTCATGGGTGTCACCTTGGTTTTATTATGTGCGATCTCTTAAAGATCTTGTCGCTATTGTTTTGCCCAAGACGCCGGATATCGCAAGATTCATGCCAACAAATCTCTGCCGTATCTGATTAAAAATAAAGGAGTTTCCGAAGTCCCGGTTCCGGGCCTGGTTGCATTAATCAAGACGGGTCGTTAATGGCTATTGAGAAATGCAATGGCGGGGGGACAAGGGCAGCCAACATCGCCGCTCAAACCTTAGTATTTGTTTTGTGCGGATCAGACCGTGAGCTCGCCCTTGATGACGGTCACCGCCCGGCCGGCGATCCGGACGCGGTCGCCGTCGAGACGCAGCTCGAGGACCCCGCCCCGGTCCGACGCCTGATACGCGGTCATCGACGCCTTGCCCAGCCGCTGCGCCCAAAACGGGGTGAGCACGCAATGCGAGGACCCGGTTACCGGATCCTCGGGGACCCCGACGGCCGGAGCGAAGAATCGCGAGACGAAATCGAAGCGCGGGTCGGAGGACCGGCTGGTGACGATGACCCCGCGGGCCGGGAGCGATTTGAGCGTGGCGAAATCCGGCCGGACGCCCCGGACGGCCTCCTCGTCGGCGGCTTCGATCAGAATATCCTCGGCGCTCATGCCGATGAAGGAGGGCTTGATTCCGAGCGCTCCGACCACGGCCTCGGCCCAGGCGGGCGGCCGCGGGTTGACCGGACGTGACGGGAAATTGAGTTCGATCAAATCGCCGTCACGGCGCGCCGTCAGCAGACCGCTCAGGGTCTGAAACCGGGCCTCGCGCTCGGGAGCAAGAAAGCCCTGCTCCCACAGGATGTGCGCGGTGGCCAGGGTCGCGTGGCCGCACAGCCGGACCTCGACCTTGGGCGTGAACCAGCGGAGCCGGTAGCCGTCGCCTTCGGGAAGCGGGAAAGCCGTTTCGGCCAGATTCATTTCGGCGGCGACATCCTGCATCCATGACGCTTCGGCCGGGCCGTTGAGAAGACAGACCCCGGCGGGATTTCCCTTGAAAGGTACTTCAGCGAAGGCGTCGACCTGGAAAATCGGAATGGCCATGCTCGTCTCCCTTCTGTTCGCCTCAAAGCTCCAGAAACCGCCCCGTCCGCCAGCCCTATTTCTTGGGCTCCTCGGCCTTCTTCTCCTCGGCTTTCTTGTAGAGCGCGTTTACGTCACGCTTGCCGCGCTCGAGATACGCAACGCCCTTGTCCATCCACTCCGGCCGCGGCTTGCCGAGCAGGAAGTGATCGAAGAAATCGTCCATGTAGACGGTCCAGTATTTCTGGTTCTCGCGCTCCCGTAGGCCGTGTTTCTCGCCGTTGAAGTTGAAGAGGTAGGCCTCTTTCCCGAGGTGGCGGAGGGCGGAGAAGAACTCGATCCCCTGGTACCAGGGTACGGCATCGTCCTCATCGTTGTGGATCGTGAGATACGGGGTTTTCACCCGCTCGACCCAGAAGAGGGGCGAGTTCTCGATGAACTGGAGGGCCCGCGTCCAGAGCGGGGCCCCGATCCGGCTCTGGGTCTTCTCGTACTGGAAGGCCCGCGACATGCCCGTGCCCCAGCGGATCCCGCCGTAGGCGCTCGTCATGTTGACCACGGACGCGCCCGCCTCGGCGGCCGCGAAGATGTTCGTCTGGGTGATCATGTAGCTGATTTCGTAGCCGCCCCAGCTGTGGCCCTGGATGCCGACCCGTTTCGGATCGATGAACCCCATCCCGAGAACCTTCTCGACGGCCGGGATGACGCACTTGAGGGAGCTCGGCCCGGGGTAGCCCACCTCGTAGATGATGTCGGGCATGAGAATGACGTAGCCGTTGCTCACGTAGCGGGTGAAATTGATGTTCGTTCCCGGTCCCGGGGCGTAATACCGGTGGAGGCCTTCGGCCATAGTCTCGTAGAGATAGACCATGAGCGGGTATTTTTTCGACGGGTCGAAGCCGTCCGGTTTGATGAGAACGGCCGGCAAGACGACGCCGTCGCCGTTCGTGTAATCGATGAGCTCGGCCTTGCCCCAGATGTAATCCGCCTGCTGAGGATTGGCGTCGCTCACCTTGCGCGCGCCGGCGAAGTCGGAATCGCTGACCCACAGGTTCGGGAATTCGTCGAATCGCTGCAGGGTGAAAGCGTAGACCTCGGCGTTTTTGGCCTTGCGCAGCCCACCGAAAAGCTTGTCGAGCATGACGAGTTTCACAGGACCCGTCGGGTCCGCCAGCATGACCCGGAAAGCCCCCGACGCCTTAGTCGCGTCGTTTGTCGTCGTCAGTATGATGGGCCGCTTGGCCGGGACGGTCTTTTGGTCGGGGTCGAGGTTGACATACCGGAAGACTAGCTTGTCCCGCCGGCCAACACCGTTCGTGACCATCCGGGCCTTGCTGCCGTCCGGGGTGATTTCCCAAATGTCGTAGCGATCATAGATGAGGACCGACGCGTCCCCGTCTGTCCAGCCGCCGGTGCCGTAGGGCGATGGGTCGTTCGGCGTGTCCCAGGTTTCGTCGACCAGGCCGACCCCGAGCTTGACGGTCAGGTTGAAGGTCTTCCCGTCCGCGACGCGGTAGGCGTAATAATTGCGGTCACCGTCCTGGAAATAGAGGAGGTACTTTCCGCCGGGGGAAATGGCGACACCGCGCGGCGATTTCTCCAGGATCTTTTTCCTCGATCCGTCGGCCAGGCTCACGAGGTAAACGTCATCGTAGCCCTGGTCCCAGGACACGAGCTGGCGGTAGGGGATGTCCGAGTTGCCGACCGCCAGCTTGGCGTCGTCCGAGAGCGAGATTTCGGGCAGGTCGTCCGTCGCGAGCTGGACGAACTTTTTCTCCTTGGGCCCGAAATGGACGACGCACATCAGGCTGCGCTTCTTATCCTCGTCGGCTTGGGCCTTTTGCATGGGCTGAAGGAAAGCATCTTTCCAACTCCAGATGTCCACCTTGATCGGCTCGGGGGGGTCTTTCGGCTCCGGCTTGGGGGCCGGGCCGATGCCGAAAAAGAGCCGGCCGCCGTCCTTCGAGAAGCTAAGCTTGCCGTTTTCGCTTACGGCCATCCCGGCCGGAAAGTTTTTGAACCCGGCCGGGATGAGCTCCGCCGCGGCCGCCCCGGCGGCGGGGGCGAGTTTGATCGCCGGCGCCGCCCAGTAATAGAGCTTGGAGGCCGATTTGTCCGCTTTGTAGTCGTCCCGGTCGCTCGTGAACGCCAGTTGCCCCCCCTTCTCGTCGAAGGCGAAGCCCTTATAGTTGCCGAGGCCTTTGAGCAAGGTCACGCTCTTCCCGGAGGCCGTTTCCCAGACAAGGGCGCCGTCGTTCTCGGGCGTCTTCGACGAGACGCCGCAGGCCAGCCACGCGCCATTCTTCGCCCAGATATACTCGACGACCTCGGCGATTTTCGTTTCCTTGCCGGTCCCGAAGTCGCGGATGACGAGGTCCGTGCCGGGCTCCTTCTTCTTTTCTTCCTTTTTTTTCTCGTCCTTGGCCTCTTCCGCCTTGGGCTCGGACTTCTTCGGCTCCTCTTTCTTTGCCTCGGACGCCTTCTTGGCTTCCTCTTTCTTCTCGTCGGCCTTTTTCTCGTCGGGGGTTTTGACGGGCGGCTCCAGGAGGTAGGCGATCGCGGCGCCGGATTCCTCCGGGACCTTGAAGCTCTTGACCCGGTCGACAGTCTTGACCTCGCCGGTGGCCAGGTTCATGATCCCCAGGCCCGCCTTGGGCTGTTCATCAGGCTTCTTCTTGTCTTTTTTGGCTTTGTCCACGTCGGCCCTAGGCGGAGCGATCGTGAACGCGACGAACTTTCCGTCCACCGTGAGCACCGGCTGCTTGCCGCGGGGCGAACGGAATTCCTTGTTGGTTTTCAGGTTGAGGGCGACGAGCTCGCCGTCGCCGTCCTGCGGGACCAAGGCATAGACAAGCCATTGGCCGTCGCGGGTGAGCTGCGTCCCCTGGATCGCCCGCCAGCCGTCGTAGGCGTCGTAGGACAGGGGTTTCCTGGCCGCGTCAAGCGCAAGGCTCGCCGCCGCCGCCAAAACGCACATGCTGAGGATCAAGACGGAGCGGATGCTCGATGAACGTCGGGTCATGGGGTTTCCTCCCGGGAGTGGTGATGAAGGCCGATGGCCATGAGCCCATGACTATATCAAGGCTGGGCTCCGGCCGTCAATCCGCGCGGGCCGCGCGTTAGCGGAGAAAGACGAGGAGCGCGTCGCTCACCGGCCGTTCGCCCGTCGGGTCGGAGGGCGAGTTGACGGCTTTGCCTCTGATCACCATGGTCGTCGAGCCGCCTCCGTCCAGGTTGACGGCCTCGACCGAGCCCAATTCGATCATCAGGCCCTCGAGTTCGGCGATGGTCATGCCGACGCTCTGCGCCGTCCGGCGGCCGTCAACGGTGACGAGCACGAGCGTGCCGTCGGCCCGGACGCCCACGGCCGTCCGCGGATGCCGCTTCAGAAAGAAGCCCTGATCGTATGCCCCCTGATCTCCGGTGGACGCGGGCCGGCCGTTCCTGACGAGCGCCGGGCCTCCGCCCAGGACGAAATCCGGCTCCCAGCCGGGACGCGGATGCATGGCCGCTTCGCTCCGGACCTCGGCGCGTCCGCCCGGCCGGAGGTTCTCGCGGACCCAGGCCGCCGCTTTTCCGGCCGCGGAAATCACGAGCCCGTTATCCGGGATCATCTGGCTGCCCTCTCCGTCGTGCACGGAGACGACGAGCCCGTCGATCACGACGGCCTCTATCCCGGCGGGGCCCGTGAGCGTCGTCCGGTGGAATTCGGGCGTGAAGAGGATCGCCTCGTCGTTTTCCCGCGGCCGGTTGATTCCATTCACGGGGAGCGTCCGTCCGCCCGCCGCGTCGACGACGGACCTGAAATCGAGGCTGACCACGGCCGCCTTCACCCCCTCAGGCGTGTTAGCGAGGGCCAGGCCCGGCCGGTTCCTGGAAGGCTCACTGAGGACCTTTCCCGTGAGCCATAAGAGTCCGGCCGGCTCGCCGCGGTACGTTCCGGCCGTCCTGAAATAGCCGCCGTTGATCGCGGCCAGCGCGCCGTGCCGGGCCGCTATGGAACTCACCGTCTCGGTCCCGACGCCCTCATCCATCGCCCGGCCGAGGGCCAGCCGCGTCCGCCCCGGGTCGAGCGACAGGACGTGAATGGTCCACCGCTCCGTCTCCGTGCCCGGCGTGAAATCCCCCCGCCGGATCTCGACATGCTCGACCCCGGGCGCCACGATTTCCGAGTGCCGGGTTTCCGGAGATTTGGCCTGGGGGACCCCTGCCAGGAAGAGCGAATTGACCGGAAACGCCAGGAAAAAAATGAGGATCGGGACGGCCGCCGCGGAGAACGGCCGGTCTAAGGCTCCCACGGCCCCAGACAAAGGTAGTCCGCATTCCCTTCGACCCGTCGGTCGGGGATGGCCAGCCCGACTAAAGCCTGCTGAATTCACGCGGAATCTTCCCGACGGCCTGGCTTCGACGGAATCATCTGTCGTCGTCGTCCGGGACGGCCGTTACGGCCCAGCTCGGGTAGGCCGCGGCGCTGCCCTTGACCGCGTGCCAGAGGATCCGGTTGAGCATGTCCTCCGGGCAGGCGTCCACTTTCCGGAAGTTGAGCCGGGCGGAGAGGAGGGCATTCCGTCGCAGCAGGGCGTCGGCGATCTGTTTCGCCGGCGGGTTCATCAAGTCGAGAGGCACCAGGTTCGGAACGGCCTCGAAGGGCCGGAAATCCGGCGTCTCCGTGAAGCAATCGAACATCGGGGTCGCCGCGGCGTCGAACTGGTTCATCGGCGGCAGGCCGAGGATCTGCTCTATCGTCCGGACGAGGCTCGTCGTGTTGTATTGCGTACGGACGACCGCACCGCGCTTCGTGTAGGGACTGACGCAGTAGGCCGTCGTCCGGTAGCCGCTGACATGGTCGAAGCCGTTCTGCGGGTCGTCCTCGATGCCGAAGATGACCGTCTCCTTCCAGAACCGGCTCCGGCTGAACGCCTCGACGATGCGCCCGAAAGCGAGGTCGTTGTCGGCGGCGCACGCTTCCGGGACCGGGGAGCCCTCCCGCGTCCCGCTCGTGTGGTCGTCGGGCAGGCAGATCAGGATGAGCTGGGGCATCCGGCCCTCGCGGTCCCAGGCCGCGATTTGCTTCGTGATGTAGCGCGCCCGCCAGACGTCCGGGACTTCCATGTTCCACCCGACCGTGTCCGCGGGGGAAAAGGGCCGGATCGTCTCGATCCCGGGAACGCTCCCGATGACCACGTCGCCGCGGCCGTGGAGGAATTCGTCCCAGTAATCCTTCCATTCCGGATCGTCCTTGCGGCCCTTGTCCTTCCAGCCGCAGGCGTGCATCATGAATTCGCCAAAGTTCCAGATCGATAGCCCGTGCGCGAGGGCGCTGTCCCAGATGAAGCCGCTCGGCGCGTAGGCCAGGGCGTCGACCTCGTCCGGGCCCATCCCGTCGGGATAGCTCCGCGGCCATCCGGCGAAGGATTTCTCCAGGTAATCGGTCCCGAAGGCCGTCGTCGACCACTGGTGGCCGTCGGCGCTGAGGATGCCGCTGCAGTAGGTGTTGTCGAGGAGGGCGAATTCGAGGACCATCTTGTGCTGGTTGGGGGTCACCCGCTCGCCGAAGAGGACGAGCGACGGGTTGCCGTTTCCGGCGGGGATGTCGCCCAGGACCTGGTCGTATGTCCGGTTTTCCTTGATGACGTAGACGACGTGCTTGAAAACGCTGGGCTCGCCGATCCGCTCCGGCACCGGCCGCGGCCGGCGGCCCCCCCGCGGTTTGGCCAGGGCCTGCTTGATCCGGTCGCGGTGATAATTTTCGTAGACGGCCGCGGTCATCCGCTTGAGTTCCGGCGGCTCCGGCAGGGGGATCAAGGACACCGAACCGTAATACTGGTGGGAATTGAAGCCCGTCCCGCCCGTCGACTTGTCGACCGCCGGCTCGATGGCGTGGCCCTTGATGTTGGCGACGGCCAGAGCGCTCCGCCGCGCGTCGAAGAGGAGCGCGCCGGGAAACCAGCCCGCCGGAATGAGCCCGGCGAGCTTCGAAGAGCGGCCGCCGGGGCTGAAGCGGATGACGGCCACGGCGTTTTGCGTGCCGTTGGCGGCGTAGATGGTCTGTCCGTCGGGCGAGAAGGCCAGGGCGTTCGGCGAAGCGCCGAACAGGTCGGCCGGGCTGGCCTTGGCCCAGATCGTTTCGACGACTTCGTCGTTCCGCGTATCGATGACGCTCAGGTTGTCGCTCGCGGCGTTCGCGCAGACGATATACCGTCCGTCGGGGGAGAGCGCGAGGGCGGAGGCATGCAAGTGCGTGAGGATGTCCTTGGTCACGGTGCCGGCCGCGAGATCCACGACGCTCACCGAGCCCTCGGAGGCGATCCGCCTCGCGGCGTCGACCCGGACTTCCGTGCCGCGTCCGGCCGGTCCGGTGAGGTCGCCGGGTCCGGGCCGGCGGCCGCCCCAATTGCTCACGTAGGCCCTGCCGCCGGCGAGAACGACCTCGTATGGGGCCACGCCCACGTCGATCGTCCGGAAAACCAGCCCGGTTTCGGGGTCGATCTCGAGGAGGCGGTTCGAGAGATTGCCGCAGACATAAAGCCTGCGGCCGTCGGGGGAAACGGCGAGGCCGGCGGGGATCTCTTCTACCCGGCGCGGGGCGTTGGCGGCCGGGAGAGAGATCGAATGGGACGGGCGGACGCCGCCGTCGGGCCCGACCGAGAAGGCCTTGATGCTGCCGTTGACGTTGCTCAGGTAGAGGTGGCGGCCGTCGGGCGAAAAGACCAGGCCCGTGTAGCTCAACTGCCCCTTGACGTCCGGATCGAGGAGGTTCGGGGAGGGGATTTCGGGCAAGGTTTCCCGGAGCCCCTCCGAGGGGAGCTCCGCCCGCTCGCGGATTTCGCCGCTCGCCGCGTCGAGGATGACGAGTTCGCTCGTCTTTCCGGAGACGGCCAGCAGCCGGCCGTCCGGAGACAGGGCCAGCGCCTGGGGACGGAGTCCGGGGAGCGGAATCTGCTTTCCCGCCGGCCTGACGACCTGGTTTGTCGGGACGACCGTCCGGTCCGGCCCGGCCGGGCCGACCGTCGCGGTGTCGGGGGGAGCGGGCTTCCGGCACGAGGCGGCTCCCCAGAGGACGAAAAAGGCCAGGGCGGCGGAAAGGACCGCCCGCCTCACGGGCCGGTCAGCGGGTCGCCGACTGCATCCCATTCTCGTCCACCTTCGGCAGGACGATCCGGCGGATCGCGCCCGCGATCTCCTCAAAAGCCGGCACGCGGACATTCTTCATGTTGACCGTCCGGGCCCCGCTCAGCGAGCGGACGGCGAGGAAAGACTCCAATCCGGGGCCGGCCGCGGACCGGGACTCGAGGGACATGAACTGGTTGTCCGCGAGGGCTTTTTCAATGGCCGCGAATTCCTCTTCGCTGACCTTGAATTCCTTATCGACGGATTCCCCGGCCCTGGACCTTTTATGGAAGGCCCCGGACCGGTTCATGCGGAGCTCGATCATGACCTGCCATTCCTCCTTGCCCACGGGCCCGTACCCGTAGCGCAGGAAGATCTGCTCCGTCCGGCGTTCCTGCTCTTTCTCCTGTTCGGTCTTTCCGAGCTCTTCGGGGTCTGACTGGACGTCGACCGCGACGACCATGTTCGAGCTGATGTAGAAATACCGGTAGGTCCAGCCGAAGTCCCCAACGCCTTCGAGGTCGCAGGCGATCGCCGAGTGCCCGGCGATATCGGCGAGACTCCCGCCCTTCTTGGCGCATTCCGACCAGGTCGAAAGAAACTCGGCCGGCGAGCTCGAGGCCAGCTGGGCCTTTTCCTCCTCGGAGAGGAGCGCGTATTGGACCTCGACTTGTTCCACGATCCGGCCGCCCCGCGTCTTCTGATAGACTACCGAGCTGACCGGGGTGTCGGCTTCCGCGTTCTTATCTTCGACGAGCTGCCATTCCGGGGGGAGCGAGGCCGGGACGGGTTTGAGCACGCCGCGCTCGTTGACGAGTTCGAGGCTCCGGGCTACATCCATGGCCTCGGTCTTCGTGGGGTGAAACCGGTCCGCGACGGGCAGACGGTCCCAGAAATTTTCGGCGCAGTATTCCTTGTCCCCGTCCATGACGGAGAACTTCCAGTCGGGCCGTTTCAGGGGGACGATGAACGTGTCGCCGGCTTCGAGCCGGGAGGGATCGTTGCCGTCGACGGTGAACTTGAGCGAGGCGAGATCGTAAGACGAAGTCGGGGTCAGGACCTGGAACTGCTCCTTGAGGGCGTCCTGCAGGGTGATCGTTGCCACCTGGACGACGGCGTCGTAGTATTTGGTGCCCCCGTTCGGCCGGAGTTCAATGATCGCGCACGTGAGCTCGGGTTTGGGCTTGGCGCGGGTGCAGCCGGACGGCGGAAAAACCGCAGCGGCGAGCGCCAGGAAGGCCAGGAGGGAGGCTCTTCCTTTTCCGGGGATGCCGGGATTGAGATTGGACATGCTCTTCTCCATTTTCCAGTTGCGGGGAACGCGTCGTCCTACCATTATCACAGGCTTTCGCCGGGGGTCAATCCCGTTCGCGGGATCCCACGGACGCCATCAAGCGGCCGCCCTCGGCAGCCTCTTGATGACTGCGAGGGTTCAAGCCAACCGGCCCCCGGCTGTAAGTCCGCGGAGCTTCAGTCGCCGGCGGCCTGACCCGGTCTGGGGCTCACCCGGGAACGCGTTCCCTCTCACCGTATTTTGACGACGCCGCGCGGTTTTTCTTCTCTCCGCCCCGGCCCGGCCTTGATGGGCCGTTCCGGGGGTGCTAGAATGGCCTTATCCGGAATTGATATGTGAAGGGAGGAGAGGGACATGAGTGACGCCGTTAGATATTCCTGTTCGATCTGCAAAAAGGAAGTATCGGTCCCGAAGGGCGAGGCTGTCCCAATCTGCTGCGGGCGGGAAATGGAGCCTTTGCCGTTCTGCACGACCGCCCCTAACCCTGAAATGGCCAGGAACTACGACGAGGACGCGCCCTGCGACCCGGGGACGCTCCCGAGAAAGCGCAAATAGCTCCCCGCCTCAGGCGGCCTTCGGACCTTCCTTCTTCGGCTTGACCAGCGCTCTGTCGTAGACAAAAAGCCCGACGATCGACACGACCCCTATCCCGACAATGATCAGCCACATCGGCACGGTGTTCACCGTCCGGCCCTGCTTGAGGGGCGTGTTGATATAGGTCTCGAAAAGGCGGCCGCCGACCGGGCCCCCGACGATGCTGGCCAGGGCGATGGGCAGACTCTGGTAGCCGAGGTAGAGCCCCTCCTGTCCCTTGGGGGCGATGGCCCCGATGTACTCGTAGATCCGCGGCGAGGCCATCATCTCCCCCACGGCCATGGAGGCGATCGAGACGATCATGAAAATCCCGGCGATGGGGATGGCGACCCCCAGGTTGACCATCCGGGTGATGTCTCCGAAGAGAAGCGGCGGCAGGACGTTCAGCAGCATCCCGGCCGTCACGACGATGGCGCCGAACATGATGGACTTGACGGGCGCCCACCTCTTGACCATCCGGGTGATAAGGAGCTGGAAACTGACGATCATGATCGGATTGGCCATGGTGTAAAGGTCCATGGGCGCGTTCGGGTCCACGTAGCGCATGAAGAGGGGCATGAGGTTGTAGAGCTGGATGTAGAGGAACCAGAACAGGCTCAGGACGATGATCAAGAAGACGAACCGGAGGTTGCGGAGGACGATGAAAATCCCCAGGAGGGCTTGGCCCAGGGTGCGCTTCCGGACCTGCTGGCCGTCCTTGCGGCCGTCGCTGACGAACTGGGGCTCCTTATAGATCAGGAGGACGATGAGGAGGCCGATCACGGCGAAGATCGTCGAGGGGTACTGGAAAATCGCCGGGATGCCAAGCTTGGTCCGGACGAAATAGGAGACGGTCCGTCCCGTGATCGAGCCGATGTTGATGACCATATAAAAGATGCTGAAGGCCAGGGTCGCCCGGAGCCCGGCCGTTTTCTGGACCGTCCCCGCGATGCACGGCTTGACGACAGAACCGCCGATCCCGATCAGGCAGATGCCGAGAATGACGGGCACCGTGAAATCCACGGCCCCTCCGGCGGCGCCGCCGGCGAGACCGGGCCAGAACCGCTGGACGTTGCCGATGATGACATAGCCCAGGGCGATCATCACGAACGCGTACGACAGCGTCTTCTTGAAGCCGTACTTGTCGGCCAGAGTCCCGGACAGGATGGGCAGAAAATAAATGATCCCCCAGAGAAGGCTGCCGTTGAGGAAGGTGGCGAAGGACGGGGTCATGCTCAGGGTCTCTTTCAGGTAGATAACCATGAAGGAGGCCATGGCGTAGTAGGCGGCCCGTTCGAAGATTTCGATGGTGTTGGCCGTCCAGAACGTGGCCGGGAATTTCTGCTTTTCTTCGGCGGGGGCGGGGGATGGCTCGGTCATGTCGGACCTCCTCCTCGAACGATCATCCGGACCTTGGCACGACGTGCCTGGCCTGGTTCTCCGGGAATGGCCCCCCTAAAATAAACCAGGCCCGGCTCCCGAATCAAGACTTTCGTGTCTGCGGGGCGCGCCGGCTTGCCGGGCTTGACAACCATCGCGCGGGACCTATATTGAGATTAGGGAATGGGGAATTCTCTCTTGAGGAGGAGGGACTCATGAAACGGTCTTCCTTCGTGTCATTCTTCCTTCTGTTTTCAGTTCTCCTGGCGTTCTCCGGGCTGGCCCTGGCCGAGACCAAGATCGTGACCATCCCCAAAGGGACGGCCGTCGAAAAACTCGGACCCGGCCACTTCAAGCTGAAGGGGCCCGAGGGGTGTGTCTTCGAGATCAAGGCGTTCCAGAAATCGGGAAAGGGCCAGGGGACGTTCGGGGAGGTGGGCATCATCGGCGATTGTGGGGTTTATGACAAGACCGGGAAGATCATCGCCACCGGGACCAAGGGGACCCTGAAGAGCGGACCAAAGGCGATCATCGGCGACACGGGGAAGGCCATGAAGAACGTCCCGGCCACGGATTACATCAAGATTGACGATGAGGTGACCTGGCTTCCCGCCACGATCGAGTTCACGGCGGTCCGCGTCTTCAACCGCCCGGCGCTTCAAAAGCTCTCGCCGCAGCCCGACCCGCCCGGCAAGCGCTGAGCTCTCGAAGCACTCCGTCCGGCCTCCCGCGAGGGGGAAAGCCCGGCCCGTTCCGGCGGCGCCTCAGGCGCCGATCAGAATCTCCCCGGAGAAGCCCAGCTTTTCGACCCTGATTTTCGCCGGGTCGCTTGTTCCGAGCTTGTAGTCCATGTCGGCCGCGGCCAGGAACCGGGGCGGGGGGGTGATGGGCCAATCCTCGCCTTTCTTGAACAATCGCCGCTTTTCCTCGCAGAGCTTGAGGGCCGTCGTGTCCACGGCGACCGGGTCGGTCGCGGCCATGACGCCCTTGTAATCCCAGCGGTGAAGCGGGTTGATCTGGGGGCCCGGACCGAAATACGGCCTCAGGGCGTCCACGATGATCAGCCTGGTCTTGCCTTTCACTTCGGGCAGGAGGAAGGTTTCGGCGAGCTTCGTGTTACCGTTAAAATGATACGCGCTCGGCTTGCTCGAGAAGTTGATGTAATTCTTGATGGAGCAGGCGATGCCAGTTAGGGAATGAACTTTGATGGACGGTACGTTGATCAGGACCGTGCAGTCTTTGACGGGCAGCCCCCCGTCCATAGTGTGGACACGCTCTTTCGGGATGCCGAGGGCTTCGAGCCTGGCCAGGACGGCATCGACAACGGCCTGCTCGGTGTGGACGCGCATCCATTCGCAGCGGGTGATTTTGACGCCGACGGTGTCCTCACGCTTGACGTAGAGGCCCCAGGCCTGCAGGGGGTCCTCGACGCCAGCCAGGGTCATGACGGCCCGGTCCACCATCGCGGCCACGATTTTCGAGTCGACGGCGTGTGCCGCGTCGACCGCGGCCTCCTCGCGGACGAGGACGATGCGGGCCAGGGGGTCGGCGGCGGCGAAGGCGTCCGGCTGAAGCCCGGCGGCGGCCGCGCCGGGAGCGAGCCTGTGCAAGCCGGCGACCAAACCGAGCGAGCCGTAGGCCGCTCCCTTCATGAAGCTCCGGCGGGTGATCAAGTCTTTTTGTCCGGGGGGGTATTTATCCATGGGAAAACCTCCTGGATTTTCGATGCGGCCGTCCGCAGGAGCGTCTCGCAGCGTTTCCTGTCGGGCGATTCGAACACGAGCACGAGGAAGCAGCCGACAAGGCGCGCCCCCGCGAACTCCCCGTTGTCGATTTGTTCGACGGCCGTCCCGGCCTGGGGATCGATCTTGACGGAAAAATAGGCGCCGCCGAACTTCAGATAGGCGCGGCGGGCGTCGGCGGGCGTCCGGTAGCGGCAGAGGAGGAGCATGGCCTTTCCCCAGTCTTCCCGGTATTGGCCGAGCGCGACCTCGGTCCTCTCGTCGAGAAGGAGGACGTTCTCGTCGGCCAGGTAGTACAGGTTATTGAGGGACACCTGCTTGTGGAAATAGCGGACGCTCTTTTTATCCAGATGCTCCGTAGGGAGGCCATCGAGGAGGGCCGGTTTCGTTCCGTCCACCGAGATGGCCGCCGCGACCTTGAGGCCGAGGCCCGTGAGGATTCTCCGCGTTTCCGCCGTTTCCTTTTCGGCCAGGAGCCTCACGAAATAGGGCCCTTTCCAGAACCGGAGGAGCCCGCCGCCATAAAGGGCCTCGCGGCCGACCCGGACCGTTTCGCCGTCCTGGTCGCTCGAGAAAATGCCGTAGGCGTCGGCCGAAGTGGTCATGTCATAGATTTCGGCGACCAGGGGGGAGCTGGCCGCGTCGACGTATTCCCGGACGAGCACCTGCCGGAAGCCGAAAGCCAGGTAAATCTCGCCCGCCCCGTCCATATAATCAAAGATGGTCTCGCGGGTGAAGGTCCGGTCTTCACCGGCGGGCTTCCAGCCCGCGATCTCGCCGGGAAGCAGCCGGGCGAGATCCGCCCCGGCGCCAGCCGCGGCGGCGAGGGGAGGCATGAGCCCGAGAATGACGAGACACGCGACGAGGAAACGCATCGAGTCCAAAATGTAGCCCAATCGCCGCCCCCTGTCAATTTCGGCATTTTGGTGACACACAACTAAATACCGAAATTATTCCTGGTCACTTCCGTAACAACTTTCGTGATAAGCGCTGACCCTCAAATTGGCCGTTATGATTCGAAGCAGGTAAAAAGCGCGATTCGGCGAATTTCGGTATTTAGTTGTGTGTCACCGAATTACGAGGCGGAGAAGGAAAAAAAACGAGCCGCCGATCAGGGCCGCGCCCGGGATGGTGAAGATCCAGGCCCAGACGATCCTGAGGGTGACGCCCCAGCGGACGGCGGACAGCCGCTTGGTGGCCCCGACGCCCGAGATGGCGCCCGTGATGACGTGGGTTGTGCTCACGGGAACGCCCATGTGCGTGGCCAGGAAAATACTCAGCGCGCTCGCGGTCTCGGCGCAGAAGCCGTCGATCGGACGGAGCTTGGTGATCTTCTGGCCCATGGTTTTGACGATCCGCCAGCCGCCGGAGAAGGTCCCCAGGCCGATGGCCGTGTAGGCGGCGGCCGCCACCCAGAACGGGATGTGGAATGTCTTGGTGATGCCGGCCGAGAACAGGAGGCTGCTGATAATCCCCATGGTCTTTTGGGCGTCATTGCCGCCGTGGCCGAGGCTGTAGAGGCCGGCCGAGAGGAGCTGGAGCCGTCGGAAGGCGCGGTTGATCTTGGCCGGATGCTTCCTCTGGACGATGCGGACCGTGATCCAGATGAAGACGACGCCGAGGGCCATGCCCAGGACCGGCGCCAGGAAGATGAAGATGATCGTCTTGACCCAGCCCTGGACGATAATGACACCCGGCCCGGCCTTGACGATCGCGGCGCCGGCATAGCCGCCGATGAGGGCGTGGGAAGAGCTCGTCGGCAGTCCGAGGAGCCAGGTCAGGAGGTTCCAGCAGATCGCCGCGAGTATCGCCGCGAAAATGACCAGCGGCGTCACGACGGCGAGGTCGATCATCCCGGCGCCGATCGTCTGGGCAACTGCCGTTCCGAAAATGAAAAACGCCGCGAAATTGAAAAAGGCGGCCCAGACGACCGCCTGCCGCGGGGTCAGGACCTGGGTCGAGACGATCGTGGCGATGGAGTTGGCCGCGTCGTGCATGCCGTTAGTGAAGTCGAACGCCAGAGCGACCAGGATGATGAAGACAACGAACAGCAGGCTCGCGGCGGGCATGAGGCTCAGCTGGTCTTGACGATGATGCCTTCGATGATGTTGGCCACGTCCTCGCAGCGGTCGGCGGCGATCTCCAGCCGGCCGTAGATCTCCTTGAGCTTGATGAGGTCCTTGAGCTGGTCGACCCTCTGGGTTTTCTCGAAGAGGTCGGCGATGGCCTCGCGGCAGACGACGTCGGCTTCATATTCGAGAAGGTTGATCTGCTTGCAGAAGGCGTCGACGCGGCCCAGGGTCTCGAGGTTGTCGAGGGCCTCGGAGATCTGGTGGACGGCCTGGTTGAGGATGTCGACGAGCTTTTTCATCTCCGTGGTCGGCTTCGGGACCTTGAAGTAGTTCATCCGGCTGGCCACGCCCTCAATACAGTCCAGGACGTCGTCCAGGCCGCTGGCCAGGCCGTGGATGTCCTCCCGGTCGAGAGGCGTGATGAAGGTCTCCCGGAGTTTGGTGAAGATCTCGTGGGTGATCATGTCCCCCTGGTGCTCGATGTCCTTGATGTGCTGGTACTTTTTTTCGACGTCCTCGTAGTTGTTGACGAGCTCCTGGAGGGCCAGGATGCCGACCTTGAGGTTGGCCGCGTCCTGGCGGAAGAGCTTGAAAAATTTCTGGTCTTTAGGGAAAAAACGGAGTTTCATACGGGTTTCCTTAGGGCTGGAATATATCGGAGGCCGCGCGAATTGTCAAATTCACCGGGCTCCCGCGATGTGGGTTTTTCCGGCGCCGGCAAAGCCTACCGCGGCAGGGATGTCTACGTCACGCGCCCTAGAGCTTGAGAACCACCTTGGCCCGTGTCAGGAGTGTCGTTAGGAAAAGGACGAGAGCTGTCATGACCGCCGCGTTCAGCATGCCCGGCCAGCCCCCCTTTTCGCCGAACGGCCAGACGGCCCGCCAGAGATCGACGTGAAGAAGTCCCCCGGCGAGGACAAGGATGTTGCCGATCTGGTCCGGCAGGAGGTAGGCCGCGAGAGGGTTCCGGCCCACCGGAACGAGGAAGGCGGCCGCCCGGCTGAGCTTGAGCAGGTCGAGGAGTATATAGAAGAAGAGGAACACCAGACAGGAGATGCCGGCCGTGGCCAGCGCCCACGATTCCGTCCCGCCGATCTTGCTGAAGCCGTGGAGGGGCCTGAGGACGTAGCCGGCGGCGAGCAGAACCATCCCCAGAATTGACAGGAAGCGGACGCGGTCCTTCGGCTTTGAGAGGCCGGAACCGGGGAGGAACAACGTCCCGGCGAGCATCCCGGCCGTGACGATCGCGGTGTGGGAGCCGAAGATGCTCCCGACGCCGTGCTCGAGAAACCTGTTGACGGGCCCGAGAAAGTCGAGAGCGCCATGTCGGCTGCCGATATAAAGGGCGGTCATCAATCCGATGGCGCCGGCCAGGGCGGTCCTGTTTCCCTTGCTGAAGATATAAAGAACGGACCCCGCAAAATAAGTCCAGCCGATCATGCCCAGGATGCCCCACCAGGAATGTTGAAGCCAAGTCACGACGCCGTCTTCGCCTTTGCCGCGGAAAATAACGACCAGGGCGATGAGCAGGGCGGCCGCCGCGATTCGCAACCCGAGCTGGATGTTCTTCCTTCGCGGGCCGGCGTTTTTCGGCGTGCCCGCCCACAGGGCAAAAACAGCGCCGTAAGCCAGGAAATACCAAAGAGGCTCACTGAGGCCCGTGTCCGCGGCCGAGAAACGATGATGGTTCACCTCGATGAGGCCGAGGAAAAGCAGGGCCAGCGTGCGTACGACGACGTGACCCAGAAGGCGCGGCGCAGGTTCGCCCGTCTGCTTCCGTTTCGCCAGGGCCAGCGGGATGGAAACTCCGACCATGAACAGGAAGCCGGGAAACACCCAGTCCGTCAGGGTGAAGGCGTCCATGGCAGCGGGCGCGTGCCGGAGGATGAAGGGGATCCCGGTCATGGCCGCGATGAAATTCACGAAGACCATGGTCAGGATGTCGAAACCCCGGAATGCGTCGAGCGAAGCCAGGCGCTCGCGCGCCGGCGGGGCGGCCGATTCCGCGGCGGGGGCGGGGGTCAAGCCCGCCTTGTCCACGGGCGTTCCTCCGCTCAAAATGGGCTCCTCGTGATGTTCATAGCGACGCCAGGGCCCCGCGGACGTAGCCGACGGATTCGGCGAGCCCGGCCAGCGGGTCCTTCGCATCCTTCTCATACTCGAACGACGCCGTGCCGCGATAATTCAATTTGACGAGCGTCCGGAGGAACTTCGGGACGTCGACGACGCCGCGGCCGATCTCCACGAACCCGCCTTCCTTCGAGGCGGCGGACACGTCCTTGAGGTGGACGTCCAGTATCCGGGGAGCGAAGGCTTCGGCCGCCGCGGACGGGTCGACGCCCGCCCGCTGGCAGTGGCCGATATCCAGGCAGAGGCCCAGACGCGGGTCCATCCCTTTGACCAGTTCGTAGGCGCCGGCCGGCGTGGGATAGAGGGGGTCCCCGGGCCCGTGGTTGTGGATGGCCAGCTTGATGCCCGTTTCCTTGGCCTTTTTCTCAGCGAGGGGCAGGAGCTCGTGGTTGGGGGCGCCGATTATGACCTCCATTCCTCCGGCTGTCGCGTAGGCGAAGGCCCGCTCGACCTCGGCCGGGGTCGTCATGTAGATGACCCCGCAGCCGTAGGGGACAAGCCCGCCCTCGCGGACCTTGCGGACGGCGGCCGCGATTTCGGCCTCCGTGCTGGTCAGGGGGAGGTGGAAATCCTTGAGCGAGATCCTCGCCAGGCCGACCCGCCGGGTCATCGTGATCACGGCATCGAGGTTAAACTCCTGGAACGTGATGGAGGCCAGGCCGAGCTCGAACGGCACCCGCACCCTGCCCCGGGCTGGGTTCTCCCGGCCGAAAAGCCGGGCCGGGGCCGGCGAAACCGCCAGGCCGGCCGCGACGGCGGCGCCGCGCTTGAAAAAAGCCCGTCTCGTCGTGAAGCGGTCGCTCATGTCTTTCCTCCTTTCATACGGCGGGCAGGGCCCAGGGACTCCGGTAGGCGCGGCCGACGAGGCGCTGGGCCTCCGGGTCGCCAAGGATATCCTCTTTCTCCGGGTCCCAGCGGACCCGGCGCCCGAGCCGGAAGGCGATATTGGCCAGGTGGGAGGGAATGATCGACAGATGGCCCATTTCGACATCGCCGGCCGGTTTGGCCCGCGTTTTGAGACAATCCACGAAATTCCGGACATGGGCGAAATGAAAATCCTGGGACGAGGTCTGCCGGGGCTTGGCCGTCATCCGGAAGACGCGACCGTTCGGGCCCAGGGCGTCGGTCTCCGAATAAACCTCCCAGCCGCCCCTGTCGACGACCAGGATGCCGTTCTGGCCGTGGAACTCGACGCCGTGCTCGCGTTGCCAGGGCCCGACCCCGCACCCGATCATATGCTCCCAGAGGATGTTATAGGTCTTGAACTCGATGAGCGAGTTCTGAGTGTCCGGCGTTTCGCGGATGTCGTCCGGATAGCCGAATTTGCCTCCCACGGCCGCGGCCCCGACCGGGCTCTCCCCAAGGGCCCAAATAATGACGTCGATCATGTGCGCGCCCCAGTCGACCTGGAGGCCGCCCGAATAATCCCAGAACCAGCGGAAGTTGTGGTGAAAACGCATGGGGTTGAAGGGCCTTTTCGGCGCGGGCCCGAGCCAGAAGTCGTAGTCCACGGTGGCCGGCGGATCCTGGTCCGCCGGCGCGCCGATCGAGCCTTTCCAGTCGAGGCAGGCCCAGGCCCGGACGAAGCGCAGTTTGCCGAGCTCCCCGGACCGGACGAACGCCACGGCGTCCCGGAAGTGGTCGGAGCTCCGCTGCTGGGTGCCGACCTGGACGATGCGATTATAGCGCCGGGCCGCCCGGACCATGGCCCGGCCCTCGGCGATCGACGTGGCCAGGGGCTTTTCCACGTAGACGTCCTTGCCCGCCTGGCAGGCTAGGATCGTGGGCAGGGCGTGCCAGTGGTCCGGCGCCGCGACGACTACCGCCTGGATGTCCTTGCGCTCGAGGATCCTGCGAAAATCCCGGTATCCATCGGGGTTGCGACCGCGGGCCGCCGTCACGATCTGGACCGCCTCGTCGAGCCGCTCCTCGTCCACCTCAGCCACGGCCCGACAGTCGATTTCGGGGACCCGCAGGAACGCTCCCAGGTCCGCCTTTCCCTGGCCGCCGCAGCCGATGACGGCGATCGCGATCTTGTCGTTGGCGCCGACTCTCTGGGCTGCCTGTCCCGCCCCGGCCGCCGGAACCGCCGCTCCGGCCGCGCCAACGGCCGCCCCGGCCGCCGCCTTAGCCGTCTCACCCATGAAGGTCCTTCTCGTGATGTTCTTCATCCGTTCGCCCTCTCTTCTCGCTCTCGATTCCCCTACTATACAAATTTTCCGCGGCCGCGGCCATCCTTTTTTGGACCGAAGCTCCACGGACTTACGGCCGGGGGGCTCCTTTTGGCTTGAACCCCGCAGTCATCGAGAGGCTGCCGAGGGCGGCCTCTCGATGGCGTCCGTGGAACGCCGCGAACGGGATTGAACATCGCGGGGAGATGGGCTACTATAAAGGGGGAACATTAATCGCGAAAAACGAAAGGATCGTGCCTATGGCCGAAAACTTCATGGAGGAAAAAACCCGGAAGGTCGCCCTCCTCATCGATGGCGACAACGCCCAGCCGTCGCTCGTCAACCAGATCCTGGCCGAAGCCGGAAAGTATGGACTCGTGACCATCCGCCGGATTTACGGCGACTGGACGACCACCAGCATGTCCGGCTGGAAGACGGCCCTTCACGACAGCGCCATCCAGCCCATCCAGCAGTTCCGCTACACGATCGGCAAGAACGCCACGGACAGCGCCATGATCATCGACGCCATGGACATCCTCCACAGCCACCAGGTGGACGGCTTCTGCATCGTCTCGAGCGACAGCGATTACACGCGGCTGGCGACGAGAATCCGGGAGATCGGGTTTTTCGTCATGGGCATCGGAAAGCGCTCGACGCCCAAGGCCTTCGTCAACGCCTGCAACGTCTTCATCTATACCGAGAACCTTGTCCCCCGCGAGCCGCGGCGAAGAGACCGGGGCGGGGCGCGGAAGGCCGAGGAGCATGAGGACCGGGGTGACAAGAGCCGGAAGTTCGACCCCGTGCCGCTGCTCCGGGGCGCCTTCGACATGGCCATCCACGAAGACGGCTGGGCCAACTTGGGGGAGCTCGGCTTCTACCTCCGCCAGCTCGACCCCGGCTTCGACCCCCGCACTTACGGATTCAAGCAGCTCTCCCAGCTCATCAAGAGCCAGCCCGCGCTTTTCGAGGTCAGGGCGCGCGAAGAGGCGGGCGGAGGATCCGCGATTTATGTCAAGGTGAGGGAGACCCGCGACGATTCCGAGCGAAGCTAGAACCTGAACCTGTATCCCACAGTAAAAGCCACGCGGACCTGCCTGCCGAACGTCGGGTCCACGCTCGAGCCCGCGTGCAGGGGGAAGTAGGCCTTGATCCCGAGGTTCAATCTCTCGAGGCGTCCGAAGAAGTTATAGAAAACGGGCATTTCAACGCCCGTCGTCAGGAAGGCGCGGCGGAGGTCCCTCCGGCCGTCCCACCATTCGAACCCCAGGAGCCGGAGGGTTACGATGTTCGCCCGCGGCAGGTGGCACTCCAGGACGAAGGGGGATATTTCGAGCGACGCGGCGTAGGTTTGGACGTCCTGGATCTTTTCCCAGACGTTGTAGTCAACGAACCCCAGAGTCACCGACGGCCGCCAGTTTACGAACTGCAGGTATCTATTGAACGGTTCCATCCCCCAGAAGCCTGGACTGAACTCTAGCGACGCGCCGGCGCTTCCCGGACGGGAAAAGTAGGTCGAGGCTACGGTCACTTGGGGCCTGAACAGCGGACGGCGTAGCTCCGCGGGGTCGATGAACCGCGGAGAAACATCCACGACTTCGCCGTTCTTGACGTGCACGAGGAGGTAGTGGTTCCCGAACCAGGCCTCGGGGTCCTTGACCTCGATGGACCTTCCGGCGTCCGGCCCGGATTCGTTCCTCAGTTTCTGATTGAATAAATCTTCACGGACCTGGATCCGGCTGGGAAGGTTGCCCCGCTTGAAAGGGCCGCCTCCGCCTCCGGAGACATACCATTGGAGGGTGTGATCCGGCTGCCCTGGCGTTTTCGCAATGATGGAGAACGTTTCAAGTCTGTGGACGCAGGCGCTGAAGGTCACGGGAGCGTCCGAAAAAATGATCTCGTCCATGAGGGAGGGATTGCCCTTTTCCTCCGGGGTCTGCGGGAAGCCCAGGGCCAGCCAGGAGTTATATTCAATGCCCCGGCTGTAGGGGTCCCGGGATTTATTGAAAATCGAGTGGTGCATCATGGGGATGAGCGTCTTGCCGTGCTCGCGGGCGTAAGCGGCGACGGCCCGGTAGAAATCGGTCTGGCCGTTGTAGGGGCTGAGGGTGAAGAGATTCAGCCGGTGCTGGTCTTTCTTGTCGGGATAAAGAGCCTGCTTGAGCTGGGAAAAGACCGGGTAATGCCAGCCCCGGGCCATGGAATCCAGGAAGAGGTAAACCACATTCCCGGCCTCGAACGCGTAGCAGATCATATTGTCCGAATTGAGGACGGGGAGCGTACCGTAACCGGCCTTCCGGAATAGGGCCGCGAGCGCCACGGCGAGCCGGTCCCGGCCCTCCCGGAATTCCGCTTCCCGGAGGGGCGGGTTTTCGTAGAATTTCAGGTGGTACCGTCCGTCGTCCTTGCGTGCGTAGTTGTCCGCGAGAACTTGACGGTCTCCGGGGTCCGGGAGTTTCGCGGCGAGCTCATGGAATGTGCTTGCTGCCAGGTCGGACGGGACGGGATAAAAAATGTGCGGGTCGGCGATCCAACGGTCCCAATCGAAGAACGCCTTGAACTTATCGACCCCGAGCGGCGAATCGAACAGGTCCTTGTAGCGGTTTTGGGGACGGGGCCGGAAACTCAGGATTTCATGGTTTCCGAGGGCGGGGAAAATCGGCTTGTCCCTGGCCAGAAGCTCAATATAGGGATAAACCGTCCCGTCCGGGCCCCGGCCGGCGAAAGCCTGCTCAAGGCCGGTCCACTGCCGGGCGGCCGGGCCCTCGTAGACCAGGTCGCCGAGGAGAATGACGAAGCGGATTTTGTCGTAAAGCCGTTCCCCCGTTTTCTCGTCGATAGCCCCTTGGATATTTTTGGCGATGGCGTTGAAAACGGGATGTCCGAGGTCCCGGACGCCGTTTTGAATGTCCCCGATGAGGACGAAATAGTAGTCGTCGAGCCGGATGCCGGGAGCGGAGGTCTCGGCCAGAAAGCGCCGGACGCGCTCGAGATTTCCGTCCTTGAAGGCGGGCCCGCCGCTCTTGACCGCGGCCGGGCCGGCCCCGGGCTCGGATCCATAGGCGGTCAGGCCCAGGACGAGGAGCGCCAGCAGCCCCGCAGAGACCGACTTTCTGAAGGATCTCATGAGAACGATCTTTCCCCGCACATGAAAATCCATTATACGCCGCCGGCGGACGATCCGGAAACCGCGGGGACAGGGCCGGGGCCCGCCATGCCAATCCCGTTCGCTGGATCCCACGGACGCAGATCCGTGGAGCTTCAGTCCAGGCGGAAGGTGAGAATTTTCCAGGGGTCGGCGGCGATGTCCAGCCGGCCGTTCTTGACGGTGGCGCCGGCCAGCCGCCGGCCGACGAGATCGGTCGCGGCCGCCCGGCCCAGGGGAAGCCGGATCGTGACGCTTCCGTTGGCGCGGCGGCCCTCGGTTTCGACGACGCGCAGTTCGTAGCCGCCGTCGACCCTCTTCCGGAACGATGAGAAGCCGAGACCGGGGGGAGTTGCGGTGAAAAAGCTCTCCGACCGCGAAAGATCCCCCGCCCGGGGCTTCACCAGCGCGCACGCCAACGGGCGCGCGAACGCGGCCGCCGCGCGCAGGCGGCCGGAGTTATCGAGTTCCCCGCCATGGGGCATCAGGCCGTGACGGTACTCGGCGTAGATGGGCCAGCCATATTCCTTCGAGAAATAGGATTCCCATTCCCGCATGACCAGGTTCGAAACCCGGCCCGACGGCTCGCGCCGGAAGTATTGAGTGCCCGGGTGCAGGATGAGGAGTCCGCGGTCCCCCCCGAGCAGGTCGACGAAGGTCAGGGCGTGGTAGGCCGGGTTCTTCGTCTCCTCGACGCCGAAAGGGTAATCGCGGAGCACGTTGGTCACCGCGAAGCCGGGGGCCAGCGAAACCCAGTACCCCTCCTTGATGTCCGCCGGAGCGACATCGGACTGAGGTGGGACCAGGGCCAGAACCCGGCTCGTCACTTCGAGGTACGGCGAACCCGCCGCGAGGGTGACCCGGGTTTCGAACTTGAGATACTCCCAGGAGTGCCGGGCCCGCAGCGTCGCCCAGAGCGGTCCGCGGGCAACCCAGTCGATCTGGGCCTTGGAGCCGCCGCTGTCGTAGAAGGCCGGGGGCTTGGGCCGGGTCGGGAGGTTCGGGTTCGGCCGGCCCGTAAAGCGGGGAAAAGGCCCGCCGGCCTGGTCGAGCATTTCAGCTCCGGAAGGCTTGGCCGCGAGGCCGACGACGCCTCCGGTGGCCGGGTCCAGCCGGACGCGCATGAACTCGTTCTCCATGGTCAGCTTCGATTCGTCAACTTTAAGGTCCGTCGCCGCCGCGGGCGAGGCCTGCGCCGAATATTGGAGATAGTAGGTGTCGTAGCCCGCCGGAGGCACTTCGCGGGCCATGAAGGCGATCTCAGCCATGGCCAGGCCGCCGGAGGATATTTCCTCGCTTTTGACCATTTGGGCCGGCACGGCCCGGCCGTTTCTGTCCCTCAGCACGACGTCACGGGTTTGCGGCGGCAGGGGATAGAGGCGTCCGGTCGAAGCGACGCCCGTCCGCGGCCAGGCGTGGGGATTGAAGACCACGGCGGCCAGGTCCCCGCGCCGGTTTTCCGCCGTGTTGGCCCGGCCGCTCAGGTATCCCAGGACAGCGTCGAAAACCGCCTGGCCCTGCTTTTGGGCGGCATCCAAGTGGTTATACCCGATCGCCCCCCACGTGAAGTTGTGCCGGTCCTCGATGCGGTCGAGTGGCGCCATTCGGTCGCCCTGCCAGCGCGAGTATTCGCAAAGGCCGACGTCGTGGCTTTGTGAAGCCAGGAGGTCCCGCCAAGCCCTTTCGAGCTCGGCCGCCTGCGATGGACGGCCGAGCGCCGCGGCGATGCCGTCGAAGAGCTCGGCCGCGAGGAGCAGGGCGTCGACTTTCCGGTCGAGAATGCGGACCTGGTCCCCGCCGAGCCCCCATGTGAGGGACTTGTTCCAGGCGTCCATCGGCAGGAAGACGGTTTCTTTGCCCTGAGAACCGTACTCGTCGAGATATCCCTTGAGCGTGACAAACTCCACGTCCTCGAGCGTGCGGTACCTGGCCGGCGCCGACAGATAGGCCGGCTCCTCTGGCGATTCCCAGCCGAACTCCTCCCACGCGAAGATCAGCGGCTTGCCCAGCCCGGCGAGCTTCTGGAATTCGGGCGAGGCCGCGAGCTTTTTCAAATCGGGCGCGTAGCCGAACAGGGCGTTTTTCGGAACACACGGAATGACGGTCCCGTCGATCCCTTTCCACTCCAGGACGTTCAGGTCCTGCCGGGGACAGCCGGCCCGACCCCAGGTGTCCAACTGGGCCAGGCTGGCGTACTGGAATCCGGCCAATCTCGCGATCTGCGGGATCTGGGGGTGGGTGAACTCCTCCTCCTCGAGGAACGTGGCCAAGTCGTAACCGAGGGCCTTGCGGATCACCTCCCGGCCCATGACGATTTGCCGGATGTTCGACTCGCCGCTGATCGTCGTGCCCATCGGCTGGCCGTAGGTGCCCCCGATCAGCTCGACCTTGCCCGCGGCCAGGTAGGGCTTGAGCCGTTCCGTCACCTCGGGGAACTTCTCGGCCATGAACTCATAGGCCCGGGCGTCGAGATTGACGCAGGTCTTCACGTGAGGCGGCCGGTCGGCCATTTCCATGGCGTCCGTGACAGAGAGGACGCAGGACTCGATCCCGAGCTGCCAGCCGATTCCGATATAGCTCCAGTGATTGCAGACGGTCAGGCAGACCCCGTTCCGCGCCGCGGCCTCTGCCTTGCGAGTTCCGATGAGGGGGAGCCCCAAAACGGCCCCCGCGCCTCCCGCGGCACACGTCCCAAGAAATGTTCTTCGCGTCAGTTTTGTTTTCATTGGCGAGGGAAGCATAAAGCATGAGGAGAGAAGCCGTCAATCCCCTCCGCGGGATTCTACGGATGTGAGTCCGTGGAGCTTCAGGCCGCCCCGTTCTCCCGTCTTCGGCGGCCGCCCCCGGTGGACAGGACGGCAGTCCCGTTCGGCAGCACTGACGGCGGGACCTCCCCGGTCGCGGCATCGGCCTTATCAGGGGGGTCCCTCCTGGCGGGACCGTTTGAACCTTCCTTGCACTTGGCACGTTTCTTGGATTTATGAACGCGGGGAAGCCGATGTTCCCCTCTATAGTCAAGGAGATGGGAATCAATGACGGAAAACATGAAAGCCTTCGCCGCGGCCCTCCTAGCCCTGCTTTCACTCGTCCCCTGCAGCGGGCAGACGGGCGAGGCCGTCCGCCGGGGCGAATTATTGAAGCTCGAACGCTGCATCGCCATCGCCATCGAACGCCTGCCGGCCATCATGGCGTCACGAGCCACGTCGGAAGCCGACAAGAGCCTGATCCGGGAAGCCGAATCCAGCTATTTCCCTCAGATCAGCTGGACATCTTCCATCGGCCGCGCTTCGGTCGGCCCGCGGACGTCCTTAGGCATCACGTCCAGGTCCGTCACGTACAATTCTTATTCGACCGGGCTCAACCTTAGCCAGAACGTCTTCGATTTCGGCAAGACGCCCACCCAAGTTAGAATTCAAAAATTGAACTATAACGCCTCCATTTCCGATATCGAGACAGCGACTCAGCTGGCCGTTTTTAATGTCAAACAGGCGTATTACGGCCTCCTCCAGGCCAAACGCAACAGCGACGTCGCGGAAGAGGCGGTCAAGCAGTTCCAATTGCACGTCGACCAGGCCAATGGCCTTTACGAGGTCGGACTGGCGCCGAAATACGACGTTTCGAAGGCCGCTGTGGACCTGGGCAACGCCAAGGTGAACGTGATCAAGGCGCGAAACGCCGTGAAGATGGCCCGGGTCACGTTGAACAACGCCATGGGCGTCACCGGGACGCTCGATTACGACGTCGAGGATAACATGTCTTTCGAGGCGTACGGCATTTCCTTCGAGGATGCGCTGGCCGAGGCTTATAAAAACAGGCCCGACCTGACATCCCTCATCGCCAGGAGACAGGCGGCTGATAGCTCCATCACCCTGGCCAAGAAAGGGTTCTTTCCGGTGGTCAGCGGTTCGGCCTCCTACGACTACGCTGGAAACGTCTTTCCCCTCGCGAGGGGCTGGAGCCTCGGATTGAGCCTCGACGTGCCCGTCTTCAACGGGTTCCTGACGACCGCCCAAGTGGCCCAGGCGCGGGCGGACCTGAACGTCATTCGGGCCAACGAAGAAACCCTGAGGCAGTCCGTTTACCTCGCCGTCCAGCAGGCTTATATCAACCTCGAGCAGGCGGAGGAACTGGTTCCCGTGTCCGAGCTCAACGTGACCGCGGCCCAGGAGAATTATGACATCGCCAACGGCAGCTATAAGGAAGGCGTCGGCGACCCGATCCAGGTCGCGGACGCCAGCGCCGCTTTAATCAGCGCCAAGATCGCTTATATCGAGGCACTCTACGAATGCAAGGTCGCCCGAGCGGCGCTCGAGCAGGCCATGGGGTCAAGATGAGAAAAAGAAATGCCGGAGTCCTTCCTGTATCATTATTGGTCCTCTTGGGGTTCTTCTCCGTCGCCTGTAAGAGCAGCGGGCCCCAATACGTGACCGACAAAATCACGCGTGGCGATATTATCACGGCCGTTACAGCGACCGGCACCGTCAACGCGGTCACGAGCGTCAACGTGGGCACCCAGGTTTCCGGGCGGATCACCAAGCTCTCCGTGGATTACAACTCACCGGTCACGAAAGGGGAGATCATCGCCCTGATCGACCCCGCCCTCTTCCAGGCGCAGGTTGACCAGGCCCGGGCCAACCTGGCCAATGCCAAGGCCAACCTGACCAAGGCCGCGGCCACAGAGGCCGATGCCAAGAGGACATGGGACCGTTATAAGAGCCTCTTCGACCGAAATCTAGTGGCCAAAAGCCAGATGGACACGGCCGAGACCAGCTATCTTACAGCCGCTGCCTCGACCGTCGCCGCCAGAACCCAGGTCGACCAGACGGCGGCCGCCCTCCGTCTCTCGGAAACGAACCTCGTCTACACGAAGATCGTCTCTCCGGTGGACGGCGTCGTCATCTCCCGCAACGTCGATGTCGGCCAGACGGTCGCGGCCAGCTTCCAGACACCGACGCTGTTCGTGATCGCCGCGGACCTCACCAAAATGCAGATCGACACCAGTGTCGACGAAGCCGACGTCAGCAACGTGAAGGTCGGGCAGGACGTGGAATTCACGGTCGACGCCTACCCCGACGAAACGTTCAAAGGCAAGGTGTTTCAGGTCCGGAACGCCGCCGTCACGGTCCAGAACGTCGTCACCTACGACGTGGTCGTGCAGGTGAGCAACCAGGAGCTGAAACTCAAGCCGGGCATGACGGCCGAAGTCTCCATCATCACCTCCGTCGTCCGGAACGTCCTGCGGATCCCGAACGGCGCCCTGAGGTTCCGGCCCATGGAAAAAGGAAAACCGGTTGCCGCGGGGCGGGGGCCGGCGGTCTGGGCGCTCGATAACAAGCTGCCCAAGCGCATCCCAGTCAAAATCGGCTTCAGCGACGGGACCTTTACCGAGCTCGTTTCCGGCGATGTCAAGGAAGGCGAGATTGTTATCGTTGAGTCCCTGTCCAAGCCGGCCAGCCAGACTTCCGGGTTCAGGATGTTCTGACATGGCGCTCGTTGAAGTTCAGGAGGTCGTCAAAATCTACGACGTCGGCGAAATCCAGGTGAAGGCTCTCGACCGCGTGTCCCTGGCGATCGAGAAGGGAGAGTTCGTCGCCATCATGGGCCCTTCGGGATCGGGCAAGTCCACGTTCATGAACCTCCTTGGCTGCCTCGACAAACCAACGACCGGGCATTATCTCCTGGACGGTCAGGATGTCGGAGGCCTCGACCGGGACGCCTTGGCCGAGATCCGGAACCGCAAACTCGGTTTTGTCTTCCAGGGCTTTAATCTGCTGCCCCGGGCCACGGCCCTCGAAAACGTTGAGTTGCCCCTGCTCTATGATGGCGTGCAGCCCAGAGGGAGGGCCCCGCTGGCCGCCGCGGCACTCAAGAACGTCGGGCTCGCCGGCCGGGAATCGCACCATCCCAACCAGCTGTCCGGGGGCGAGCAGCAGCGGGTGGCCATCGCCCGGGCCCTCGTCAAAGGGGCGCCGATTATTCTGGCCGACGAGCCCACCGGCAATCTTGACACCAAGATGAGTGTCGAGATCATGGAGCTTTTCGTCAAGCTTAACGAGGAATCCCACATCACGCTCGTCCTCGTCACCCACGAGCCCGACATCGCGGCCTACGCCGGCCGGACCATCCGGTTCCGGGACGGACGGGTCGTCAGCGACGAGAAAGCGGTGGGCACGAGGACCGAGCGGACGACGGCCGCCTGGGCGAAAGAGGTCTCCCGATGATCAATTTTCTCTGGACTCTGAAGATCGCCATCAAAGCCCTCCAGTCGAACAAGATGCGTTCAGCTCTGACGATGCTCGGCGTCATCATCGGGGTTGGCGCCGTGATCGCCATGCTGGCCGTGGGCACCGGGGCGAGCCAGCGGATCGCCGACCAGATCCAAAGCATCGGCAGCAACCTGCTGATCGTCATGCCCGGCTCGACGACGTCCGGCGGCGTCCGGATGGGCGCCGGCACCCAGCCCACGCTGACCCTGGGGGACGCGATGGCCATCAAAAAGGAATGCCCCACCGTCGAGTATGTCGGGCCCAGCCTCTCGGGCGTGGCCCAAGTCGTCTTTGGCCACACAAACTGGTCGACGGGCATCCAGGGCACGACGCCGGACATGCTGGCGCTCCGGAACTGGCCCGTATCGAGCGGACGGCCGTTCACGGAACAGGACGTCAAGAGCGCGACCAAGGTCTGTCTGCTCGGACAAACGGTCGTCGACAGCCTGTTCGGCAGCGAGGACCCGGTGGGGCAGGTGGTCAGGATCAAGAACATCCCCTTCAAGGTCCTGGGCGTGCTGGCTGCCAAGGGGCAGTCGGCTGTCGGCCAGGACCAGGACGATACCGTCTACATCCCCGTGACGACGGCCCAGAAAAGGCTCTTCGGGACCTCCTTCCCCGGGATGGTCCGCGTCATCATGGTCGAGGCCAAGAGCCTCGAGGAGATGGACGCCGCCCAAAGGCAAATCACTTCGCTGCTCCGCCAGAGGCACCACCTCGGCCAGAAACAGGAGCCCGACTTCTCCATCCGGAACCTCACCCAGTTCATGGAGGCGGCCGAACAGTCCTCTCGGGTGATGACCCTCCTGCTCGGCGCCATCGCCTCCGTTTCGCTTCTTGTCGGAGGCATCGGCATCATGAACATCATGCTTGTCTCGGTGACGGAGCGGACCCGGGAGATCGGCATCCGCATGGCCGTGGGTGCCAAAACGAAGGCGATCCGGACGCAGTTCATCGCCGAAGCGCTC
>Ga0187886_1000827_pt1 | contig 32899 bp, 25 predicted proteins | sample June2016WEW_20_1_FD_133001 | JGI IMG/M metagenome (GOLD analysis project Ga0187886, IMG submission 133001) | Peatland microbial communities from SPRUCE experiment site at the Marcell Experimental Forest, Minnesota, USA - June2016WEW_20_150 | ecosystem: Environmental > Terrestrial > Soil >...
ATCGGAATACATTCCCCCCTGGACGATGCCGAAGAGAGCCTGATCTGGAAATCTATGAGCATCCCGGCATCGTCGAGACCAGTGCAGAGTTAATTCCAGGGAGCGCTCGGCCTCTTCGTGGGAGGCGGGGTAGACGGTGCATTCGTCTAAGCACAGGATGATGTCCGCCCCCAGGGCTTCCTGGATTTCCACGGCCTTCTCCGGGCTGATGAAATGCCGTGAACCGTCGAGATGAGACTGGAAGTGGACACCCTCTTTAGAAACCTTGACCAGAGAGTTGAGACTGAAAACCTGGAACCCTCCGCTGTCTGTGAGCAGAGGGTCGTTCCAGTGCATAAAGCGGTGCAGCCCACCCATCCGGCGGATGCGCTCATGTCCCGGTCTCAGGTAAAGGTGGTAGGTGTTGGAAAGGATGATCTCCGCCCCCACCTCCCGAAGCTCCTCAGGGGTCATGGCTTTGACCGTCGCCTGAGTACCCACCGGGATAAAAGCCGGAGTGTGGAAAACGCCATGAGCGGTGTGGCACTTTCCCAACCTCGCCCCAGAGTTTCGATCTTTCTTTAAGATTTCAAATTGCATGAAGAATCGTGTCCGTGTCAGTAAAACCGTGAGAGCGCAAGTCGCAAGGGCGAAAGGGCGTCAAAGCCTCGCGGTCTCGCGCCTTCCGGTTTTTCATTGGTGCCCTTAAGGCATTTTAGGCACTTTTAAAGAATCAGCATGGCGTCGCCATAACTGTAAAACCGGTAATTTCTTCTGATGGCTTCCTCATAAGCGGCCAGGATGAACTCTCTCCCGGCAAAGGCCGAGACCAGCATCAAAAGAGTAGAACAGGGGAGGTGGAAGTTGGTGATCAGTCCATCCACTGCTCGGAATCGGTGGCCCGGCAGAATGAACAACCCTGTTTCCTCCCGCTTTGGCTGAATCGTTCCATTTTCATCGACGCAGGACTCCAACGCTCTGGTGACGGTAGTTCCAACGGCAATTACCCTTTTGCCTGAGGCCCGAACCTCATGGACTGCCTCGGCGGTCTCCGGGGAAACCTCAAAGAATTCTGGCTCGAGACGATGCTTCTCTACCTCCTCCTGCTTCACGGGGAGGAAGGTCCCGATTCCCACATGGAGCGTCAGAGCAAGGATTCTAACCCCCTTCCCCTTGATTTCATCCAAGAGTGCTTCTGTGAAATGCAAGCCCGCCGTGGGCGCGGCGATGGCCCCTTCTTTGCGGGCGTAAACGGTCTGGTAGCGGTCCAGATCCTGGGCCCTCATCTTCCGATCCCCATTCCGCCGAATGTAGGGGGGCAGGGGGGGAAAACCGATCCGCGCCAAGACCGGGTCCAATTCTCCTTTGCCTTTCAGCCGCAGCTTCCAGAGGCCGGTGTCGATTCTTTCCCCGAGTTCCCCGCAGAGTCCCTCATCCAGAAGCACCCGGGTCTTAGGCCCTAGCTTGCGGGAGCCCTGCACCAGGCATTCCCAGTCCTCGACGTTCTCCTCTTTCCGTTCCTCGGCTGGCCCTGTGGAGCTCGTCCTAGCTTCCCCGCGTCCCCCTTTCCGGACCAAAAGGATCTCGACTTTTCCCCCGCTCGGCTTTTTTCCCAACAGGCGGGCAGGCAAGACTTTTGTCTCGTTGATGACTACAGCATCTGCCGGTTCAAGGTATTGCGGCAGGTCAGAAAACAGCCGATGATCCATGGATCCGGTTCGCCGGTCTAAGACCATCAGCCGGGCCTGGTCCCTGGCCGGAGCTGGCTGCTGAGCGATCCGCCTTCGGGGCAGAGGGTAATCGAAGTCCTGAAGCTTCATCAGGGAAATTTTCCTATTTCCACTTTTTGATAATAATATTTAAGGATGGAACGATAATCCGCTCCCCCTTCAGCCATTCCTCTGGCTCCCCATTGGCACAGGCCGACGCCATGACCCCAGCCCAGACCGGAGAAATGATAGATCCCGCCGCTTTCTCTGACCACGAAGTTGGTGGACCGAAGCAGATCGTACCCTAAGAGGCGTCGAAACTCCTTGCCCGAGATCTTCAGCCGGCCTTTTTCACTCTGGATGGAAAGCTGCAAAACCCGCCCGCTCTGGCTTCTCTGAGCAACTTCAATTCCCAGAACCTGGGGGCCAGAAAAGCCCCCGCTCTCCAGAACTCTCCTCAAGGTGTCCGAACCTACCGGGTAGTTCCAGAGGAAGTGGGGGGAATCGAGACAGAAATTGCAAGCGGTACTTCTCAGGTAAGGAAAGTTTCCTGACCAGAGATGTTCGGGCGATTCTGTTTTCCCCCCGCAGCAGGCATGGTAGACAGCGAAGATCGGAAGGCCCTGGTAAAGGAGCAATTCCCCCTCTGTTTCCTTCACGGCCTGTTGCGATCGGACATCTTCCTTATCCATTCCCTCGTAAACCTGGTCGGTCACCCTGGAGTCCACGTCATAGAGTTCATCCAGGCGGTTCCCTTTTTGGTAGGTGGCGTACGTCCTAGCAACGACAGCCTGGGCTTTTAAAACTTCCCCAGACCACTGGGAGGGAACCTCGCAACGGATCAGGCCGACGAGGTATTGCTCCAGCGGCAGCTCGTTGATCACCCATAGATCTCTGTTTGGGCCCGGAAAGATTTTGAGCTGATCCCGGTAGCGCCGGCCGTTGATTGCCAAGAGGCCCCGGGGCGAGGTCAGCAAGAATCCCTGGGCGGAGATCGGATGACCATGAACCTGCGGAGGGGAGCCCGCTTTTCGCTCAACCGTCAGAGAAGAAAATTTTGCATTTTTAAAGAACGCGCGACCTGTCTTCAGGTCCTGAAGGGCCAGATCCTGGCCGGATACTTCGAATTGGGCGACATCCCGGAGAATCAATACCCGAATGATTTCCTTGGCCTCGGCCCCCCCGCCGGAGGCAAAAAAAATCCCTCCACTGAGGATGGTTCCCAAAGAGAAGAAAAACACTCGAAAAGGAATCGGACTTTTTTTCAAAATAAATTTTATTATATAAACACTCTTACAGAGATCCTGTCAAGAATTTAAATAATTTATGCTAATAAAATTGTTAAGAAAAGTCAAACTCCCGTGTGACCCCTGCGAAGTTCAAGGGTCCCAAGGCTATGCAGATTGAAAATGCGGCCTGGGGAGATCGGCAGATTATTTAAAGGAGGTCTCGGAATAGCATCAAATCGGGGTTGGGTTTCAAAGTAATAGGGAAAGGGGCTCCTGCCGAATTCCCTGAAACCCCTGGAAAATGATCGACTGCAGCTGTTTTGCCTTCTTGGGTTGGTGCTGGCACATGTTCCCCAGAGGCCCGCATCTGAAAGGGGGTGGCATAGGGAGAGAAGGGGCATTGCCGGTCAGCAGGAATTGCTCTTGACAATTTTCGTAAAATTCATTAGTTTTTAGCACAATCGGAATATCTCTCTTTCCGGGGAGAAAAGGCCAGATGAAGTCAGATTTTTGGCTTTTTATCATCATGCGTTCGTTTGAAAGGGTGCGAACCTTGCGGGTTGAGAAGCGAACCTTAATCATTCTCGCCCTAGGAGGGATCGTCTTCGCCGGTGGTTTGGCTTTCTTCGGTTATGAATACTTTTCCCTCCTGCAGGGGCGAAGCCATCTGATGGAGGAGATGAATCGGCTGAAGAACCAGATTTTCACCCTAGACAAAAAATATAAGAAGGTTTCTACGGAGGGCATTTCCCCAAAGCCAATCTCCCTCCCCATCGCCATCGAAGAGCTGAAAGTGATCCGCCAGGAAAATCGCGATGGGTTTTCTGTAAGGTTTCGTTTGGTCAATCGAAATCTGCGGGAAGTTCCTGTCTCTGGAACTTTGGTCATGGTGGCTAAGAATGAGACTCCCCGTCCCCCCATCTACCGGGTGATCCCGGAGATGAGCTTGGACAGTGGCACTCCCCAGCAGCCGGAAAAGGGGATCCGGTTTGAAATAAGACGACAAAAATTCGTAGAAGCTTTTTTTGATAGCTCCTCAGAGGAAATCTTTAAAACGTTGACCGTCTACCTCTATTCCCCAGAAAGGAAACTCATTTTGCAAAAGTCTGTAGAGATCCCCGAAAACTGAGAGCCGGGAGTGATGGTGACGATGGAAAGGGGGCTCGGGATGGATGGGCCGTTGAACTCGCCGAATATGGAACAGGGGAAAAAGTTTTTAGGCAGTCTCTTCTCCCAGGAAGGGCAAGAGATCAGCCTGATTGGCGAAGGGATCTCGATCGCGGGAACGTTGAATTTTGAGGCAGGGGTTGTACGTTTAGACGGCCATTGGGAAGGGAAGATCATCGGCCGCGGCACGGTGATCATCGGCGAGAAGGGGCTGCTGCAGGGCGACCTCCAGGTAAGCAAGCTGATCCTCAGCGGCCGGTTGGAAGGAACAGCAGCCACCTCAGAAAGCACCTACATCGCCCCCACGGGGAAACTTTTCGGGATCGTTCGAACCTCTCAATTGGTCATCGATGAAGGAGGAATCCTTGAAGGGGAAAGCCAATACCTGGGGAGAGAAGAACCCGCGACGAGTTTCTCGTAGCTCTGAGGAGCCTTTTTTCATCCCTGTTTGTCCGTCCTCGCGTTCCCGATAAAACCACCCGTCGCCGGCGGATATCTTCAATCTTCTCTCCAAAACCAGTGGAAAGAATCCGGGCTCTTCTGGCATAGGATGAGCCGGCGTGCGGAGAGCTTGCGCAATTTGCTCTCGACGAAGGTCAGAGGCAGGGAGACGATCCCGGCGAGGCGCTGGGCCAGAAGCCGGAGAGAGTCTTCTCTGGAATCCGGCCCCGGAGCTTCGGCTTCAGGAATTCTCCCCTGTTCTTCCAGGAGGTCTCCGGCCAGGAGTTTCCAAGCGAAATCTACTTCCAGTCGCTTCTCCATCTCCTCCCGATAGGGTCCCCTATAGGTTCCGGCCAGAGTTCCTTTTTTCATACTCTCAATCTCTGCTCCCAGCTTCTGGAAGAAAGATTTGGCAAAGCTTTCTACCTCGGCCGCGCTGAGGGCTTCCGTCTCCGTAATGGCATGGTCGGCGTCGTATAGCGACCAGTCATCGGTAAGAATTTTAATCCCGTACTCCCCGGCCTTCTCCCGAATTCTCGTCCCGGGGAAAGGAGATAAAAGATGGAAGCCGTAGGGAATTCCTAGGCTCTGGGCGAAGGAATTGGTTTCTTCCATCGTTTCCCGGGTCTCCCCGGGGAGGCCGAGGATAAATGAGCCGAAGGGAGATATTCCAGCTTCCTTGCTGAGCTGCGCAGCTCGCCGGGCCTTCTCCAGGGTGGTACGCTTGTTCGCTCGGTCGAGGATTTTTTGGTTTCCGCTTTCCAGTCCGAAACAGATCATGGCGCAGCCGGCCTCTTTCAGCTTCCTCAGAAGAAGTGGGTCCACCGTGTCCACCCGGGCGAAAATGTACATTTTGAGCTTTAAAGCTCGCCGCCCGATCTCCTCGCAGATGGCCAAGACATGTTGGCGATTCCGGGTAAAGAGGTCGTCGTCCACGCAGACCTCCTCGAACCCCAGGCGGAGAGCGGATTCAATTTCATCCACTACCCGCAGCGGATTACGGAAGCGCCCCTGCCGCCCGGTCATGCGATAACCCACGCAAAAAGAGCAGCCCGTGGGGCAGCCGCGGCTGGAGAGCACGCTGGCCGGGACGCGCATGGCCAGATAGCGAGAAAGAGGGAAAAGGGTGCGATCGGGGAGGGGGAGAAGGTCGAGCTCCTGGATAAAGGGGCGGTCTTCAGTCTGGAAGATCGTTCCATTCCGACGGAACGTCAGCCCCTTGACCTTCTCCAAATTTTTTCGCCCATCGAGGGCAAAAACAAGTTCTTTGAGCGTTTCCTCGCCCTCTCCGCGGACGATGATATCCACCTCGGGAAAACGGCGGATGGTTTCTTCTGCGGTGAAGGTCACGTGGGGGCCACCCAGGATGGTGGTGGCTTGCGGAGCAATGGCCTTGCAGTGTTGGAGGATCTCTACGGCTACCGGAAAATTCAGAGTCACGCAGGTGGCTCCGATCATGTCGGGTTGAAACCGGGCCAGGCGTGCTTCAATTTTGTTGAGGGAGTAACGGGTGGAAAGTAGGTCCAGGATTTGTACATCCACGCCCTCGTGTCGCAGGACGGTGCCCAAAAATATCAGCGCCGAGGACGGCTTGGGAAATTCAGAGAAAGGATAAGGCGGCTGTATGAGCAGAACTTTCATAAGGCTCCTTATTTATATTTTCTTAGTTCAATGCGATTCACCAAGCCAAAGGAAAAAAGGGGCTGGTCGAAATCTTCTTCTTTGCCCACGACCAAAAGGATCGACTTTTCCGGGTGGAGGTGCTTCTCCGCCACCCGGCCCAAGTCTTCCGGGGTTACCGAGGCCACCCGTTCCTGGTAATGGACCAGGTAATCTTCCGGCAGGCCATCATATTCGAGGCGCATTTGCTGGCTGACCATGCTGGCCGAGGAGATGAAAGAAAAAATGAACTGGTTGACCAGGGTTTTCTTGGCCCAATCCAGCTCTTCAGGACCCGGCTTATTCTTCTCCAGCCCTTCAGTGATCTCGTAGAGGAGGGAGATGGCTTTGTGGGTGGTGGAGGATTTCGTCTGGCAGAAAGCCCCGAAAACCCCGTACCCGACCCGACCCTGGTAAAAACTACCCACGCTATAAGCCAGCCCCTGGTTGGAGCGGATCTCCCGGGTGAGGCGAGAGTTGAATCCCCCTCCCCCGAGAATAAAATTTAATACTTGGAAAGGAATATGATCGGGGTGGTCGAGGGGGAGGGAAAGGTGTCCCCAAAGGAGGGTCGTCTGCGGAAGATCCTTTCGGACATAGTAGACCCATTTTTTATCGGGGGGCGACGGGACAGGGATGAAGGGAAGTTCGATGAGGGAGCGCTGCCAACCACGGAAAGCTTCTTCCAGGGAATGGATCATCTCCTCCTTTTTGAAGTCTCCGGAGATTCCCAGCAAAATGTTGTTGGGTTGGAAAAACCTTTGGTGAAAGTCGATCAGGTCATCCCGCTGGATGCTTTCGATGGATTCGAGGGTCGGGACCTGTCCCCGGGGATTTCCCTCGTAAAGCACTTTGCGGAACTCCCGGTAGGCGATCTCCTGGGGATTGTCATCGGACCGACGAATGGCCTCCATTTCCTGCTTCTTGGCCAAGTCGACCTGGGCGGGGTCGAAGGCCGGTTTCCGCAACAGGCTGGCAAAAATGGACAGGGCGCTGGGAAAATCTTTTTTTAGCACAGAGAGGGAAGCGGTTCCGGACTCCCTCCCCATGGAGAACTCCATTTCTGCGGCCATGAACTCCAACGCTTCATTGATGGCCTGGGGGGTTTGATCGGAGGTTCCTCCAGTGCGCAGAAGAGTGGCGGTCAATTGGGCTAGCCCGTTTTTTTCCGGCGGGTCGTAGATGGAACCGGTACGGATCAAAGCCGAAACGTTGACCAAGGGCAACTCCGGGTCCTCTAAGAGGTAGAGCACCATTCCGTTGGAGAGGACTGTACGGGCGGCCTTGGGGGGAACGAAAGAAAGAGGAGGAAAGGTCATCTCCCGGGGATGCTTGAGGAGTTCTTCGTCCTGGGGATACGCCAGCCCAGGAAGGAAAATGAAAAGAAGGAAGAGAGAAAAAATGCAAAACAAAAATTTCAGAGGAGATCGGTTCATGCCTACTCTCCCGCTTAGCATCAGGAGGATTCAGGGGTTTTGACCAGCGTGGCAACGGTGCGGTTGCGAGCGGTAAAATATTTTTGAGCCACCCGGCGGACGTCATCGGCCGTGACTCTCTCGTAGGACTTCAGGCGTTCGGTGATGTAGCGCCAGTCTCCAAAAAGACTCTGCCCGTAGGAGAGCCAGAAGGCCAGCTTGGAGTTGGAGTTGAGCTTGCGCAGGAAGTCGGTCTGAATTTGGTTCTTCACCTTCTTAAGTTCCCACTCAGATACCGGCTCAGACTTCAGGCGGTCGAGCTCTTGCCCGATGCCTTTTTCCAGCTCCTCAGTCGTATGGGGATGCCGCGGGGTAGCAAAGATAACAAAGAGGTTGGGATAGCGCTCCCCGGGGAAGCCGTTGGAGGAAGAGACTTCGGCCGCGATCTTTTCCTCCTCGATCAGGCGCTTATAAAGGCGGGAAGTCCGCCCGGAGGTACATAGGCTTTCGAGGATCTCGCAAACGACGTCGTCCGGGTGGGGGGAGTTTGGTTTGTGGAATCCGATGATCAATTGCGGATTGGCGTCTGCCGCCACCTGGATGCGCCGCTCCCCCAGCTGTTCCGGTTCTACGGTCCGGAGCGGCGGGGGGAGGGTTTGGATGGGGATCCGCTCAAAATATTTCTTAATCAGAGAGAGGGCTGGGTCGGGATTCAGGTCGCCCACAACTGTCAACACCGTGTTGCCGGGGGAGTAAAAGGTATGAAAGAACTGTTCCGTAGTGCGTTTGTCCAGATATTGGACGTCGGAAGGCCACCCGATCACGGGCCGGCCATAGGGATGAGCCAGGAAGGCGGTGGCCAGGAAATGCTCCACCAGCTTCCGTTCGGGTTGGGAGTCGATGGAGCGGCGGCGCTCCTCCATGACCACGTCGCGTTCGGAATAGAACTCCCGCAAAACGGGGTTGAGGATGCGGTCGGACTCGATGCGCGCCCAGATCTCTTGGCGGTTGGAAGGCAAATTGATTACATAGGTGGTCGTATCCACGCTGGTCATGGCGTTGAAACCCATTCCCCCATTCTGGGAGTAGATCCATTCGATCTCATCTTTCACCACCCACTTTTTATGCTCGGCCTGGAGTTCTCCCAGGGTCTTTTCCTGTTGTTTTATGAAGGCCGGATCTCCCTTTTCCCCTTTGAACCTTTCGGTATCGAGAAGGATTCCCACATGGTCGATACGGTCTAAAACCTTTTCTTCCTCAGCATAATTTTTTGTGCCTAGGGTTTGGGTCCCTTTAAATAACATATGTTCAAGGAGGTGGGCTGTGCCGGTCATGCCCAGGTTCTCATCCACCGCGCCCACGCGGAAGCGAATATATAGGGAGAGGGTAGGGGATTGGTGGCGCTCGAGCAGGAGGACCTTCATCCCGTTCTTCAGGGTGAATTCTTTGACCCGGTCTTCCAGGGAAAACGGGCAGGCCTGGCCCGGGAGGAGGAAGAACAAAAGTAGGGCCAGGCTGAATCCCCCGGCGATACGGAACTTGAACTTCATCTGGGCTCCTATAGACTGCGAAAAGTTATGGAGTAATATACCACAAGGGCCCGGTCAGGGAAAAGGGTCAATGCCTCACGCCTCGCGTTACCGCCGCGCGGCAGCACCGCAGGTCCCGATCCTTCAATCCTCCCGAACCACGAACCCGGATAGGTTATCTTTCCGTAGGATCTCGATGTTACGCCGCGCCTCTGCCTCGGTGCGGAAAGCACCCAGGCGGACGCGGTAAAGGCGTTTTAGATTACTTTCCCAAAGGATCATATGGACGTTGGGATATTTTTTCTCTACTTGCTCCTGGAAGCGGGTGGCATTTTCTTTTTCTGCGAAAGCGCCGACCTGAATGGTAAAGCTTCCCTCGAGCGAGGGAGGCTGACCGCCGGCGAAACCTATGACTTCCACGGAGACTTTGGCCGTTCCTCTGCCCAGCATTTCAATGGCCCGGGCTCCGCTGTAGGATAGGTCAATGATTCGCCCAGAAATAAAGGGGCCCCGGTCGTTGATGCGAAACTCGGCCTTTCTCCCGGTTTCCAGGTTGGTCACCCGCACGCGGGTATGAAAGGGGAGGGTGCGATGGGCCGCAGTCATGGCGTACATGTCGTAGACTTCCCCGTTGGCAGTTCGGCGGCCGTGGTATTCCTCCCCATACCAGGAAGCCAGGCCCACCTCTCGGTATCGGATCATCTTCCCCGGCGGGAAGGGCTCATAGCGCACCTCTTTTTTCGACGGGCCGCAGGCGGCCAGAAGGATCATCAAGGAGAAAACCAATTGCATAAAATGCGCCAGCATCTTTCGATCCCCTAAGGTCATATTTTCCCCAATTTTCTTTCCTCCCGGGCGGAAAGGTAAATCCCCAGGAGAACCAGCGGGCCTCCCCAGACCAGATTCTTACTCAGAGGTTCGCCCAAAATGAGGAAGGCCAGGATCGTGGCCCCGATCGGCTCCCCCAGGATCCATACAGCAACCAGAGTAGCCGAGAAAAATTTTAAGGCCCAATTCATGGCGGTATGGCCGATCAACTGGGGAACGAGGGCCAGGAGGAAAAAGAGAAGATAGGTCTTCGGAGGGTAGTTGAAGAAAGCATCCCCCCGGATCAGGGCCAGGAGGACCAATAGAACGGCGGCCATTCCATAGACCAGGGTAACGTAACCGCTGAGGTCCATTTTCTGGCGCACGCGCCTGCCCACCAGGAGATAGCCTGTGGCCATGATGGCTCCCAGCAGGGCGAGAAAATCTCCGTAGAGGTTTTGCAGACCCCTCTCCCAGTCGCCCCAGCCGATGATCACCCCTCCGAGGATGGCGACCAGGATAGAAAGGAGGAGAGCAGCAGAAAGCCTTTCGCCTAAGAAGAAGGTGGAGGCCAGGGCAACGAAGATGGGATTGGTGGTCACGAAAATCACCGAACTGGCCACGGAAGTGTATTTCAGAGAGGTAACCCAGAGGGCGAAATGAAAGCAAAGAAATAGGCCGGCTAAAAGAGAAGGGAGGATCTCCTGGCGGCCTAAGAGGCGGAATTCTCGGAGCATCCTGGGCAGGGTAAAAGGAATGAGGACTAGGGTGGCCAACGTCAAGCGGTAGGCAGCGATGATCAAGGGTGGAGCCTCGCAGATTTTTATTATAATGGAGGCAAACGATATCGCCACCAGGCCCGTGGGGAGGAGCACCTTGGCGCGATAGGCTTGAGAAAGGACGCTTCTCTCAGGCATGGAAGCGGATGTGCAGGATGTCGCCATCTTGGACGATATAGTCCTTCCCCTCCACCCGAATCATTCCCTCTTCCCGGGCAGCCGGCATGGACCCTGCGGCCACGAATTCGTTGAAGGAAATTACCTCCGCCCGGATGAAACCCCGCTCCATGTCCGTGTGAATTTTTCCGGCCGCTTGCGGCACACGGGTTCCGCGGGGAACGGTCCAGGCTCGAAGTTCCGGGCCTACGGTGGTATAAAAGGTAATCCAATGCAAAAGGCTATACCCGACCCGGATGAGCTGGTTTAAGGCTGATTCGGGCAGGCCCATCTCCTGCAGGAATTCTGCCCGCTCCGCCTCGGGGAGCTCAGCCATCTCAGCCTCCAGATCGCCGCAGATCACGACAACCGGGGCATTCTCGCGGGCGGCCAGTTGTTGCACCTGGGAAATCCAACGGCGTTCCTTCAGTTCAATTTCGCTGACGTTAGCCACGTAGAGGAGCGGCTTGCCCGTGAGCAATTCCAGAGATTGAAAAATTTTTTGGCCCTCCTCGGAGGAGGTCAGACCCGCAGCCGGCCGGCCGGCGGACAGAAGCTCTCTAACCTGCTGCAGAAACGGGATCTCCGAGGAAGATTTCTTGTCCCCGACTTTGGCTTGATGGGTGGCTTTACTGAGCCGCTTCTCGACGATTTGGAGATCTGCCAGGAGAAGCTCGGTTTGGACAATTTCGATGTCCCGGCGGGGATCTAAAGAGCCATATACGTGCACAACATTCTCGGTTTCGAAGCAACGGACCACATGGGCAACAGCATCGACGTTACGAATATGACCGAGGAAACGGTTCCCTAGACCTTCCCCCTGGCTAGCTCCTTTGACTAGGCCAGCAATATCCCAGAATTCCAGGACTGTAGGTGTAACTTTCTCGGGCTGGAGGATCTGGGCGAGCTTTTTCAAGCGATCATCGGGAACCGGAACGATTCCCTGGTTGGGATTGATGGTGCAGAAAGGATAATTGGCTACTTCGGCCTTGGCAGCGCTGAGGGCATTAAAAATGGTCGACTTTCCGGCGTTCGGCAACCCGATGATCCCGCAGGCAAAACCCAAAACGGCCTCCCTTAACACGGAGTGATGGAAGGTTGGAAGAATGGAAGGATGGATAATGAAAGGGGGAACAATAAATTTTCAATCTTGAGTTAATCCATCATTCCGCCATTCCGTTTTTCCAATATTCCAGGTGCTTCTTTTTCCCATTGCGGGCATTATACTGAAAAGTGCCGGGAGAGGCAAGCCAACCGAGGCCTCCATTTTTGATTTTTTTTCTTTGTGGCCCAGGCGGAAGGATCTCTTCCCGCCCTCCCGCCCGGGGCGAGTCAACGCCAGATCGATTGTATACGGGCCGTGATTTCCTGTTGGAAGATTTTTTAGTTCCGCTGGCGCTTTCCGGGTTGCCCGTCCGTCGCCGAAAGGCGGGGTGGGGCCTGAGTCATCAACCAAACCATCCTGAATTCTAGGTAAGAGTAAAAAGAGATTGACGGTCAAAACCTTAGCCGGTCAAACGTTTGGCTTGAATTGACACCGAAGTCTGAAGCGGGTAAAATATTTATTGAATTTGGCTTGATTCTTGACCCTTCCTAAGGGGAGAGCGATCCGGAAGAAAAGTAACTTATTTCCATTGACAGGAGAATTTTTCATGTCTCCGGAGGCTCAATTTTCTCTCGGGTATCTCCTGATCGCTTTTTTTGCTCTGATCTATCTCCAGGTGTATTTCACTGTCCCACAGATGGGAGATGAACGAACTCGAGGGACACGTCGATGGCGATATAGGAGGCGGCGAGCAAAAGCTTTGGCCACGAAAAAAAGATGGAAAGGCGGGACCAACCCAAAATGGGGTTATGCTTTGGGATAGGGTCTCTTCCCAGCGCAAGCCGGGATCGGGTTCTCGTAAAGGGATGGGAGATCTGAGAATGCCGGGTTTGGCAAAGGGGGGAATTTGGGGATGGGGGGTCCTTTACTGGATTCTGATCTCTTCTTTCGGACCCTTCGACGTATATGCTGAAAAGTTTGGGGTTCAGAAGAACGGGCCTCTCGACCTAACCACAGCAATTGCCGATGTGGCCCAGCGGGCCATGCCTGCGGTCGTGCACATTGAGGTCACTCAGCGCGTGGAGCTGCCATACCCAGCGCTCCCCTTTGAAAATGACCCTTTTTTCCGGTATTTCTTCGGGGAGCCTCGGGAGCCTCGCAGTTATAAAGGGGAGATGCGCGAAATCGGCACCGGGATGATCATCGACAGCAATGGGCATATCCTGACCAATAACCATGTCGTCAGTGGGGCGACGAAGATTACCGTGAAAATGGCTTCGGCTGAGGAATGGGAAGCCAAAATTGTGGGCGTTGATCCCAAAACCGATCTGGCCGTGATCAAGATCAAGCCCCCCAAAAACATTCCCTACTTGACCTTTGGCGACTCGGACAAATTGCGGGTGGGGGAGTGGGTCGTGGCGATCGGCAACCCCCGTGGCTTGGAGCAGACCGTGACCGCGGGCATCATTAGTGCCAAACATCGAACGGGAATCCTGGACCCATCCAGTTACCAAGACTACATCCAGACGGATGCGGCCATCAATCCTGGAAACAGTGGGGGCCCCCTCTTGAACCTGACCGGAGAGGTCGTTGGGGTCAACGCGGCCATTGTCTCCGAATCGGGAGGCTTCGAGGGGATTGGATTTGCCATCCCCAGCAACATGGCCCTGGCCATCGCCGATGCTTTGATCCAGACTGGAAAAGTGGTCCGGGGATGGCTGGGGGTGAGCGTCCAAGAGGTGACCGCTTCCTTGGCCAAGAGGCTAAATTTAAAAGTGCTCAAGGGAGCTCTGGTGGCGGATCTGATGAAGGGAGGGCCAGCAGAAAAAGCTGGGATCCGGCGAGGCGATTTAATCATCAGCCTGGAAGGGGCAGCCGTGGAGAGCGCCAATGATTTCCGGAATCGCATCGCTGCCAGTCGAGTGGGGAAAAAATTGGAGATCGGCCTTTGGCGCAACGGAGAACGGATTTCCGCTCAGGCGATGGTTGCGGCCTACAAACCTTCGCCCCGCCTGGCAGCCGTGGAACTGGGGAATAAATTGGGGGTGGAGGTCAAGGAGATTTCGGTAATGGAAGCCCGACGCAGGCGGCTGGATTCACGGGAAGGCGTTATTCTGACCCAGGTGGACCCGCGAGGGCCAGCGAGCCGAGCAGGGCTAGAGCCGGGGGACATTATCTACCAGATGAATAACCAAACCATCCGGGGACTCAAAGATTACAACCGAATTCTTCAACAAGTCCCGAGGGACGAAGAAGTCTTACTTCTGGTTCGAGATGCCCGCACTGGGGAAGTGGGATTCTTGACGGTGGTGGCCCAATGAATGATGAAAAAAAAATCGGTGACCTTCCAACGCCTTCGGTTTTTTTCCCCCCGCTGGATGAGCAGAATCCTGCGGAAGGCTCCGCAGCCCTCGAAGTCTTTGACCCCCTGAAAAAGTATCTTATGGAAATCCGGAAGTTCTCTCTTCTGGCACGCGAGGAGGAGATGAGGCTGGCCAAACGCTGGTGGGATGAGAGGGACCGGCTGGCGGCTTACCGGCTGGTGGTTTCGAACTTGAGACTGGTCGTGAAAATCGCTTTCGAATACCAGCGGGCTTATACCAATCTGCTTGACCTGATCCAGGAGGGCAACCTGGGGCTGATGCAAGCAGTGAAGAAGTTCGACCCCTACAGGGAAGTGAAGCTGTCATCGTACGCTTCCTGGTGGATCCGGGCTTACATATTAAAATTCATCATCGATAACTGGAGCCTGGTAAAGGTTGGGACGACCCAAGCCCAACGAAAGCTTTTTTTTCGTCTGAAAAAGGAAAAAGGGCGCCTGGAAGCCCTGGGATTCGACCCCGGGCCCAAGCTTCTGGCCAGCGCCCTGGATGTACGGAAGGAAGAAGTAAGCGAAATGAGCCAGCGGCTGGAGGGAAGAGATCTCTCTCTCAACTCGCCGTTGGGAGAGGATACCAGGCAAACTTATTTGGATATGCTGCCTGCTGGGGAAATCCTGGAGGACCAAGTTGCCGACAGCCAATTCAAAGAGGTCTTCGGCCAAAAGATCCAAGAATTTTCCCTCTCCCTGAAGGGGAAGGAATCTTTTCTCCTAGAAAACAGGCTGGTGGCTGAGAACCCCCTTACCCTGCAGGAGGCCGGTGACCAGTTGCACATTTCCCGAGAACGGGCTCGGCAGATAGAAAAGAGAGTTCTGGAAAAGCTGAAGGTCTTTTTGAAAGAGCAATTTCCCGACCTCGGGGAATTTCAGCTTGGCCTGAAGAAAATAAGCTCGGCAAATAAGGACCTAAAAAAAACCTAAAATTGCGGATTACCCATTGAGAATTGCGGAATTAAAAATCCACAATCTGAAATCCGAAATCAAAAATTGTTAAGCCGATCTTGATTCGCTCATCTCTAAATCTTTTCACTCTGACTCCACAAAGCACGAGCGGTTCGAAGGAACACCTGTGATAGAGGGTAGCTGCCCGCTCTTTCCCCAGAGGAATCCCCGCCTCATTTTGGCAAAGCAAAACCCTGCACCGCCCTGAACCAAGACGGTTCAGGGCACCGCATGACGTACGAGGCAAAGCGATCTCCCGCCTGGGCTTGAGGATTATTTGAAATGCAGCCAACATTTTTTAAGAAATAGGGGTGGGCAAGGCTTTTGGGGGCCTTGACAACCTCTGGGGCAATGCTTAATTTTTAAATGATTGTTAAGAAAACAAGAAGGAGGGGATCTATATGGCATTGTTTCGTTGGGATCCGTTCCGCGAGATGACTTCCTTACAGGAACGCATGAACCGCCTTTTTTCTGATTTTCGCGTACGGGCGCCCTTGGGGGAGGAAGAGATCACTCAAGGAGCCTGGGCTCCGCCCGTAGATATTTATGAGACCGCTGAATCCATCGTGCTGGAAGCGGAACTTCCAGGAATGACCAAAGACGACATCGTAGTTGAGGTGAAAGACAATACCCTCACTCTGAAGGGAGAGAAGAAATTCGAGAGAGAAGTGAAAGAGGAGAATTACCACCGGGTGGAACGTTCTTACGGGGCCTTCCAGCGGGCCTTTACTCTCCCCCTCACGGTCCAGCAAGACAAAGTAAAGGCCAAGTTTAAAGATGGAATTCTGGAGATCACGCTCCCCAAAATGGAAGAAGCCAAACCGAAGCAGATTAAAGTTGAAGCAAGCTAATAAATTCTTTGGGGGGGGCGAAAGCCCCCTTTTTTTTAGAGCTGACCTACGTACTTTTAGGATAAGATAGCGAGCGGGAAAGTGTAAGCATTTTCTTTCATCATCCTCGCGAGCCCCCCTGAGGGAAGGGGAGTCGATTGAGAACGGATCAGAAATTTGGCAAACAGAAAGGATAAAAGATGCGCTTTGACAAATTCACGCTGAAAGCCCAAGAGGCCTTACAGGAAGCGCAGGCTCTGGCCGAGAAGCATGAGCACCAGCAGATCGAGCCTGAGCATCTCTTGTTGGCCTTACTGCAACAAAGCGAGGGGATCGTTCTCCAGGTGTTTCAAAAATTGGGGGTGTCCCTGCCCAATCTATTATCCCAACTGGAAGAGGTTCTGAAGAAAACCCCAAAAGTCTATGGGGCAGGAGTTGGACAGGTATATCTTTCTCCCAGGTTGAAAAAGGTCTTGGATGGTTCTTTCCAGGAATCGGACAGGTTGAAGGACACGTATGTAAGCACCGAGCATATGCTGCTGGCCATCGTCGAAGAGCAGGAAGGGGCGGGAGCCAAAATTCTAAATAACCTGGGCGTGAGCAAGGATCAGATTTTCAAGGTGCTGGCGGCCGTTCGAGGTTCGCAAAGGGTGACCGACCAGAGCCCGGAAGAAAAATACCAGGCTTTAGCTAGGTACACGCGGGACTTGACAGACCTGGCCCGGAAGGGAAAGCTCGATCCAGTGATCGGGCGAGACGACGAGATTCGCCGGGTTCTTCAGGTCCTTTCGCGGCGGACAAAGAATAACCCAGTTTTGATCGGGGAGCCGGGGGTGGGGAAAACGGCCATCGTAGAGGGCTTAGCCCAGCGCATCGTTAACGGGGACGTGCCGGAGTCGCTGAAGAATAAACGTTTGGTGGCCTTAGACCTGGGGGCCCTTATCGCCGGAGCGAAATACCGGGGGGAGTTCGAGGATCGGCTGAAAGCCCTGCTCCAAGAGATCACCGAAGCGGAAGGAGATATCATCCTCTTCATCGATGAATTACATACTCTCGTGGGAGCGGGTGCGGCCGAGGGAGCCATGGATGCATCCAATATGTTGAAACCCGCCTTGGCCCGGGGAGAGCTGCGGTGCGTTGGGGCCACGACGATTAACGAGTACCGCAAACACGTGGAGAAAGACGCTGCCCTGGAAAGGAGGTTTCAGCCCGTGATGGTCAAGGAGCCGACGGTAGAAGATACCATCGCCATCCTGCGGGGCCTGAAGGAGCGCTATGAAGTCCATCATGGAGTGCGCATCCAGGATTCAGCCATCGTGGCCGCGGCAACGCTTTCCCAACGGTACATCTCGGACCGGTTTTTGCCGGATAAAGCCATCGACCTGATTGATGAGGCCGCTTCCAAGTTGCGGATCGAAATCGACAGCAGGCCCGTAGAAGTGGACGAAGTGGAACGAAAGATTACCCAACTCGAAATCGAGCGGCAAGCGCTCCTCAAAGAAAAAGATCGGACTGCCCGAGAGCGTTTAGAAAAGATCGAAAAGGAATTGACCGACCTCAAGACCTCCGCGGAAGCCATGAGAGCCCACTGGCAGAAAGAGAAAGAAGCGATCCAAAAAATCCGCTCCGTAAAAGAGCAGATCGAAGGAGCCAAACGGGAGGAACAGCAGGCAGAGCGGGAAGGGAATCTGGCCAAGGTCGCCGAGATTCGTTACGGCAAGATCGGCGAGTTGCAGAAAAAGTTGGAAAAAGAGAATCAGATCCTAGTGGGGTTGCAAAAGGAACGGAAGATGCTCAAAGAGGAGGTAGAAGCTGAGGATATTGCCGAGGTGGTGGCTAAATGGACGGGCATCCCAGTGGCCAAGATGATGGAAGGAGAAGTCGAAAAGCTTTTGAAGATGGAATCGCGCTTAAAGAATCGGGTGGTGGGTCAGGAGGAGGCCATCCGGCTGGTTTCCAATGCCGTGCGGCGGGCGCGGGCCGACCTGCAGGATCCCAACCGGCCGATTGGCTCGTTCATCTTCCTGGGGCCCACGGGGGTGGGGAAGACTGAATTGGCCAGGGCTCTAGCCGAATTTTTATTTGACGACGAGCAGGCCATGGTGCGTATCGATATGTCGGAATTCATGGAGAAACACTCCGTCGCCAGATTGATCGGAGCTCCCCCAGGCTATGTGGGATATGAGGAGGGGGGATACTTGACGGAAGCCGTACGCCGCAGACCTTATTCCGTTGTCCTTTTCGACGAAGTCGAGAAAGCCCACCCCGAGGTCTTCAATGTTTTGCTGCAGATCTTGGACGATGGGCGCCTCACGGACGGAAAAGGCCGGACCGTAGATTTTAAAAACACAGTCCTGATCATGACCTCCAACATCGGGAGTCAATGGATTCAAGAGCTGAGGGGGAGTGAGCACGAAGAAATGCGCCGGCGGGTGTTGGAGGCGCTAAGGGCTCATTTCAAGCCGGAATTCTTGAACCGGGTGGACGATATTGTCATTTTTCATGCCCTCTCTATAGAGAATATAAAGGAAATCGTGGAGATTCAATTAAAGAACTTGAGAAAGCGCCTGGCCGAGCGGAAGATGGACCTGCACCTTACCGAACGCGCCAAGCAAATTCTGGCGAAAGAAGGGTTCGACCCCGTCTATGGTGCCCGGCCATTGAAACGGGCCATCCAGCGCTTAATCCAGGACCCTCTGGCATTGAAAATGTTAGAGGGGGAATTTTCCGAGGGGGATTCGATCGAAATAGACACTGGCCCTGGGGATGAGTTGACCTTTTACAAAAGAGCCATAAAAGAAAAGGGACAGAGGGTGCCCGCTCATGCCTAAACGGGGCAGGCCGCTTACAAATGCCCGGGGTCTGCTTGACAAGGGTAAGGAAAATGATTAGGTTCTTAGCGGAATTTAAAGGTTAGTTATTAGCTTAGGCTCCCCAAAAGAGCCAAAATATTTGGAGGACAAAAAAAATGGCCAAAATTGTAGGGATTGATTTAGGAACAACCCTTTCTGTCGTAGCCGTGATGGAGGGGGGAGACCCAAAAGTAATCATTAATGAAGAAGGTAACCGCTTGACCCCTTCCGTAGTGGCTTTCACCAAAGACGGAAATATCCTGGTCGGTCAGGTCGCCAAGAGGCAGGCAGTGACCAACCCTGAGAACACGGTTTATTCCATCAAGAGGTTTATGGGCCGGCGGTATGAGGAAGTTAGCGAAGAAATGAAGATGGTTCCCTATAAAGTTATCAAGGATTCGGCGGGAGCAGCCCGCATAAAAATCAAAGATAAGGAGTATTCTCCGCCGGAGATCTCGGCCATGATCCTGCAGAAGCTGAGAAAGTCTGCGGAGGCATACCTGGGAGAGAAGGTTACGGATGCGGTCATCACGGTCCCGGCTTATTTTAATGACAGCCAGCGTCAGGCCACCAAAGATGCCGGGACCGTCGCGGGGTTGAACGTGCGGCGGATCATCAATGAACCCACGGCCGCAGCCCTGGCTTATGGACTGGATAAGAAGAAAGATGAAACGATCGCGGTTTATGATTTCGGGGGCGGAACCTTTGACATCTCCATCCTGGAGGTGGGAGATAACGTAGTGGAAGTCAAGTCCACGAACGGGGATACCCACCTGGGGGGGGACAACCTGGATCAAAGAATCATCGACTGGCTGATCGCTGAATTCAAAAAAGATCAGGGGATCGACTTGAGCAAAGACCTGATGGCCTTGCAGAGGCTGAAGGAGGCGGCGGAGAAAGCCAAGATTGAGCTCTCCTCCACGATGGAGACGGAGATCAACCTGCCCTTCATCACGGCCGACGCCTCGGGTCCGAAGCATATGAACATCAAGCTAACCCGGGCCAAGTTCGAATCCCTGGTCATGGACCTTCTGGAAAAAACCCTTCCTCCCTGCCGGCAGGCCTTGGAGGATGCAGGGCTGAAAACCAACCAAATTGATGAAGCGGTCTTGGTGGGCGGGTCTACCCGCATTCCGAAAGTTCAAGAACTGGTTCGTAATTTCTTCGGCAAGGAGCCCCACAAGGGAGTGAACCCGGACGAAGTCGTAGGCCTGGGCGCGGCCGTTCAAGCCGGGGTCTTGGGGGGAGAAGTGAAAGACGTCCTCCTCCTGGATGTAACGCCTCTTTCTCTGGGCATTGAAACTCTGGGAGGCGTGATGACCCGATTGATCGAGCGGAACACCACGATTCCCACTAAAAAAAGCGAGATCTTCTCGACGGCCGCAGACAATCAAACCAGCGTCGAGATTCATGTCCTCCAAGGGGAGCGGGAGATGGCCCGGGATAACCGAACTCTGGGAAAGTTCCATCTGATGGGTATCCCTTCAGCCCCCAGAGGCCTCCCTCAGATAGAAGTGACTTTTGACATTGACGCCAATGGGATTCTCAATGTTTCCGCCAAAGACATGGCAACCGGGAAGCTGCAAGCCATCACGATCACCGCCTCCAGCGGTTTGTCCAAGGAGGAAGTGGAGGGGATGGTCAAGGAGGCTGAAGCCCACTCGGCAGAGGACAAACGCCGGCGGCAGGAGATCGAGGTGCGCAATCAGGCCGATGCCTTAGTCTACAACACGGAAAAAACCCTGAATGAGCACCGGGAAAAAATTCCGGTCAGCGAGGTCAACGCCATCGAAGGGGCCCTGAAGGAGGCCAAGGAGGCCATTGAAAGCGGAGATATGAATCGAATTCGCGAGAAAATGGATCTTTTAACGAAAGCATCCCATCATCTTGCCGAGATGATGTACCAGCAGAGCGCTTCCAAACAAAAAGCGGAGACTGCTGCCGCAGGGGCTCGGGCCGGGCGGCCTGACGAAGATGTTGTGGACGCTGAATTCGAAGAGAAAAAATAAATTCCTTTCCCCGGGGGGATCCTCTCGATCCCCCTTTTTCTTTTCTCCTATTGCCTTCCGGATGAAATTTATTCATTCCCCCTGATGAGGGGTTACCCTCCCTGTAAATTTTATTAATTCAGGACCTTTTTTTCTTTAATCTTTTGGGTTGAAAAAGACATTCCACTTATGGTATAAGGGAAAACAAGCGGACGGCGTTCTCGACGAAAGCAAGCGATCCTTTTATCGATGGCTTCACGGAAAGACTACTACGACATCTTGGGAATTCGGAGGGGCGCCACTGAAGAGGAGATCGAGAGGGCATACCAAAAATTAACCCGTACGTATCAATTCGACCCCCATCTTAGTTATAATAAAACCGCGGAGTCCAGGTTCAAAGAAATCTCTGAGGCTTACGAGATTTTGTCGAACAAGGAGAAGCGGGAAAAATATGATCGTTCGGGGAGTGAAATTCCTTATTCCGACCTTGAGTGGGAATATGACCCGGAAGAAGGGGAGGAGAAAGATTTAAATTTCGAAGGCTTTGAGGATGTCTTCGAAAAGTACTTTGGGGCAGAGGAACAAGCGGCCTTGCGGAAGCCGCAGAAAGGCAAAGACCTCTATTCCACCCTGGAGATCAAATTCGAGGAAGCAATCCAGGGAACGGTGAAAGAGGTTGAGGTTCTACGGGAGATTCCTTGTTCCCGCTGCTTGGGCAAAGGGGTCGACCCGACAGGCTCCCAGAAGGTCTGTGATGAATGCGGGGGGGCTGGGCAGGTTCAAGTCGGGCTCCCTCCATCGGCTTTTTCGCAAACATGTCCCCGCTGCCATGGGGGGGGGAGGGTCTTCATTCAGCTCTGCGGCTCCTGTTCGGGGAAGGGCCGGGCGACCCAAAAGGAAGTCGTTGGCCTGCAGATCCCAGCCGGAGTGGACGATCGCTGCCGCATTTACCTCAAGGGGATGGGACAGCCCGGGAAGAACGGTGGCCCAGGGGGTGACCTGGTGGTGGATGTGAAGGTGCAAAAACACCCCTATTTTCAGAGAAGAGGGGATGATCTGCATATGGAGGTCCCCTTGGCTGTCTGGGAGGCGACTTTAGGAGCTGAGGTGGAAGTCCCCACTCTGGAGGGGTCGGCGATTTTAGCGATTCCTCAAGGGGTGCAGAGCGGGGAGCAATTGCGTCTCCCGGGAAAAGGGGTCCCCCATTTTTATGGGGGGAGTCGAGGAGACCAAGTCATTTCTATCCAGATCGTCCTGCCTCAAGATTTGGACCAGAGGTCCAAGGAGATCTTGGGCGAGCTGCAGCGGCTGAACCCAAAAGACCCGCGGAAGAGATGCGGCTGGCACTTGAAACCATAAGAGTGAGGAAAAGTCGGTCCTTTTAACCCCCTCGTTGAGAAACAGGAACCCATGATTGACCTGAGCAATTATAAAGACTACCTTTCGGATAAGGCGCATCAAGTCCTGGCCTCCGCCATCGAGGAGTCTCAGAAGCGCCAGCACCACTACCTGGGAGTGGAGCATATTTTTTGGGCCATCACAGAGGTCGAGAGCGCTCTCTTCTCCGACCTCGCCGATAAGCTGAATGTCAGCCCTCGAAAAGTAGTCACCTCTCTTCAGGAATATTTGAGTGTTTCCAAGCAAATCCTGGGTGGGGGGATGAAGGTTCCTCCTTCGACCAAAACCATCTTTAAGTTGGCCTGGGATTCAGCGATCAACTCTGGAAGAAAGGTGATCGAAACGACGGACCTTCTCAAGGCCATTTTTCAGGAAGGCCACAACATCCCGGTGCGCATTTTACGGGGGATGGGAGTGGATCCTCTGGCCGTGACCCGGCTTATTTCTGTTCAGAACAAAGTGCTGGAAGAAAAATCCGAAGAATTCAAGAAAAGGTATGACCTTCCCCCTTATTTGAACAACTTCGGAGTAAATTTGAACAAGCTGGCCCGCCTGGGAAAACTTCCTCCCATCATCGGTCGAGACGCAGAAATTCACCAGATGATGGAAATCCTATGCCACCGCGATCGTCCGAACTCGGTCATGATTCTGGGCGAGCCGGGAGTGGGAAAGACAGCGGTGGTAGAGGGGTTGGCCGCCAAGCTGGAAACATCGCCGGAGGAGGTACCGAAACGGCTGCGGAATTTTCAGATCGTCAACCTCCAGATGAACACCCTGGTGGCAGGGACCATGTTCCGAGGGATGTTCGAAGATCGCATCGAGAATGTGATCAAGGAGGTTAAGCGCAAGCAAAACCTGATCCTTTTCGTGGATGAGGCCCACACCTTGATCGGAGCGGGCACGGCCCTGGGGGTACCCACAGACGCGGCTACGATCTTTAAATCTTCCCTCGCCAGAGGGGAGGTGCAGATGATCGGGGCCACCACAGCCAGTGAATATAAAATTCACATCGCCGAAGACGAAGCCTTGGCCCGGCGTTTTCGCATCATTACCATCCAGGAGCCCAGCGTCAGCGAGGCAAGAGAAATCCTCCGGGGCATTCGTCCTCGCCTGGAAAAGAATTATTCAGTGAGGATCAGCGATGAAGCCATCGAGACCGCCCTGGCCATGACGCCGCGGTATCAACATAACCTACGGCTTCCAGACAAGGCTATTAATTGGCTGGACACGGCATCAGTGAAGGTAGAAATGGGGAATTACACCCGGCCCGTGCTTAGCGAAGATATCATCCAGGTGATCTCTCAAGACACGCGTATTCCCCGGGAAATGGTTTTCCGGGACACCACCGCCCGGTTCAAGGACACGGAAGAAATCTTGGGCCGCCGGGTCGTGGGGCAGAGGGAGGCCATCTCCGCCTTGGCCCGAAATCTCCGTTTGAATAAAGGGCCGTTGAAGGAAAATTTTGAGCGGCCCGATGGCGTCCTCCTTTTCCTTGGCCCGACGGGCGTGGGGAAGACGGAGTTGGCCAAAACATTAGCGGAGTTCCTTTTCGGGGATGAAAAGAAAATGGTGCGCCTGGACATGTCCGAGTACCGGGACTCTGCCATTTCTGTGGACAAGCTCATCGGTATGCCCCGGGGGATCGTAGGGTCCGAGCGAGGCGGGGTCCTGACCAACCAGGTGCGCGATAATCCCTATACGGTGGTCCTCCTGGACGAGGTAGAAAAAGGTCATCCCAATGTGCTCAATCTCTTCCTCCAGGTCTTTGACGAGGGTTTTCTAACGGATGGCCGGGGGCGAAGAGTGTATTTCAGTGATACGGTCATGATCATGACCTCCAACCTGGGGTCGGATGAATTCAAACGTTTCATGAAGCCCATGGGATTCCTGGTGGATACCCAGCAACTGGAAACCGTGAAGAAGGCGATTCTAAAGGAAGTGGAAAACCATTTTTCGCCGGAGTTTCTCAATCGCATCGACGACATCATTGTCTTCTCTCCCCTCACGCGGGAAGAAGTGAAAGAGATATCCCGGCGCTATTTGCAGCGCATCCAACAGAGCCTTGCGGACCAAGGAAAGTCCTTTGCCGTCACGGAAGAAGCGCTGGATGTTTTGGTAAAAATGGGGTTCAGCTTGAAGTACGGCGCCCGGTTCCTCAAGCGGCGGATCGATGAACGGGTGAAGATTCCCATCACCCAACACTGGAAGGAAGGTCGGGCGTTTTCTGTCGATGCCGTGGGGGGCGAGCTGACCGTGACCTGGCAAGCCTAAGGAGGAAAGGTCTGCCCAGGGGTAGCCGGCAACCCGGGTGGTCGCGGATGGATCAGAGGTCGAAGAAGTTCGAAACCAGCAACAGGATTCCCAGAAGAGGGGCGGAATCGATGGAGAAGATAAGGTTAGCGATCGTGGGCGTGGGGAATTGTGCCAGCTCCCTCATTCAGGGTATTGAATATTACCAAACCCATGAGGGCGTGGAGAAATTGGGGCTGATGCATTATGATTTGGGAGGATACCAGCCCGGGGACATGGAAGTGGTCGCAGCGGTTGACGTGGACAGGCGCAAGGTGGGTAAACCGCTCAGCGAAGCGATCTTTGCCCTGCCGAATTGCACGCAGGTAATCAGTCCCCAGGTGTCCGATTCCCAAACAATCGTTTCCATGGGATCCGTGCTGGACGGCGTTTCCGACCACATGCGAGAATATCCTCCCGACCAGACCTTTTTAGTGGCCGATGAGAAACCCTGCGACGTAGAGAAGGTTTTGCGGGAGAATGGCGCAGAAATCCTGCTGAACTATCTTCCCGTGGGCTCAGAAGAAGCAACCCGATTTTACGCGACCTGCTGCCTCAACACGGGCGTGAGCCTGATCAACTGTATGCCCGTCTTCATCGCCTCTACCCCGGATTGGGGGCGAAGGTTTGCCGAACGAAACATCCCGCTCATCGGAGATGACGTTAAAGCGCAACTGGGCGCGACCATTCTGCACCGGGCGTTGACCCAGCTTTTCGTCGATCGGGGCGTGAGGATCGACCGGACGTACCAGCTCAACACGGGCGGCAATACGGATTTTCTAAACATGCTCAACCAGAGTCGTCTGCGGTCGAAGAAGATCTCCAAAACAGAGGCTGTGCAATCCATCCTGGACTCTCCTTTGGACGAGCAAAGCATCCATATCGGCCCGAGCGATTATGTTCCCTGGCAGAAGGATAACAAGGTCTGCTTCCTGCGCATTGAAGGAAGAGGATTTGCGGGAGTCCCCTTGAACTTGGAGTTGAGGCTTTCGGTGGAGGATTCCCCGAACAGCGCCGGGGTAACGATCGATGCGATTCGCTGCTGTAAATTGGCCAGGGATCGGAAGATCGGGGGGCCCTTGACCTCGGTATCGGCTTATGCCATGAAGCACCCACCCGAACAGGTTCCAGACCAGGAAGGTCGGCAAAGGGTAGAGGAGTTTATTCGGGGCCTGCGCGAGAGGTAGGGTCGCATTTACCCATGCTCAAAGCAAAGATCGGGGAGCAGCTCGATCCCTTCCTTGATCGTATCTGCCATTTCATTCAACGGATGGGACTGGGGCCCAATTCATTGACGTTTATTGGGCTGGGTCTCAATGGCTTGGCCTCCTGGGCTTTGGCCGAGGGAGAGTGGCTGCAAGGGGCCAGTCTGATCATTCTGGCAGGATTCTTTGATATCTTGGACGGAGCCGTAGCCAGGAATTGCCACGAGATCAGCTCCTTTGGTTCCTTTTTAGATTCGATCATTGACCGCTACTCTGACCTCAGCCTTTTAGTCGGTCTGCTTATATTTTACTCGCGCCAGGGATCAATCCTGTATCAAGTGCTCGTGGGGCTGAGCTTAATGGGCACGGCGTTGGTTCCTTATACCCGGGCCCGGGCAGAGATATTCGTTCCCCGGTGTAATGTGGGGATCATGGAAAGGCCGGAACGCATTCTGCTGCTCTTTTTTGGGGCAGCCATACCTTCCATCATGCCCATCGTCATCTGGATCCTGGCGATTTTTACAAACGTAACGGTGATCCATCGCGTCCTTTACACCCGGCGCTCTATGGCCAAAGTTAAAAGTGGAAACTAAGGCGTGAGGGGTTCACCCTTTTTTGGAGGGAATATGGAAGGCGGGGAAGAGAAAAAGGGGTTTACCATTCGCGACCGGAGAGTTTCTTCCCATCCGGAAGAAACGGCGAAGGGGGAAAGCGGAAAAACGGAACAGCAGGCGGAAGGGCTTGAGGAAGAGCGCAGCGGAAAGAGACCTGAACCCCGCCCCCTCCCGGAAATCGATTTTTCTGCCTTCATTTTTTCTCTCAGCACATCCGCGCTACTGCATTTGGGGGAGGTTCCCGATCCAGCGACCCAGAAGCGCGAGAAAAATCTACCTTTGGCCAAACAGACGATCGACATCCTGGGAATCCTCAAAGAGAAGACCCGGGGGAATTTGACGCCCGACGAAGAACAATTGCTGGAGAACCTCCTCACCGATCTTCGCTGGCGATACGTGCGGGAGGTAAAAGGCTAAAGAGCGTAAGGCGCAAGTCTTAAGGCGTGAGGGGAAAAGCGAAAGGTGCCGTTAACGGCTCAAAGGTAAGGAGGAAGTATGGCGATAGGGAATGAACGGCTGGGGCCGAATCAAAGTCGTTTCGGGACGGGGGTATTGGTTTTCGTGGCCATCCTCAGCCTGCTGGCGGGCTTTGTGATTGCCTGGAGCATTGGGGTGCGGCCAGCGGCAAGGGGTTTAGACCTGGTCGGAGCGGAAAAGGTTACGGTGGCAGCCAATTCCACCGGTTTTGCTCCGAGCAATTTTGTGGAGTTGGCCAAGAGGGTCAAGCCCGGGGTGGTGAACATCAGCACGACCAAAGTGGTCAAAGGAGGGGGAAGAGTTTTTCGACATTTTTCGCCTCCGTCCCGGGAGCGAGATCCATTCAAGGATTTCTTTGGAGAGGATTTTTTCGACCGGTTTTTCGGAGAAACGCCGCAGAAGGATTACGTCCAGCGGTCTTTGGGGTCGGGCTTCATCATCGACCGCGAGGGGTATATCATCACCAACAACCACGTGGTCGAGGGGGCCAGCGAGATCCGGGTGCGTCTTTCTACGGAGAGAGAATTCGAGGCGGATCTCGTGGGCCGCGATTCCAAGACCGACTTGGCTTTAATTAAGATCAAATCCTTCCAAGATTTGCCCGTCGAAGAGCTGGGGGATTCGGACAAGTTGGAGATCGGGGAATGGGTTCTGGCCATCGGCAACCCTTTCGGGCTCTCCCAAACCGTGACCGTGGGAATCGTCAGCGCCAAGGGGAGGGTGATTGGCTCGGGTCCCTATGATGATTTCATCCAGACCGACGCCTCGATCAATCCCGGGAACAGCGGGGGACCCCTTTTTAATATGAACGGAGAGGTCGTGGGGATCAACACGGCCATCGTGGCTGCAGGCCAGGGAATCGGCTTTGCCATTCCCATTAATGCAGCCAAAGATATAATCCCCCAGCTGAAAAAGAAGGGGAAGGTGACCCGCGGAGGCATTGGAGTTTACGTGCAGAAACTGACCCCAGACTTGGCTAAATCTTTTGGGTTGGAGCAGAGCAGGGGGGCTTTGGTGGCCGATGTCATCCCGGGAAGCGCGGCCGAGGCGGGGGGAATTCGCCGGGGGGATGTGATTATTAAGTTCAACGGGAAAGATATCGATGAAATGAACGAGTTGCCGCGGGTCGTGGCCTCCACCCCCGTGGGCAAAGAGGTAGAGGTGGCGATCCTGCGGGAAGGGAAGCCGATGACCCTGAAGTTGAAGGTGGGCGAACTCAAGGATGAAGCCGCGGCTCCAACCCTGGAGAAGGCCAAACTGGAACTCGGCATGAGTGTGCAGGAGATCACTCCGGAGATTGCCCAGCAGCTCCGTTTAAATGAACTGATGGGAGTGGTGGTCAGCCAGTTGGAACCGGGGGGGGCAGCGGATGAGGCAGGGATACAAAGAGGAGATGTCATCCGCGAGGTCAATGGCTACTTCATTCGGAACCATAGCGATTACCGGGCAGCCCTGGCGAAACTGAAAAAGGGAGAGATCATCCGCCTGTTAGTCAGACGGGGAGAGCGAAATTTATACCTCACGATTCGCAACTCCAAGGGAGAATGAAGCTCCGGTCACCGGCGAAGGTCAACCTGTATCTGGAGGTCCTGGAAAAGCGACCCGATGGGTATCATGAAATTCAAACCCTGATGCAGCGGGTTGATCTTTTTGATGAAGTGGAAATCTGCCTGGGGGGCCGGGGGATACAGCTGGTCTGCGAGGGCGAAGCAATCCCGGGGAAAATGGAAAACCTGGCCTGCCGAGCAGCCCGGAGTTTTTTCGAGGAATTTGGGATTCAAGGGAATTTGCAGATCCATTTAGAAAAAAGGATTCCCGTGGCCGCTGGGCTTGGAGGTGGCAGCAGCAATGCCGCCACGGTGCTCATGGGGTTGAATGACCTGCTGCGACCCGGAGGGGACAGAGAACCGTTGATGGCCTTGGGGGCGAAGATCGGAGCCGATGTGCCTTTTTTCATCTTCCAACAGCCGGCTTTGGCCCGGGGAATTGGAGAGAGATTGGTGGCGGTGAGCTTGCCTAGGTCGCTCTGGTTCCTCCTGCTGGTTCCTCCCTTCCGCATATCGACGGCATGGGCTTACGCGGCTTACGATCGTATCTCCCATAAAAAAAGGGAACCCTTGCAAATAAAAGATTCTTACCCGGAGTTGGTGGACCTTTTGCCGGTTTTGCAGAACGATCTGGAATCCGCAGCGTTGCCCCGGCATCCCCAAATCGCCCGTATGAAAGAAAAGCTGATCGCCGGGGGGGCCAAAGGAGCCCTGATGTCCGGGAGCGGCCCGGTGATCTTTGGTATTTTCGCCAGCAAGAAAGAGGCTCAGGAAACCGAAAAAGCCATCTTTTTGCCAGCAGGGTGGAAAACGATCATTACCCAGGGAATTTAAACTTAAAGGATATTTTGGGACGCAGATCCACGCAGATTTCCAAGATATATTCGTAGGAATAAGAAAATTCTTGAAAACTTTAGGCAGTTTCGGGCACTTTAGTTCATTGAAGGCGCTTAACAAGTAGCTTTTTCCGCATTTATCTGCGACAATCTGCGTCCGACAATGTATTGAGAAAAATTGGGGCGTCGTCAAGTGGTAAGACACGGGTCTTTGGAACCCGCATTCGGAGGTTCGAATCCTCCCGCCCCAGCCAAGAAACAGCTCTAGAGAATAGATCAGAGAAAAAGGGGAAGGGACCAAGGGTGGACCACATGAGGATCTTTTCGGGGAATTCCAACCTTCCGTTAGCCCAAGAAATTTGTGAAATTTTGGGTGTCCCCCTGGGGCGGGCTGATGTGCGGAATTTCAGCGACGGGGAGATTCAGGTGGACATTGATGAGAGTGTACGGGGCATGGATGTGTTTGTCCTCCAATCCACCTGCACTCCCGGGAACACCAACTTGATGGAACTCCTCATCATGATCGACGCCCTGAAGAGAGCCTCCGCCAACCGCATCACGGCCGTTCTTCCCTACTACGGCTACGCCCGGCAAGACCGTAAGGTTTCTCCCCGGGCCCCCATCACGGCCAAACTGGTGGCCGACCTGATCGCTGCGGCTGGGGCTCACCGCGTCCTGGCGATGGACCTGCACGCCGGGCAGATTCAAGGGTTTTTCAACATCCCCGTAGACCATCTCTTCGCCGCCCCGGTTCTGTTGGAGTATATCCGTACTCGCTTCCGAGACCATCTGGTTGTCGTTTCCCCCGACGCAGGAGGGGTGGAGCGCGCCCGGGCATTTGGCAAAAGGTTGAAGGCGGGTCTGGCGATCATCGACAAACGCCGGGAGGGTCCGAACGTGGCCAAAGTCATGAACATCATCGGGGAAGTCAAAGGCCTGCAAGCCATCCTCCTCGATGACATGGTGGACACCGGTGGCACCTTAGTCGAGGCTGCTTCAGCCCTGGCCTCCGAGGGCGCCTCCAAGGTGATCGCCTGTTGCACACATCCTGTCCTTTCGGGGACAGCCGTGAAGCGATTGAGTGAATCGGTGATCGAGGCGATCGCCATCACCAATACGATTCCGCTCAAATCCGAGGCGATGTCCAATCCGAAGTTCAAAGTTTTATCCGTGGGAAAAATATTAGCTGAAGCCATCAAGAGAATTCATTGCAATGATTCGGTGAGTTCGCTATTTGTTTAAGGGCAAGTAGCTCTTTAGCGTTTTGAAGAGAAACGCTGGATTTCCTTGAAAAATGAAAATTGCAGAAGGAAAAATGCCAGTTTTTGATGGTCTCATAAAAATTCGTCATTCCCGCGTAGGCGGGAATCCATCCCGCCGCAAGCGGGACACGAAACTTATTGAAAAGACTGGATTCCCGTTTTCACGGGAATGACAGAAAAGCCTATTTACGAACTTTTTACGAAGCCATCAATTTTTCAAAGGCTAAGCTGTAACCAGGGAGGGATTATGCAGCAGAGGGAATTAGAAGTTTTTTTGAGAACCGTTAAAGGTAAGGGAGCGGCCCATCGGATCCGCCGGGAGGGAAAGATCCCGGCCGTACTTTACGGACGCGGGATGGAGACCTATCCTTTAGCCCTAAACCCGAAGGAGTTGGAAAAAATATTGACCAGCGGGGCTCGGGAGAACACGCTGATCGGACTGAAGATTACCGGCGCCGGAAGTGAGAAGATTGGCCACAAGGTGGTGATGCTCAAAGATCTCCAGGTACATCCCATCGAGAGGACCTACCTCCACGCTGATTTTTATGCAGTGGCCATGGGCGAGAAGATTGAGGTCGAAGTCCCCATCCACCTGACCGGGAAAGCCGAGGGAACAAAGTCCGGCGGCATCCTGCAACAACCCATGCGGGAAGTGCGGGTTCGCTGTCTGCCTTCGGAGATTCCGGAGTTCATCGAAGTAGATGTCAGTGGACTGAAGATCGGCGATTCCTTACATGTGAAGGATATTATTTCTGCCCAGCAATGCGAGATCGTGGCCGAGACCAATGTCACTTTGGCCAGCGTCATTCCCCCCATCTCCGAAGCGAAGTATGAGGAAATCGTGGCCGTGGCGGAAGGGGAAAAGGCGATTGTCCAGCCCGAACGGATTGGAGAGAAGAAAGAAGAGGCCGAGGAGGGCAAGGAGGGCAAGGAAGGCAAGGAACCCAAGGAGGCCAAGGAGGCCAAGGAGTAGTTTATCGCTGAGGAGGTGGGGTGAAGCTCGTCGTTGGCCTGGGGAACCCCGGGCGCGCTTACCGCTGGACCCGGCACAACATGGGCTTCTGGCTCGTCGAGCAATTCGCCAAGGAACTTGGAATCGACCTATCCCGGCGGGGATTTCTGTCCGTATATGGCCGGGGAAAGATCGGAAACGAAGAAGTCATCCTGGCCAAACCCCTGACCTATATGAACCTTTCTGGAGAAGCCGTACGCCGGCTTCTCCATTTCTTCAAAGTCCCGCCTGAAAACCTGGTCGTCCTGCATGATGACCTGGACCTACCTTTGGGCAAAATCCGCATCCGCCTTCGGGGAGGGCATGGAGGCCATCAAGGGGTCAAGTCCATCGTCGAGGCCTTGGGGAATGATGGATTCTTCCGGCTGAAGGTGGGAATTGGAAGGCCTACCGATCGCCGCCGGGACCCAGCGGATTATGTCTTAGAACCCTTAACCGGTGGAGAGAGGGAAGAATTTAAGTCTGCGGTCGAGCGAGGTCGGGAGGCGCTGAAGGTCCTCTTCCGGGGGGGCCCCCAGGCGGCGATGGATAAGTTTCATAGAGATAGTGAAAAGTGAAAACTGCAAAGTGTAAAGGGTGAGAATTTTTCGGGGATTTGCGCCTTACGCCTTGCGGCCCCCGCCTCGGGTTTTACTTTTCTGTTTTTTGGTTTCGTTCCAGATGTGATCCATTTCCTCAAGCGTCGAGAGTTCCGGTGTCTTTCCCCGCCGGCGCAACTCCATTTCGACTTGACGGAAACGCTGGATAAAACGGCGGTTCGCTTTCCGGAGTGCTTCCTCCGCGGAGATTCCTTTAAACCGAGCCCAGTTCACCAGGGTGAAGAAAAGATCCCCCAGTTCTTCTTCCAAAGACTCAGGCGAAGGGCCTTGCCCCGCTCTCTCCAGCTCAGCCAGTTCTTCCTGGACTTTTTCCCAGACCCCTTCGACGTTCGGCCAGTCAAAGCCCACTCGGGAAACCCTCTGCCCTATTCTTCGGGCGCGCTCGAGAGCCGGAAGAGAAAGCGGCAGGTCGTCGAGTAACGACGTTCTTTTGGCGTATTTACCTTCCAACTCCTTGGCCGCGCCCCATACTTTCACAACATCTTTCGCAGTCTTTGGTTTGACCCGGGTCGTATCCGCATCTGGTGGGGGAAAGACGTGAGGATGGCGATGGATCAGCTTTTCGGCGAGGGTATGGACCACGTCTGAAAAATCAAATTGCCCCTTTTCCTCAGCGATACGAGAGAGAAAGATGATCTGCAGGAGGAGGTCGCCCAGCTCTTCTTGCAGCGCTTCTGGAGTTCCGGCTTCGATGGCTTCGAGCGCCTCATGAGCTTCTTCGATTAAGTATCTCTTGAGGGTATTCTCGGTCTG
>Ga0187886_1000830_pt1 | contig 32840 bp, 34 predicted proteins | sample June2016WEW_20_1_FD_133001 | JGI IMG/M metagenome (GOLD analysis project Ga0187886, IMG submission 133001) | Peatland microbial communities from SPRUCE experiment site at the Marcell Experimental Forest, Minnesota, USA - June2016WEW_20_150 | ecosystem: Environmental > Terrestrial > Soil >...
ACCAAACCTTAACGGGTTTGCGGACCTGAACGGAATGACGAACTTCAGGAGCGAAGAAACCCGTAGACATGACGGCATGGCGGAAGTCGAGGGTTCAAAATGGTTCACCCCAGAACCATGAGAGTCCCTTCGGCCCCACCAATCCTGCCTGTGTATAACATATGCTGAAAATCTTCTCCGTGCCCTCAAGCCCTGAGGGATGGGGGTGTCGCCTGTTTAGGAGCAAACTATGTTACTCATCCCGAATGAAGGTGGAGAAATCCGGGTATGAATGGGAGGACTTGGGCCAATGAAGAATTGTTTTTGGATCCAAGTATGAGGACTCTTGCAGAAGGTTTGAGCTGTCTCCCGCACGGAAGACGCGCGGTGCGAGCCGACCGCTCTGCCTTCAAAAGAGGGCTAAATGCCTTCGGCCTCACCATCAAGTCCACAAAGAAACAGTAGGGCTGATGGTCTGTCCTAACATTTGGTTTGCGAGAAATTTCCGGTTAGCCTTTTGTCACGATAATTGAACCCTTGTCAGCGTCTACTTTCACGAAGTCCCCGGAGCTAATGGCCTCGAATGGGTTCCTTTCCAGTTTGTCAACGAGCGGGATCTTAGTCAGAACCGCGCTTCCCAAGAGAACTGGCTCCACATCCGTTACAATCAAGGCCCTAGGTGCGTTCTTATTGATTAACAACTTGACGAGCCCGTCCATTTGAACTGCAGAACTCGCCTTTCCCGTCGGAAACACTAGCACTTTCCCCGCGATCGACTTGCCCTCGAGTTGATGCCCCTTCTCTCTAACGATACCGGTCTTCGGCTCGACTAGGTAGAAGCAGATAGGATCCTTGGAGACCAAAGCTTCTCCTTCTCCAAATCCTCTCGCGAGCTTGTGACACTTAATGCTGACTTCTACGAACTCCGGCACACCCCCTTATTCCATGCCCGCGGCAACGCATTCTTCCATCGTGCCAACCTTGACTGGACCGAACCTTCGATAGTATGCGCATTTTGGTGAGTCGGTCATTCCGGTCTTGTCCCGAAGGCTGTTCCAGCAGAACATGTCTATGCAGGTGTCCACTACGAGGTGGACTCCTGATTCTTGGATGGTATTAGTGTGGCCAGCCCTGTCGGCCATGAGCTTAGTCGTTGCGGACGTATTAACCCAGAAAGTCATGCCCTCGCGAACCTTCTTTCCTCTCACGAGCCCGGCTAGCTCGGCCATTTGGTCCAGGTTGTAATGAGGGCACCCGAGGATAACGACACTTACTGGGCCAGTTGCCGTTTGAAGTTCGTCCTGAGTTTGGCGAAGTTCGCGGTTGGTGACCGTGATGCTCTCGGTTGGTATGTCTCCCGCGAAAGCTTCTTCCTCAGTTCTCGCCTCAACCGTTACGCTGGGTATGTGGAACATTGGTATCGCACCTGTCACGTTCAACATGGCGCACAGGTTGATGTATTGATCAATCCTGGGCCGCTTTAGAATGCCCGTGAAGACGGGGATTCCGGAAGCAATTTTCTTTCCCACATATTGCCCCAGAAGTGAGTAGCTGTATCCATCATTTAGGTTGGCTTCAACTTTGACACGGACTGTGCCCTTTCGGTTTTCTTTCAGGTGCATTCCGTATTCAGGTGTCTCACCAAGCACACCCGCTGCAAGAGCTGTCTGAATGGACTCACGGTTCGTTAGTCCACCTATAACTGAATTCACGTACGGGGTTGCGCTGGATTCGGAGAAGGCTACGTGTTCTCCATATTCCGGAATGTTCTCAGCGAGGTATGGAATGCAAGACTGGCTCATGACTGCGCCAATTTGCTTGTAGTAGTTCTTCGTCTTCCAAGCCACCGAGGCTTCATCGTGTTCCTCGGCTATGTTCATGATTTGCTGAAAATAATCAAAGTCCACGATCGGGTTTGTTGTTGTAGTTACTTTGCATGAGGCGCCGCCTTTGGCTAGGATTTCAACAAAGTACAGGTCGCCTTCTTGGCCGCTGGAGGCTGCATGTGCACGGTTGATGGGAATCATTCTTGGAGCGTCAAAGGCTTCTCCTATGGCCACGAGCAGTTCCATCGCGGCCTGTCTGCCGGCTCCGAGTTCTCCTTTCACGATCTGCTCGTCTTCACGAGTTAGATGCATGTGGCCTCATTCCTTAGCGTGCGGCTTCCAACCCGGGGATGCGGAGTCTCCTTTCAAGTAATCTGAAACTTACAAAACAGACGGTGGCAATAGCCGCGTAGACTAAGCCGGCCGTGAGAAAAATTTCTATCGGCCTGAAATTTAGAGAATTGAACGTCCTCGCTACGCCGAACATCTCTTGGACGCCTATGTAAGACGCTAGCGAGGAGTAGAGAATCAGATAAATGATTTCGTTGGTAATGCCCGGGAGCGCTGCTCTCAGCGCTTGGGGTAGAATGATGTGGATCACTTCCTGTGGTTTACTCATCCCGAGCGCTTGAGCTGCAAGCGACTGCCCAGCTTGAACTGATTGTATGCATCCCCTGACATACTCCGACTGGTACGCGCCAGTTACAAGCACGAATCCTAAAACGGCCGACCAGTAGGGTGAAAAATAAATTTTCACTTCAGGAAGAGCGAAGAAAATTATGAATAGGGTCACTATGGCTGGGAATCCCCTGAAAACTCCCACGATGCTTGTTGCGATTAGGGAAGCAGCTTTGTTTCCGTAGACCCGAGCCACCCCTAGAACGATTGCTAGCGCAACGCCGATCGGGATGGATACGACGATCAGTTCGACTGTTACTACAGCCCCAGCAAGCAGTTGCGGAATGTAGGTGTCCCAGAATGCTATTCCTAGTCCCTCCTGTAGAGTTCATTGATGCGTTTGAAGAATTGTCTAACAACCTCATGCTTGGGGTTCTCGATGATTTCACTGGGGGGCCCATGTTCGAGTATCTTCCCTTCCCCCATGAACATGATTTCATCGGCGACCGAACGAGCGAATCCTATCTCATGTGTCACGACGAGGCTGGTCAGTTTCTCCTGCGCCAGCTTCTTCATGACGTCGAGAACTTCGCCGATCAAGTGAGGATCGAGAGCGGATGTCGGTTCATCGTAGAACATTATTACCGGGTTCATTGCGAGAGCTCTGGCTATCGCAACCCGCTGCTTCTGTCCCCCCGAAAGTTCGGCTGGGTATTTGTGTGCGTCGTTCGCTAGGTTGACCCTTGCCAACTCCTTCATGGCGAGGTCGTTCGCCTCGTCCTTACTCATCTTCTTGACTTTCTCCAAGGCTATGCTGACGTTTTTCAGCGCTGTGAGATGGTTGAATAGGTTGAATTCCTGAAAGACGAAACCAATTCTCTGCCTGACCCTGTTTACGTCGCTCTTCTCATTCGTTATTTCCCGGCCTTCGAGCCATACTTGCCCCTTATCGGGTTGGGTTATGAGATTCAAACATCTGAGAAGCGTGCTTTTCCCAGAGCCGCTTGGGCCACATATTACCTTAATCTGCCCTCGGTCGATTTCGAAGGACACACCGTTGAGAATTCTGATGCCTGCGAAGCTCTTTTCCAGGCCCTCAACCTTCAGCACCACATTTGTTTCAGCCATTTCACAGCCTCCCAACCAAGCCGGGTATCTTTGTTCGTTCGTAGACTATGTTGACGGCTTTGGTGCCGGCGTACGTAAGGACTAGAAAGAGTCCCCCGGCAAAGAAATACGGTATAAGCGCTTCATGTGTCGCACTAACAGCGTACCTTGTCCTCGTTAATATTTCAAGGACACCCAAGGCAAAGGTGATTGCTGAGTCTTTGATCATGGTCGCATATTCGTTCGACCAGCCCGGCATTGAGATTCGAAGCGCTTGCGGCAAGACAATGTGAAATACGCCTCTCGGCTTGCTCATGCCCAAAGCTCGCGCAGCTAGTAGTTGAGTATCGCCAAGCGATAATATGGCCCCGCGGAAAATCTGAGATTGGTACGCCCCACTTCGCAGCCCAAGAACCACAATGCTACACGCCAAAGGATCGAGCTTGAAGCCAGTTGCTGGAAATACACCCCAGTAGAATAGGAAGAGAAGCACTAGAAGCGGAATGCTTCTGAAAAACCAGACATATGCGTGAATAATTACCTTAGCTTCCTGGCCGCCGTAGATTTGCCCTATGGCCATGACGAGGCCGATTACGAATCCTATCCCTATGCCGCCCGCGACTAAACCAAGAGTCCAAACAGTACCAGAAAGAATGTACGGGAGAAATTCCGCAAACGCCGCCATTAACTCACGGCCAAAGACAGTTCGCGGTGTTTTCTCCCATTCATGCGGGAGTGAGGAAGCTCAGTCTTGGGTCTGCTTAGACGCTCCACTTGTCCCTTAGATCCTGCCAGTCGGTAGTCGCCATTATGTCCTCTAGTGCGTGGTTGATTGCATTTCTAAGCCCAAAGTCGCCTGGCCTTGTGGCGTATCCGTACGTTGCATCGCCCCCAATAGTTGAAACCACTCTGAACTTGGCCGCTTGGTCCGGTTGGCTCTTGAAGTATGGTCCAGTGAAGGCACTGTCGCTGATCACGGCGACCGCCCTGCCGTCTGTTACTGCCTTGAAGGCGAGTTCGTAGGAATCAAGCCCGAGTTTTTGGAAGGTGTAGCCTTTGGCTAAGAGTTTCGTAGCCCACTCGTCTGATGTTGCACCTGTTTGGCACGCTATGTATGATCCCGAATTGAGAATTTGGTCTTTTGTCCTAGTGTCGGTTGCTAGTGCGATCAGCTGGTGGATGTAACTGTAGTAGGGAACACTGAACCACACGATCTCTGATCTAGCTGCGGTGTCGGTCATCCCTGACGCGACAAAGTCTAAGTCGCCAGACTGGACCGCTGTGATAATTGCTGACCAGTCCCATGGTTTGTGCACGATATTCCAACTGTACTTTTGCCCGATCATGTTCACGACATCAACGTCGAACCCTACTGCGTTGCCGGAAGGGTCGATCTGTGTGAAAGGAGGATAGGCTGCGTCCATACCGTGAACAATCGTAGACCCGGCGGGGGGCATATCGGCCCATTTGGCTTTGGGTGGAGGTGGCGTCATCATCGGTGCGACGGCCGTACCTGCAAGTGCGCCGACAATTAGGCCGCCGACGCCAACGCCGACAGTTTTGACGAATCCTCTACGAGATTTTTTCTCAGACAATATTCTTGCCTCGATGATTGATATCGGTTATGAACGTATTTATTGCTAATCTACTTATTTTCACGACTAGGAACCAATTTACCTCGAACAGTAACCGGCTCAGACGCATGTGAAGTGAAGGGCCTGCCGGGCTTTTGATGTTTCAAGGTGACGCGCAGATGTTCTGCGGACGCCCCTCCAAGAATTTCGCGACGTTGTCAACGCATATGTCACTGCATCTCTCCACGGCTTCGCTTGTGTGGAAGCCTATGTGAGGCGTGAGGACCACGTTGTCAAGTTTGAAGAGCGGATTGTCTCGGGCAGGGGGTTCCTGGGAGAAAACGTCGAGCCCGGCGCAGGATAATTTTCCTGAAGTGAGGCCGTCAACTAGCGCCTTCTCGTCAACCACTTTACCTTGAGACGTGTTAATCAAGACAGCGCCGTTCTTCATCATTTCAAGCTCCTTCTTTCCGATTAGATGTTCTGAATTGGCGGTTAGGGTGACATGCAGGCTTATGATGTCACTTTCCTTCAGCAAGGTTTGAAGGTCAACGTATTTCATCCCGATTTCTTGGGCCCTCTTGTGGTTTGGCATGACGTCATAACCTAGGATGCGCATTCGAAAACCGTTGGCTATCTCGCCGACTCTGCAGCCGATTTCACCGGTACCAACGATTCCTATGGTTTTGTCAGCCAGTTCTGCTCCTTTGAGCGGGCGCCAATCAAACTTTCCCTCTCTGACCTGATGGTCAGCCAGCAACAATTTTCTAATTGTCGCGAGCAGCAGGACGAAGGTGTGTTCAGCTACTGCTTCGGTACCGTAGCCTGGGACGTGTGTGACTACGATGCCTTGTTTCTTAGCAGCTTCGAGGTCTACGTAATGACAGGTCGTAGCCCAGATTGCTAACATCTTGAGGTTTGGGACCGACTCGAGAATTTCTTTCGTAATATTGCTCCAGCCAACTATCACGATGTCGGCTCCCCGCATTCTCTCCCTCAATTCTTCATCGGATTTCGGCGGGTCACCGAAGACCTGGAGCTCGCCCATTCGGCGAAGTTGTTGTATGTGGCGGTCTGTAAGGTGCACATGGTCTACTACGACTAGTTTCATCGGAGCCACCCACTCATAGTTTGACGAATGAACTATTGTGCATTCTTTAAGTGGTTATTCATGGAGTTCGGCGTGGAGAATCGTTACGGCTTTGCCGCCGAGGAACACCCGTTTGTCTCCAACTCTTACGCGCATTACGCTACCGCGTTTGGATATTTGATGGCCCAGCAGTTCATTCTTGTGTAGCCTGATTTGACAGTCCCTTCGGCCCCACCAAGTATGCATAGTATTTTCTGTTAATCCCATACCAATAAACAGAGACCGCTACCCTCTCATCATGTACGACCATTGCCAAACCGCAGACTCAGTAGGCGTAGTTTCCTAAAGGGGACAGCCCTGTTTGGAGCAGTTGCGCTGCTCTTTCCGCTAGAGAGGCTTGGGCAGTTTCTGTTCGTTCCCCAAGAAACCGGCCCTGTAACCTACCCTAGGCTGCGGGTTGCCAATACGAACGACGTACCCGTCAACACGAGCTTGTTGTTTGAATACCCGCACAAAGACCGACCGGCCGTTCTCATTCACTTGTCCGCCGGTTTTGTGGCATTCGATTCGATATGCACGCACCTGGGATGCCAAGTACACTACGATAAAACTGTCGTAGCAGGATGGGAGGGTAAACCAGACCAGAACTTCTGCTCATGCCATGGCGGTGTTTTCGACCCCGAAACGGGAAATGTTTTGGGCGGTCCTCCGCCGCGGCCTTTACCAAAGATCAAGCTCGAAATTGATAATCAGGGGGACATTTACGCGGACGGTTACGAGAGTGGGCTTCCCCTTTATGGTGAGGCTTGAGAAGGAATGCGCCGTCGCCCATTCTCCCAAAGGATTTGGGATTGGTTTGTGGAACGAACCAGAATCGAACCAATTTTGAATACGAAGATCACCGAACGAGCCCTCAACCCGATGTATTGTCTTGGCGGCCTCACATTCCTCTTCTTCGTTCTCCTAGCCGTAACAGGGATTATGCTTGCGATGTACTACAAGCCGATACCAGACAGCGCCTACGATAGCGTCCAGGTTATCACTATGAATGTGAAGTACGGCTGGCTGATACGCGGCATCCATTTCTATTCAGCTAACGGAATGATAATCACTTCAATTCTACACATGCTTCGCGTCTACTTCACCGGCGCATACAAGAAACCGAGAGAACTCAACTGGATCATTGGGGTCGGACTCGGCGCCTTCACCGTGATGGCTGGCTTCACAGGGTACGTTCTCCGGTGGGATCAGGAAGCAGTGGGCGCTGCCGGCGTGGGTTTAGGGCTCGCTGATTCGATTCCGCAACTCGGAAGCACCATAACCTACCTTTTCTGGGGAAACAACTACACGGACACGCTTGGCCGCTTCTTCGCCAGCCACATACTGCTCATCCCAGGATTACTTGTCCTATTGATGGCCTTTCACTTCTGGATGATTCGGAGGCATAGAATTGCAAGACCCCTCTGAGGAAGAACCACGGGAGAACGTTCCATTCTTCCCAAATGTCTTATTGGCGGAAATGAGCCTCGCATTCGCCGTAATCGGACTACTCGCAATCTTCGTAGCCCTCTTTCCTCTCCAACTTGGGAAAAAGTTCGACCCCTTCCATCCGCCGGCAATTCTTGAACCTGAATGGTATTTCATGGGGGTCTACCAGTTTCTAAAGACTCAAGGCGTCCAACCGCTCTACGGCGTCTTGATACTGGCATGTCTCGGAATTTTCTTGTTGGCGGTTCCCTTCATCGACCAAGGTTCGGAGCGCCGCCCGCTGAGAAGGCCCATGTTTGCGGCGGTTGCCTTTGTCGTGGCCGCGGAATTTCTAGGCCTGACGATTTACGGCTACCTCTCGCCGGGCCAAGTAGGTTCCTTTACTGATCCTGGGTTTACTACGGCTTTCCTCGTGACCAACACGGCGGCAGCCGTGTTGGTGTTCTTGGTTCTTTATGCCAATCGAAGAATAAGGAGCTTCGAAAAATGAAGGTTAATTCTTCGACTAGGCGCGCCGCGCATATGCTTCTTCTTGCCATAGCGTTTGTCGTCGGTACGTATGCGGTTTCGGACTTGATGCCGCAGCTCCTTTATGCTGCCAGAAACGGCTTGAACGCCTCGAACGCAGCTTCGATTGTTGGCAACCTAGTCGCCGTAATTGCATCAGTGGCGTATCTGGCACGAGAGGTCTATGGAGTGGACAAGCGGGCGGGGCGCATACACAACAGAGTTGGATGGTTCGAGTAAATGAGTGGCCACAAAACCGATAATATTTCCCGGGGTTGGGTAGCGTTGGCTGTGTTGCTCATTATCCTCGAATTCGCCTTTCTGTATGAAGCGATGGTTGCTGACATGGGTGGGTACGAGAAAATCTTCGCAGCATTCGCGGGATTGGCAATACTCTGCTTCGCCGCTTTACTCTATGCAGCTTCTGTTGTGTTCTATGGCTGGGATTGAGGGGAGAGTGAATCAATTTGGTTAAGTGGACGAGGAAGCTTGTTGACAGAAGTAGTGACCTGAACCCGCGAAACATGAGGCTTGGAATGTATGCCTGGGTGATTCAACGTGTTTCTGGACTTTACTTGGTCTTTTTCCTGCTCACCCACATCATGGCGATTGCTCAAGCGAACTTTGGCATCACGACTGGTTCTATGGCTGAGATGTTCGACGTGCTTAGAAACCCGTTTTGGACGGGCGCCTCCACCACGGTAGCTTTCGATTTGATTATCCTAGGCATTGTTGCTTTTCACGGATTGAACGGTGTCCGAATCGTGTTGTTGGACTTGGGCATTGGCGTCCGGAAACATAGGTTGTCCTTCTGGGTAACGATGGCCCTAGCCATCGCCACAGCGGCCTACGTCATCACACTCGCCTTGCCAATGCTGCACGGTGGGTGAAACGGGAGATGAAACAGAGTTTGCGGAAAAGTGTCGGCCTCTGGATTCTTCAACGAATCACAGCGGTGCTTCTCGTTGTCTTTCTGGGACTGCACCTGTGGGTGTCGAACTTTTCAACTGATTGGGCCGTATCATTGAGAGCGCTCATCGACCTCACCCTGCTTGGCCTAGCTCTATTTCACGGCCTCAACGGTGTGAGGGCAATAATACTGGATTTCGGACCTGGTTCACAAGGGAGACGGTACCTGGCCGTAAGCCTGGTGATGTTGGGATTTGTCGCTTTCCTCTTCGGGGTGTACGGTTTCTGGCCACTGGTCTTCACGAAGTGAGGTGATAAGGTACGATATCGCATGAGGTGATCATAATTGGCGGGGGCCTTGCAGGCCTCCGTGCAGCAATCGAATCGTCCCGATACACAGACACGTGTATCTTCAGTCGAGTCCACCCGTTAAGATCACACACGGGGGCAGCGCAGGGCGGTATCAACGCAGCGCTGAGTAACCTTGAGGCGAACCGCGACGACAGCTGGGAGAAGCACGCATATGATACGATCAAGGGCAGCGATTTCCTAGCTGACCAAGACGCCGTCGAAGCCATGACGAAGGAAGCCCCGTCCCGGATAATTGAAATGGAACACTGGGGTTGCCCCTTCAGTCGAACCGAGGAAGGAAAAATCGCCCAAAGGCCCTTCGGCGGGGCAGGTTACCCGCGAACATGCTTCGCAGCCGACAAGACGGGACATTACCTACTGGTCACAGCCTACGAGCAGGTCCTAAAACGGAATTTGAAGGTGTACGAGGAATGGCTCGTCACTTCCCTTATCGTTGAGAACGACGCCGTCAAAGGCCTCATAGCCCTCGATATCGTGACCGGCGAAGTAGAGGCCTTCCGGGCGAAAGCGGTCATTTTAGCTACGGGCGGGGCAGGCTGGATTTACGGGAAATCAACCAACTCGATGATCAACACCGGCAGCGGAATGGCTATGGCATACCGGGTAGGGGTCGCGTTGAAAGACATGGAATTTGTACAATTCCATCCCACAGCCCTCTACCCTACCTGTATTTTGATTACCGAGGGAGCCCGCGGCGAGGGCGGCTACCTCGTGAACTCCCAAGGCGAGCGCTTCATGCAACGCTACGCCCCTAAGGCTATGGAGCTTGCTCCCCGCGATATTGTCAGCCGCTCAATTCAGAAAGAGATCGATGCGGGACGAGGTGTAAATGGCCTCTACGTTGAACTAGACGTTCGCCACCTCGGAAAGAAGAAGATTCTCAGTAACCTCCCCGGCATACGCGACATTGCGATGGATTTTGCAGCCGTCGACCCGATCACGAAAACGATCCCCGTCCAGCCAGCCCAGCATTACACAATGGGCGGAGTGGATTGTAACATAAGATGCGAAACCACAATCAAAGGCCTCTACGCGGCGGGCGAATGCGCATGCGTCAGCGTTCACGGCGCAAACAGGTTGGGCGGAAACTCACTGCTTGAAACCGTTGTCTTCGGAAAAATAGCCGGGGAAGAAGCAGGAAAATTCGCAAAGAGTATTCCTGTCGATGGAACCGACGAAATAAGCTGCAAGGACGCGCTGAGAAGAGAACAGCAACACATCTCCGCGCTCTTCAAAGGGGCAGGAGAAGAAGACCCATGGACCATTCGCGAAGAAATGCGAAGCCTAATGGTCGACAAGGTATTCCTGTTCAGAAACAGACAGGGGCTTGAGGAGGCAACCTCAGCGATAAAGGAGCTGAAGGTGCGGCTTCGCAACCTCAGGCCAGTAAATGGCCATAAGGTGTACAACCTCGACCTAATCCGCACAATCGAACTTGAAGATATGCTAGAACTGAGTGAAGTAATAGTTGCCTCCGCCTTGAGCCGTAAAGAATCACGTGGGTCACACGTGCGCCTCGATTTTCCGCAGCGGGACGATGTTAACTTCTTGAAGCATACGCTCGCCTACAAGACGGCCGACGGCGCCCGAATCGACTTCTCACCTGTGACGATAACTCGGTACCAACCGGAGGAGAGAAAGTATTGACGCCCCGGTCTAACACCGTTCGCCTAAGGATTCAACGCTACGATCCGAAGAACGAAGCGGAACCACACTATGACGCCTTCGAGGTCCCCATAAAACCCGGCATGACTGTTCTAGATGCTTTGTTCCACGCCCTCGAGAAAGAAGACGGGACGCTTGCTTTCCGCTATTCGTGTAGAAGCGCGGTATGCGGAAGCTGCACCACCTACATCAACGGACGGCAGCGACTCGCATGCAACACCCAGATCGACACGCTCGGTTCAACGATCACTATTGGACCCTTACCGCACCTACCTATCATCCGCGACTTGGTAGTTGACCTTCACCCCTTCTTCCAAAAGATGGGCATGGTGAAACCCTACTTCGAAAGCCATGAACCGTACCCGGAAAGAGAATTCTTCCAATCACAGAAGCAAAGGGAAGCGATTGACGTCGCCATAGACTGCATCGATTGCGCAGCTTGTTTCTCATCTTGCCCCATGACATGGACCGACCCGTCGTACCCGGGCCCCGCCGCATTCGTGAAAGCCGCACGTTTCATTGCTGACAGCAGGGATACCGCCAAACGCGAGCGCCTAATGTTGGTCGGATGCGAAGATGGCGTCTGGCGATGCCACACCGTCTTCAACTGCGCGGACGCCTGCCCAAAGTCAATTGACCCGCCACATTTCATCCAATACCTGAAAAGAAGAGCCTCTCTGACACGTTAGAGCGCGTGTCGGACGCCGATTGATGACCATGAGGCAGAGAGAGATCGATGCCTATGGTTCAATGATTTTGGCGGATTTTGTCTCCACCGCTTCGAGAGGGCGGTCGTGACTGTCCGTTCGAGCTTTGGCGATTGATTGCACGACATCCATGCCCTCGATGACTTTTCCGAATATGGTGTGTTTTCCGTCGAGCCAGGGTGTGGGTGCGAGTGTGATGAAGAACTGCGAGCCGCCGGTGTTTGGCCCGGCGTTTGCCATTGATAGCATACCTGGCACGTTATGTTTCAGGCTTGCTACAAACTCGTCCTTGATGACATACCCAGGGCCGCCTGACCCGTCTCCGCGTGGACACCCACCTTGAATCATGAAACCATCAATAACGCGGTGGAAGGTTAGGTTATAATAGAAACCGTTCTTGCAGAGTTTCATGAAGTTTTGAACTGTGATCGGAGTTTCAGTGGCGAACAACTCCAACTTGATCACGCCCATGCTAGTCTCCAGAACCGCCATTGGATTCGCCAAACTACACCACGCCTAGCTTCCCCTAGGGCTCGGTTGAGTATAAGAAGAGAGATTCGCTGTGGTTGCGAACTATAAGGGTGCGACCACTCTCCGCATGAACCGGATTGGGTAGGAGAACGCTGTCATTACCGCCCCGCGCTCTAGATAAGCCATTGACCCAGATTACTGTTCCGCCCCGAATGGTAGTGTATAACATATTCTAGACATCATTTCGATCCGCTATCGGTTGCTGGAGCGCTGTTGCCTAATTGCAAATACTAGGGCGGCCGCGAGGATTTGCGTTATTGAGCTTGCAACAAAAATGTAGACGGGCCCAATAGCAGTCCACACTAACCCATAGACGAGTGGCCCCATGATTATACCCAGGTCTTCACACGAGCCATAGATTCCTACGACTGCGCCATACATTCTCTTGGGCGTGACATCCGGTACGAGGGAGAGCAACAGTAGCGATGCTGACAGGCCTAGGCCTGCGGAAATGGAAACAAGGAAAACCTGGAGCGCGGTGTCCGCGACAAGATAGAGCAAGAATGAGCCCGAACAAAGCAAGAACACGACGATAGTCATGGGCTTTCGGCCAAACCTGTCGGAAACCCAGCCGAGAAACAGGATTGCAACCAACTGAGAAGCAGCAACAGTTGAAATGAGCGTCCCAACCTGAACGGTTGACATCCCCATCCGCCCTGACGCGTAGAGGGGAAGAAATGAGCGGACAATAGAAAATCCCATGAAAGCAAGAATCGCTGACAGAAAAAGTAATTGTGCCGAACGCCTGTGCAAGGTGGAAGTAAGGCCATAGCTCATACTCTTGACCGTGCTCGCTAATTGGCGGCTACGAGGAAACGACCAGAGCACAATGAAAATCAAAAGAATACTCAGCGCAGATGAGGCGTAGAACGAGTATTCAAACGACCAGGTTTGGGCAATGTACGTGCCGATTAAAGGGCCAATGATGCCGCCGATTGAGAGAAAAACCCACCAAAGACTCGCATAGAGCCCGGCGGAGTTCGAGGAAGATTCCTCCGAAACAGATGTTCTAGTTGTTGGTCCGATTACGACTCCAACCGCTCCTGAAAGTAGTTGCAGAATTAGGAAGAAGAAAAAAGAACCATGATGTGTGTAGAGTACAAGGATTGCACTCATGCACATTAGCGAAAAAATCATGAGATGTTTCCGATTAGTTCTGTCACTTAGGTTCCCCCACACCCATTCGAAAAGAAACATCCCCAAAGCGAACGCAGCGGCCAACGTGCTCCATCCGACGATGCCAATTCCAAGCGATTCAATGTAGAGAGGCAGCACAGGGCCCGTGATTGTAACAGACCAGGAAACACTCCACAGAAGCAGAGTAACATAGGCTGGAAGCACCCGACGAAAACTCGGATTCAACAAGCGGGACATACCACCAGCCGATGCATGAGCAGCAATTTAGTTCGACATTCTTTACCGTTACGTCCCATCCCCTTTTGGGACGAATGAGAGAGACCGGGGAACGGAAATATCGACAATCCTACAGCCCTCAAGAAATTTAACTAAGACCCATGTCTCGCACACGAACAGAACACAGGGGAAACTAACGGCTTCCACAGTTAGGTTAGGTGCTAGTGATGGTTGATTTCTGCCGAGACTGTGGAGCTTACATCCCAGCGGGCCTCACGCAATGCGCAACTTGTGGGCCAAGGAGCAGACCACCCGTCAACTTGAAAGAGATTAATCCAAACCAACTAACTCCGCAGGACGTGCTTGACCTATTTCCGAGCCGAACTTTTCGCCAACACCAAGAGGAAACCATAACTAAGATGGTCGAAGCATTCACTTCCGGCGTAAAGTGCATACTCCTCGTTGCCCCGACAGGCGCTGGAAAATCCTACGTAAACGCCTCCTTCACATCGGCCACCCGTTCCTTCTATGCAACACCCCAACTCGCTTTAATCGACCAGATCATGCGAGACCCCCTTTTGGAGAAGCGATTTGTGGAGATCAAAGGCAGACAGAACTACCGATGCTACTACAACCCGAGTAGAGGTGTGCATGTCGGGAAATGTGAGACCGAGCAGTACCCCTGCAACGAACGCGTGGACATCTGCCCGTACTGGATGCAGAAGATGCGCGCGCTCAAAGCTCCAAGCGTCCTTCTCAGCCTCGCTTACCTCACTTCGGAAGGCCAGACGGAGGGCCGAAGTGAAACCTACCTCGGAACCAGACCCTTGATGGTTCTGGATGAAGCACACAACTTGGAAGAGCAATGCCTCAATCACATCTCAGTCCGTCTATCCCCGTTCTCGATACCGTACGACATCTACGACGAAATACTCCCCGCCCTCCGCGAAGTGGAGTCGGACGTAGGCCTAGGAAGATTCCTGGAAAACTTGGAGTCGAAACTGAGCAAACTCTTGGAGCAGCTGAAACAGAAATCCGAGGCCTCAGGACTCTCTGTAATACAAACCGAGAACAAGGAACTCATTGAGCGATACGTCGCCAGCTACTACCTCTACATGAACTCGCAGTCGGAATGGGTCTGGCAGATCAGGAACGACCAACTACTCCTACAACCCGTATTCGCGAAGGAATTCATGAAGCAACTCATCTGGAAGCGAGCCGAGTACTACATAATTTCCTCCGCCACCATCCTTGACCCGGAGGAATTCGTCGAGTTGACCGGCCTCACAACGATTCTCGAACGGGACGAGATTTGCGTTCTCCGAGCGCCAAGCACATTCCCCGTCAAGAACCGCCCAATAATCGATGCAACCGTCGGCCCCCTGTCAAGACAAGAATGGGAGAAGAACATGCCTCAAGCAGTCAAGATGGTCGCGGCGATCCTCAGAAAGGAAAAAGGCAAGGTAGCAATCCATTCACATAGCTACCGCCACCAACGAGCGCTAGTCGAGCACCTTCCCGCAGACCTGAAACCACGCCTAATTGTACACACGAGCCGTGACCGAGCAGAGAAGCTACGGGAGTGGATGCGCTCCCGAGGAAAAGTATTTGTCTCCGTCGCGTTCAACGAAGGCCAAGACTGGAAGTACGAGCTCTGCGATACTCAGATCCTTTTGAAGGTCCCTTTCGGGGACCTCAGTGATCGACGAACGAGCCGCCGTCTGGAGTTGGGTCACAGGAGGTGGTATGAGAACCAAGCAATGATGGAGGTAATTCAGGCGTATGGGCGGGCGATTAGAGCCGACGATGATAAGGCAGGTTTCTATGTGGTGGACGGAAACTTCCAGAAACTCGTCATAGACTGCTGGCCATACATACCCGACTGGTTCAAGGAAGCGCTACCACCAACGTTTCAACCCCCGAACCAATCACCAGCCTAACAGATCACCACATGGGAACTGAAGTTTTCCAGCGGGATTGGATGCGCTATCTTCGGATCCTTATGACTACAAGTGCAAGCAGCAAGATCGTTCCAACCAAGAGGAGAATAAGGAGGGTTCGGTTTCTCTCCCAGATCACAAACTTAGCGTTGAGACGAGTGAACGGGTCGCGTGACTTGAGCATCCGGAAGAGTATAACGGCTTCTTCTCTGTTGAATATGCCGTTGTCTACGCGGATCTCGCCCGTTGCGGTTTTCTCGAATCTGTGATGTCCAAGCCAGAAAGGGTTCGAATACTTGCTCGTCAGCCACAGTTCAAACTCTTCCCGCATGACTTCCAATGACCTGCACCTACCTGATCTGGATGCTGATATAGTAGAGTTTCACGACTCCGCTATCGGAGATGAGTATCCCATAGTTGATGCTCCCGTCTGGCGAGGTCCAATAGTAGGTTTCCGACACTTTGTATTTCTGAGAGTAGCTGGCGATGAAATTGTTCACTGTAGCATTGACGGAAGTCCACTGTGTCTCATCGGTATAAGTGATGTTACCGACTTGAATTTCGACATTCGCGTTTATCTTATTCGGGCTGATTAGTGAGTATCCCTTGTTTGTGAATACGGAGTTGAGTTTCGTCTGACGCTCCGCAGACCCCAGTATGAGGGGAGTCCCGCCGGAGATTGCGTAGTATGCTTGAGCTGAGTCTTCTCCAACCGCCACCCTAGCGCCTGTCGATGCGTCGATGATCGTCACGAACGCCATTTTTGTGATTACAGCATTCTCGACTTGTGTGTTGATGTAGACTGGAATGAAATAGTACAGGTGGTCGCCGATCAGATACAGCAAGATGTTGCCCAGCCTGTAGTTCGGTAACAGGGTTAACTGTTGGCGTACGTAGTCGTCGGTTTCAACGGCTTGGAGAGCGGCGGATGGCCCGATCAGCTGTGTCGTTGAATTTGATATTCTGTAGAGATTCAACCTTCCCAACTGATCACTACCATACGCGATGAACATCCCGGCAAGATTTCTGCCGGGAGATAGTTGGTATTCTACGAGCTGTAGCCCTACAAAGTCTGCACGGTTTCCGGACGTGGCTAGAATATAGAGCACTTCCGTGGCTTCTGGTCGCTCATAGAAGTCAGATCCTGATCGCCAGATGAATGGGTCGCTCACGTGGTATCTGAAAGCTACATCCAATTGTCCAGGGTTGTCAGCAGTCCCGAGCAGGTCCTCAGGATAACGCAGCTGGGCGACAAGCCAGTCCGGCGGTGCTTTCCATGAAGAATAATATTGTCTGTAGAAGTCGACTAGAAAACCGTCCGGTTTCGCAATAACATAAGGATACATGCGTCCGTCTGCAACGTCAACCAGAACTACACCGAAGAATCGGAGGTAATTGCTTCCGGAGAATCCGGAATGAATCGGGTAGTCTGTATAGACTTGCACGAGGTAATAGATGCGGGTACCGTCTGTGACGAGGTAGCTTGCGCGGTCCGTTGTCAGTCCATTGATGAGTATGCCTTGCACTCTCTGGTAAACGTCACGGTTGTGCAGCATCATGATATCCTCCTGGGGAGGGCTGAACGCGAAACCAACCTGACCTTGCTTCACGAGGAACCACAACATCCGTTGCCAGCCTGACAGAACATAGTCAGGCTCGCCGGTGTAGGAGGCGTTTCCTATTTCCTCGAAGCCTCTTACATGAACGTAGACATCATCTGCGAGTTGCTCGCCATAGTAGATCGAAGGTTCCGCATTGACTCCAAATGCCTTCTGAACCGAAACGTAATCGCCCGTGTGGCTATCGATTACGATAATTTTGGCGGCGTGAGTGTAAATCAGGTGATGGCTTATCCAGTCATCGGTCGGGTAGTTGATCGTAGTAGGAGCAGCCCAGTACTCATGGCCGTTAAGGTAGATTATCTGCGACGCGCTGAGCTGCATCCAATTAACGCCTATCTGATTTTTCATCTTCGTATAAGATGCATCGTGGTCCCATTGTCGAACCAGCGAGACGATTATACTAGTGTTGCCTGCGGGAAGGCTTGAGAGGGGCGCCTCAGTGACGTTCTGGATTCCTGCCGTCCACCGCGTGACCTCGATCTCCTTCATCGTCATGGGTTTCCATTCATAGTTCGTCCAGTTATTGTTCCAGTTCAGGGAGTAGCCTGCGACGAAGCCTATGTTCACGATGAGGATGGCGAGAAACAGCAAGCCAAGGACGTAGACTGCCCAGCGTTTACGGCGCTTCATGCCTATAGTTCGTCGTATGACTCCGAATTGGAAAGACGCTGCGATGAGAAGGAAGCCTATGAAGACTGTGACTGCGATCAGATAATCGTTGGGTGTTACAATGTTCATGACCCAATATGGTGCACCTACAACCACTACCAGAACCAATAGAGATAGGATCAGGAATAGATCCCTCATCCAAGCGTTTGTCTTCATGCGAGTGAAGTCGCGGAGGCTCATCAGAACGAGCCTGAGTACCGCGACAAAAACGACCGCAATAACGATGTCATAGATTAGACGATACTGAACTTCCATAGTGGGCATCAGCGCAACAAGCTCGGTTCCTGAAACTGGAACCATCGGAAGCTGAAAGACGCTCAAGACCTGGTGCCAGTTGCCTAATCCGCTTTGCAGCATCGTGATCACGAGCGTCATGTTGTCGAAGCCTGGTATGCCATTCGCGGTTGTGATCACCGAAAATGCAACACCCCACTTCGCCACCTGCCAGAACAGCCAGACAACCTTGCCGAAGCCGAGCGAGACTGTTTCCTCTTCCCCTCTGACGCGGGCGAATGCGCCGCCTAGCGCCGACAAACACTCAAAGAGATGACTCCTCCTGGGAATCGGGTTGACGAAGAGAAGCGCTAGCACAGCGGCGACGATGAACGTGTTGTTGTGATAGAAGTTTATCGAGAACCAGTTGAGCCCCGCCTTGGAAAGGTACATGTACTGCAGTACAATCCAATCCAAGTACACTGAAAGCCCGTAGAAGATCACGCCGACGAAGACCAACGCTACAATAATCAAGCCTGAAAAAGCGAAAAGTCGCTGAGGCGCGCCAGTTCGTTCCGTATGCTCCATCATGGTCTCAAGTCCAACTAGCCGTTCACAACTATATCAACCAAGAGCCCTGACGACCGAGTCCTAAACTAGGAAGAGAATCGAGACGCCGATTACTGCAATTGCTGCCCCCAAAATTCCTCGCCAACTTGTCTTTTGCCGGTAAAGGATCCAGACTACTGGGATGATCATGACAGGCATTAGTGAGAGTAGGGTCTGCGCGATACCTGCTTCGGCGTAGGTTACTGCAACCATTGAGAGCGTGACACCGAGGAAAGGCCCCAAGAACGCAGCGGCAGCGGTCTGACGCATCCCTTCCCTACTCTTGAAGGCGTTTTGGAGGTTGGCCAACCTTCCAGTACTCAGCATGAGGAGCCAAAGCGAAAAGGCCCCAAGAAGCATGCGCATTAACGTGGCCGAAAGTGGGTTCAAGGTTGCCGCCGGGTTAAGCTCGATCCCTTTCTTCGCCAAAACCAATCCCACCCCCTGCCCAATTGCAGCGACCAATCCGCAGAAGGCGCCATATTTCTTCAACTTCCCTGAGACAGGAGCCTCACCAGAGCGCTCCTCCCGTTCCAAGATCACTAACACAACACCACCTAAGGTCAAAGCAATGCCAAGTACAGCTACTGCTGGAAGAGTTTCCCCCAGCATGACGAACGCGCCTAACGAGGCGAAGATCGGTGCCAATGCCATCAGTAGCAGAGAACGTCTCGGGCCAATCATCAGATACGCCGCGAACAACCCAGAATCACCAATCCCCAAACCCACAACCCCGCTCGCCCCCATCCAGAACCATTGCCCACCACTCGCCAGGGGAAAGATGCTCCCGAGCAAAACAACATGTGCAACCAGGAGAAAGCCGACCGCCATAACAGTGCGGTAAGCGTTCACGCTAAGTGAGCCGATCCTTCTCCCAGCGGCCGTGAAAAACAGTGAACTAAACGTCCAGAGGCCTGAAGTGATTACCGCGGCCGCTTCCCCGACCAAGCTCGAATCCAATTGGTTCACACCCTCATTCCCATGATTCAGAAGCACCAAGCGTTTGCGAATGACATAAAAACAGTTATCACCTACCCAATTTCGCACCTAGATTCACGAGGAGCCCGAATTTCACCTTAAGCTTCCTACAAAGCGCTGAACGTGTGCGTGCACTACCGCTCAACAGTGGTATGACAAACACGAAAGAAACAGTCTCAGGGTGCGGGACGTAGGTATGATAAGAAAAATAGAGAAATTCCGGTCATTCTCGGTCCTAGGACGTTTGTCCTAGTATCTTCGGTGCTTCTGGTAGCACTCTCTGCAGTAGACCGGTTTACCCGACGTTGGCACGAATGGTACTTCTGTGTCTGCGCCGCATTCAGAGCATTTGACTTTCGTCATTTGCCTTGGGGCACCGTAACTTCTATTCTGATAACCCATTTTGTTTTCCACCTTCCCTATTTTCTAGTTATACAAAAGATAGTACCCGCGACAATCGGCACGGGCCAGTAGGCCCTTCCATCATCCCGCACGTAACATCTCCAGTATACTGCCTCCATAAGGGGCTGGACTACTATAAAAGTCGGCTTATACCCTTCTCGGGTAAGTTTGAAATCAGCGTTGAACCAAACCTGAGCATGCATAGCTCGGTCCGTTACCGTCGGCTATCAGCAGATTGGGATGAAACGGTAAACGGCTGTGAAGATGATTGAAAACGAATCGAAAAATCATTCTGAAACGGCAATTGAACACTTTTGATACGACAAACCTGGTTGTCGGCTCAGCGATTGGAGCCGACATCTTCGTAGTACCCGCCCTCGGCGCCAAACTCCTTGGTCCAGCTTCACTCGTGATATGGGTGATAGCGGGAGGGCTTTCTATCGTGATAGCCCTTTGTTTCGCCTATTGTGCCTCGTTCTTGCCAAGAGTGGGCGGCTCCTATGCGTACGCAACGAGAGTGGCAGGACCTTTTCCTGGTTTCATGGTTGGCTGGGCACTTTTGCTGGCGGAATGGTTCACGCTCTCCGTATACCCTGGAGCCTTTGCGCAATACTTTCTTGCCATAATACCGGGCTTGAACCCACTTACTCAGCTACTGTTGAAAGTGGTCTTCATAGTAGTCATCACCGTGACTAACATTTATGGTGTTAAGACTGCAGGAAGACTCAACGACGTCTTGACGATCTTGAAACTAGGTCCCCTCTTCCTTCTCATATGTTTGGGTTCAGTTTTCATGGGCTTACATCCGGCTTCGAGCGCTGCAAACTTTCAACCGTTTCTCAAAGGCAGTCTAATGAATGTGGGTCCAGCACTGGTTCTGATCTTCTGGGCTTACGCAGGATTCGAACTATCCAGTCTCCCCGCGGATGAGGTTCAGAATCCGAGGAAGACGCTCCCGAAGGCCCTGCTGTTTGGAATGCTAATTGTTACAGCTTTCTACGTAATCACGAACTTTGTTGTTGTCGGTGTCGTAGACCAGAAAACTTTGGCTTCGTCACCTGCGCCTTTGACCGTAGCTGCATCAAATGTGCTAAACTTCTCACCAGGCCTAGCCATCTTCGGCGGTTTGATTCTCGCCGTCGGCGCTCTCGTATCAATCCTAGGGGCGGACGAATCAGCAAGCATCGGAACTACGAGACTAGCGTTTGCAATGTCAGTTGACGGGCTCTTACCCAAAGTTTTCAGTAAGTTGCAGAAGGCGTATCAAACCCCGTACGTTGCGGTAATCGTGATATGTTCTACAGCGTTTGTTGCTAGCGTAACTAATGGTATCTCTGCGCTGATCAACAGTTCGGTTTTCCTTCTTTCGTTTGCCTACCTGGCAACGTGCATCTCGGCCGTTCGGCTTGAGAAGGAATATGCTAAGGGCCGGCTTAGTATCTGGGAGAGAATCGTGGTACCGGTCCTGGGCGTGATTTTCTCCGTTCTGTTGATGATTTCAGTAAATGCTCAACAAATTCTAGTCGCAGCGATAGTATTTGTCATGGGCGTTCCAGTTTTCGTGTTCTTCGCGCCGAAGAAAGAACTACGCGACCTGAAGAAGGACTTTCTCTCTAGAGATGCAATACTGGATCGGACATACCATCAAGGTGAAGTCTTTCTGGCTAACGTGGTTCGCCACATCAAATGGCAATACTACCGAGCAAGACATATCGAGAGAGCCTTGCAAGTCAAAGAGAATCGATAATTTTAGGGATTGGCTTCGAAATGAATTAGGCCTTTCGAACTCTTCCGGCACGAAGAATGATTTCAGATTCGAAACCACAACGCGTCCTGGGTCTTCCCAGTATATTGTACGACTTTGGCAATTTTGAGTTCTTCAGGGTTCGCCGTGATTCTACCGATTACTCTGGGCCCATTCTCGAGGTCTACGAGCCCGACAATGTACGGTGCGTCGTTCTCGAACCCCTTGGGGGGGTATCTGATTACAGTGAAGGTTGCAATCTTTCCCGTACCCGACAACATGACCTCACGCACTTTGCTGTGGCATTGTGGGCACGTTTTGGTTTCGAAGAAGTCAGACCAGTGACATTTTGGGCAACGGTAAACTTGGACGCCTTTGGTTTCGCTCATTGACTAATCGCTTCTAAGTATGTGCACCGCGACCGTACTACCAATCCCGCCCACGCTTTGCGACATACCTATGTGGGCCTCTGGGACTTGGCATTTCCCAGCTTTCTTGGCCAATTGAAGGGCCAACTCGGCGATTTGGTACATTCCACTGGCTCCAACAGGATGACCTCTAGCCTTCAAGCCGCCAAACGTGTTTGTAGGCAAACGACCATCCCGCGCGCATACGCCATCCTTGACTAGTTGACTTCCGGACCCCTTCGATGCGAAGCCCAAGTCTTCTAAGGCCATGATACCGAGAACGGAGAAGGCGTCGTGGACTTCCAATAGGCCGATTTCTTTGGGCTTCACACCCGCAACCTCGTAAGCTCGTTGGGCAGCTTTCCTCGACCCTTCAAATGTGGTGAGGTCTGGGCGTTGGTAGAGGCTGAGCTTGTCTGACGCTACGGTTGAAGCAACGATCTTTACCGGCGAATCCGTGAATTGCTTCGCTCTCTTCACCGTCGTCAAGATAACGGCGGCTGCGCCGTCTCCAATGGCGGAACAATCGTATAGCCGCAATGGGTCGGCCACCAGAGGCGATTTGAGAACGTCTTCTACGGTGATGCTTTTGTGAAATTGGGCCTTGGGGTTGTTGAGGGCGTTTTCGTGGCAGAGGACGGGAAACTCCGCGAGGAGTTCGTGCGGGACATTGTACTTGCGCATGTATTCCCGCGCAATCATCGCGTTGAGGCCTACGAAGGTGATGCCCGTAGCGCCAACTCGAGCTTTGTCCTCAGCCATCATAAGGCCCGAAGTCACCTCAGGCGTCGTGTAACCCGACATTTTCTCAACAGCTCCCACTAGGGCAACTTCCTCCAAGCCCGACAACACGCCCTTCACGCCAGCGTTGGCGGCCACGCCACCTGAGGCGCAAGCACCTTCAACTTTGTAAGTTGGGACGCCTTCCTTTCCAAGCGCCGTCGCCATTAAAGCGCCCAAATGTTCTTGGTTCTGCAGAAAACCTGACATCATGTTTCCGACGTAGATGGAGTCGATTTTGTCGACCCCAGAATCTTCTATCGCATCAGTAGCGGCTTCGACGAATAGTTCTGTTAGGCTCTTTCCGGAGCCTGCCGTAACCGGCGTCATTCCGACTCCGATTATGGCGACGTCACGTAGGGTTGTCAAGCTGAACGCAGCATATCTTGCAGGCTCTATGTTTATTTATTCGCTGGGCCGCAGTTGGCTTGGAGTTGGCGGCCATAGCTGAGGGCTAGGACCCGTTCCCATTCCGAACACGGAAGTGAATCTCTCAGGCGATTCGGGTAGTAGTATGTTCCGAAAGGCCATGCGAGCCCCGGACCGCTGCCGACTCCATTAATTTTGTGACTTGATTCATCGGCGCTTAGTCATTTGAATGAACGTTTATTACATGGTCGGCTTCGCTAATCAAAAGAGTTAGAGGAATATTATTGCTATCTCAACTACTCACAATAGTACTTGAAACCGGAATCTTCGGGGCAAGCGGAGTCAACAACATACTGAACATACTTTTCGTCGTCTCGTTCCTTGCCTTCATGGTGTTTGGGCAACAAATTCAGAGCCGAATCGCGCTTATGCAAATTGACGGCGCGGTCAGAAAACTCGAACACATGAGAAACGACGCAGCGTCCCTCACGCTCAAAATAATCCGAGACATTGGCAAGCCCAAAGATGATCCGGCGCCGCGGTTGAACTCACTCCTCGAGCAATTCCTAATCGAACCTGTGAACATGGACCCATCGGGAGTTGTCAATAAGTTTGATCACCTGCTCGATGTTCGTGAGTCGAAGTTCAAAGCGGACGTGGCTAGGATTGCGCCCGAAGCGAATCCTACACAAGTTAACAATCTCGAGAACTTGGTTGAAGCGACATGGGCATTGAACTTCATGTTCAAAGTTGTTCGCCACTTGTACTTACTGGGTAAGAAGACGTTCAGCATTTTCGTAATATTCCAACTCCAAGCCTTCCTACCGTTAATCATGATGGAAGCCGACGCCTACCAAGGCGCGACGAAGGCCTTCGCAGAAGGACACCCGATAGGTGACGGTGCCGGCGCACTCGTAGCCTCGAAACTGATGCGCGGCCACGAAACTAGAAAAGTGGAGAAGGACATGGTAGCGGCCGAAACGACCATTGAAGGCCGAAAAGTCATTGCACTCAAGGCAGAAGGCCCAGGCGGTAACGTTGGAAAGCCAGGTGACGCCATACGCATAGTCCTGGAAGAAAACAACGGCAAAGCATCGATGATAATCATGGTCGACGCTGCCCTGAAGTTAGAGGGAGAGAAGACAGGCGAAGTTAGCGAAGGAATTGGCGCTGCGATCGGTGGAATCGGAACGGAGCGGTTCAAGATAGAAGAGGAAGCTACAAAATTCGGCATTCCAGTCTACGCCATCGTAATCAAACAAAGCATACAAGAAGCAGTTACCACAATGAAAAAAGAAATCGCTGAGGCCGCTGAGACCGTAATAGATAGGATTAAGCGGCTAATCCTCGAACGCACCAAAGAAGGCGAACTCGTCATAATCGCCGGCATTGGCAATACCGCCGGCATAGCACCCTAGGCGAGCGCTAATGAGTAACAAGCCGTCAACGTACTACGCATACTTGCTCATCGCCTTCGCGCTAGTCATCCTAGCAATCTCAATGTGGGCAATGGTCCAAGCCCTCACCTACTATGAAGCTGGAGAGTTCCCGCAATTCTTCGTGTACGGCATAATGGCGTCCGTTGGAACCGTGCTGTCCATCTCTTCGATCACCCAAATGCGCCGGCGAATGGTAGTGCTCCACACCCTCGCCGCCAAAGTACTTAGTATCGTGATCTGCGCGAACTGCGGGTTCAAAGTTGTTAGGACATTCAGCGCAGGCGACTATGTGACCAAACAGGTTGGAGAATGCCAACAGTGCAAGGGCAATATGCGCGTTGACATCATCTACGCCGAGGACCTGAAGCCCAAGAAACCCTAGGCAGTCAAAACCCGGCAGCCATTCTCAGTTACGACTATTGTGTGTTCAGCCTGAGCAACAACATGGCCGCTCGCTTCGACGAGTACAGGATAACCAACGATACAGCGGCGCTTAACCAGTTCTTCAAACGCCTCGCTGAAATTAGCCCCACTCCAAGAATTGTGCGCCCAACGTGAGGCGAAAGGTAGGGTCTTGTACGTTTCCCTAACAAACTCCGCTAGTTTGATTGCGTCACTTGATTTGGCGCCTTTAACTTTAACAAAGCGGTAGATGTAGGCAGAATCGCCATCGCGGACGGCGCCCTCAGCATTCTTCAACGTAACAAAAGGTTCGATAGCGTAAACTTCCCCCACCTCAAACCGGCCGCTCTCCATCCCCGAAACATTAGGAACCGACTTTCCCGCATGAATCGTATAACGGTCTATTTTGTGACCGGTCAAGTTTCTGATCGGTCTGAAACCATATCTCTCTATGCAACGTTCCACGACACTCCCGATTTCCGAGAGCCTTCGTCCAGGAGCCACAGCGGCAAGGGCTTCCTGAAGGGCAGACTCAGCGGCCACTTTCATAGAGTCGTAAGCAGGATTGAGCGAAACCGTTATCGCGCTATCTGTTACGAACCCATCGAGCGCCACGCCAAAATCCACTTTCACGATGGAACCATCCGGAATTGAGCTCGCGTCGTTCCACGGGCTAGTGTAGTGGGCTGCGATCTCATTGATTCCGACATTGCATGGGAAAGCTGGCTCCGCGCCTAATCCTCGTATCTTTCCCTCAACTTGCTCACATAATTCCAACACGCTACTGCCAGCCAGGGGAAGGGTTTTCACGAATTCTCGAACCTGTGCTAGGATTCTCCCGGATTTCGCGAACATTTCCAGTTGCTGGCTCACTGTGGCTAAACCTTCTTTAGATGAAACCACTGTCCCTAGCTGTTTACTTAGTTTTCCTCTGTCGAACTTATTTTTCCTGTAGGGGGATGGTATAGCATGGCGGTTCTTGAGCCGACAGAGCTAGATCGACGTTCCGCAGACAAAGCTCTAGCTATCTCTCGGGATGAGTCCCTAGTCAAGTTCGACCAGATTCTTCGAGTTCAACAAGTGAAACAAGGTACACGCTCTACCTACTTCTGGCAGCTTCTTAGATTGAAACGTAACCTAGCCCTGCCTGTGGTCAAACTTGCCGATGCCCCCGAGCATGAGATCCTTGCGGCTATGGCGCGGGTTGCGGACCAGGCCAAGGGAAGCGGCTACCAAACATTCGCATTGTCCGTGAAACGATTCTACGCAGCTATGGGGAGAGAAGAATTCGTTAAGAAAATCAAGGTTCCCAGAAGACCAAATCGCCTCCCCGAAATCCTAACCGAGAAGGAAATCAAGGCACTTATCCAGGAAGCAAGCGGTCCAGACGGTAGCGTGAGGAACCGGCTAATCGTTGAACTACTATGGGAGACAGGTTGCCGAGTTGGAGAACTTACTAGCCTCAAGGTGAAAGATGTTCAATTCGATCAGCATTCAGCCATCATTCATCTAACAGGGAAAACCGGGGAACGCAGAGTTCGAGCTTTCGCCTGCAAACCAGATCTTATCGAATATCTGAACAATCATCCTTTCAAGAACAATCCGAATGAGTATTTCTTTCTCTCCAACCTTGGGCCGGCAGGCCATTTCCATAGGCTAACCAAAACTGGCGTAAGGGAACTTCTAGCTAAACTTGGAAAGAGGACATTGAACAAGCGGATTAATCCGCATCGGTTCAGGCATACCCGCGCAACGGAACTTAGCCGTGTTCTGACAGACCGAGAATTGAAAGTGTTCGGGGGTTGGAAACGCACAAACATGCTAGAAGTCTATTCGCATCTTTCAGGGAAAGATGTGGATGATAAGATGCTTGCGCTTCATGGTATCAAAGTAGACGGAAACGACCTGGCTGAAACTCTAGCCGTCAAAGTTTGCCGACAAGAAACTTGCAAGGCTGAAAACAGTCCAATGAGCGTTTACTGCAGAAAGTGTGGGCATCCGCTAATAGTTGATTCTACAGAGGACTTGCTTAGAGATCCAAAGTTCATAGCTGGACTAGCACAAAACCCTGATTTTATCGTAGCCCTGAAGAACGCGTTAAAGACCTAACCCCCACGAAATTAATCGTCTGAAGTCAAGAGCAATACATAGCGAGAGTTTTAGAGAGCCCTTCGCTTAGAATGAGGGTGAGCGGTTTAATGATTAAGATTTCGGCAAGCATGATCTTTCATCGAGGAATGGCATGGCATACCTATCGGAATCTGGAGCAAGATTTCATCGAAGTGACGCGTTATGTGGCTCTTGAAAAAGAGAATGGTGGAGCATATTCGGAGAGAATAGCTCAGCTGCTGCTGCTTGTTGGAAGCACTGTTGATAGCGTTTTCTTCGAAATGAGAACAAGTCCCTCACTGGATGGGAAGAATGGTGTAGATGAGCTGCGGCAGAACGCTGAACCAAATATTGGACAGTACAGGGAGGTTTACGAACCCATCTACCAACTGTCAACGGTTGGAGTCCTAGCGCATCACGGTCTCACAAACTATGGAACCATCAAACCTTTCGACCCGTTCCTCCCCAAACAATCCCCTCCGTGGTGGAATGCCTACAATGACATCAAACACGAGTACTATCAGAACTGGCGGAAAGGCACGCTCGATAACCTCGTCCACGCGTTAGGCGCATTATTTGCGTTGAATATCCTCCATAAGGACGCCCAATATTACCTCCTGCAGAGGCAAGTGATACTGATGGTCTCAGGCTACGATGAAAAGCAAATCTATAATTTCCCACCTTTGCAGATGTACCGTTTGATGAGTAAATCATTCATCGGACTGCCCCACGATATTTCTTGGGGCGCTAGCGCATCCTCCGAAGTCTTCTACCATTATTTCAGAAAAGATCCCAATCAAGAAAACTAGGAATTGAGTTTCTCACGGTTGACGCGAATTAGACCAGCGCGTTCAAATCCGGCTAGAAACTCAGCCAAGGCTACACGGCTAATCGGGAGTTTCTCATTCTTCTTGCTCATTTGCTCATTCCTCTTTGTGGATTGGGAATGGGAGGGAAACTAACTTTGGCCTTTGAGAGGCTCAGCGGCTTATATGTACCGGTAAATTGGGATTGAAATTCTCTGATCCATCTCTGAAGTCCAAGGAAATAACCTGCAAAAGAAAGTACTATATGAGCAACAAATGCACTCCAGAAACGGTGTACATTACACGCCCTTCCCCGACATAGTCCAAGAAACGCAACGGATCATTGATGCCGCAGACCAACATGATGTAGTCCTCCGGTTATTCGGAGGCTTGGCAGTGCGGTTTCATTGTCCAAGCGCGGCACATAGATCATTAGCGCGGAAGTATGCGGACATCGATTTCATGGGATTGCGGAAGCAGTCCCGTCAAATAAAGCAACTCTTCGTCGAACTGGGTTACGCTCCACGTGAGATGTTCAATGCGTTGCGAGGCGATAAGCGTCTGATTTATAATGACATCGAGAATGAGAGACGTGTCGACATTTTCCTCGAAGTTTTCGAAATGTGTCACCGGTTCGATTTTAAGAACCGTCTCCGCGTTGACAAGCCGACGATCCCGTTGGCCGATCTCCTTGCCACGAAGCTTCAAGTGGTGGAGATGACCGAGCGTGAATACAGAGACATAATAGCGTTGGTACACGATCATGATGTAGGCGATTCAGATACAGCGGAGACGATAAACGGCGCGTACCTTGCCAAACTCTCAGCCGAGGATTGGGGAGTCTACAAGACTTTTTCACTTGATATTTCGAACGTTCTCTCAGCACTGCCCCAGTACGCATTGGAAGGCCAGTCGCAAGACATTGTGCGTACACGCCTGCAGGACCTACAATCTCGAATCGAGAACGCCCCCAAGACGTTGCGGTGGAGGCTCAGAGCAAGTGTAGGTGAGAAGGCTAGATGGTATGAATTACCAGAACAGGATAAGGAAGTTGTCGATTCACGGGCGTTTACGGAACCGAGTTAGAGTATGCTTCGAAGTCTTCAGTTATCCCTGAGTAAGTATATGGCTTTTGACGTGTTTCTCGTCTAAGTTAATGAGGACCCCGCGTAGTATCCCTTCCCCGTACTCACTTCCAGGGTTGATGCACAAGGTTTGCCCTATCTTCACGAAACCGCGTGATTCATGAATGTGCCCATGAATGCCCACCAGAGGCTGATTTTCCTCGATTGCCTGCCTTACCGCAGAACTGCCAACATGGATCATGCTCACACCACCACCGCCGCTAACTTTAGGCTTCAAAGTATCATCCAACTCAGGCGCCAGATCTATCAGAGTACCGTAGGGCGGACAGTGCAGGTTGAATATGCAGTTCTCCATCCGTTCAACTTTCGAAGACATTCGATGTATAATTTCAGCGAGTGTTTCTTCCGTAGTTTCGCGAGGGCTGTGCCAAGGCGTCGGGTTCGTCCACGCTGTCGTAATCATTTCATGGTAGTCGTCCAACCATACAACTTCATCCTCCGGATACAATACCGCGGGCGAAGACTTGAGGACATCGTCTATGTTGAGTCGGTCATCGTTTCCGGGGCTGATGTAACACTTCACATTTGACTCCTTCAATCGTTCTTCTGCAATCGAAACCCAACGCTTAACGCCGTCTGCCATAACCTTCGAGAATAATTCATCCAAGAGCTTCTTGTCGTTCCGAAGCTTTTCCATCTCCTCGGGAGTGGTCAGATACGGGTAGTAACCATTATTGCGAATCTTCTTCTCCAAAACCTCTCGTTCCTGCATAGTCCTTAGGATCTGTCTGTTACCAAGAAACTCCGACACACATGTTCCGTCCGCCTGTTCGAGGATGGGTACGATCATTTTGCCGGTAATGTCGCCTCCGAGGATTAGGATATCCGCCTGATAGAATTTGGCTGAGTTGAGGAACTTGAGGAAGCAGACATCTGAGCCGTGAACGTCGGAAGTGAAGAAGATCCGAGTGAGAGCCATGTCTTGGTCTACCCTGGAACTGGACTTAATATCTTGCGCAAGGGAATTAGCGGACAATAGACGACTAATCTTACTGAGCGATTTCCTAGCTCGTAATGTGTCAACCTGCGAACATTGACGTGTCAAGCTAGCTGACTTGACAATCGTTAAATACCTTGAGCGCGAAAATTCAGATAGAGCTGGGTCACTGATGAGCGTCATCACGGCCTATCTAACGCCGCGCCTTTTTGACATCTGGGACTTGAGCAGAACGGGTATGCCCCAGTCAGACATTGCGGTCAAACTTGGCATTTCGCGTCAAGCAGTCAACCAGGCAATTGTGGAAGCAACGGGGAAAGTCACTAGAGCATTGACAGAGGCAGCGTCAATCAACAAGATCGCGATTGAAAGCATCGATTCGACGACGGGAGTATTGACGGGCTGGAGCAGAGAGTTTTCCGTAAAAGCCGTTATCTCAATCACCAGACGTGATGGAATGCAGGTTTGGTATGAACATGTGGCTGATTGCGCCCATTGCACTCAGTATCACGCATGCCAAACCTATCTATTTAGGATCACAAGAGAACATGACATTAAGATCTCGAAGGAAATCAAGAAGTTGCCTCCTTCGAAACTTGCGCAGCACGTTTTCGGGATGAAATAGATATGACATCAAAAGATCTTTGTCCGAAGCCTCCCCAATTGAAACCTTTCGTTAGGGAAGCAACTGGGCTCGTGCGGGAGCTTTCGATCTGGGATTCATTTTTCATGAACATATCTAACAACGCGCCAGCACTTGCCTTACTGACTTATACGACGGCCAGCTACTTGTTCCCAGGGGGCGACCCCATTACTGCCACGTTTCTCGCGGTCTTTTTCTCCATTTTCGTAAGCATCATGTACACCCTTTTGACTTGGGCGATGCCGAGGTCGGGCGGCGATTATATTTTCATGAGCCGCATAATTCACCCCGCAGTCGGCTTTGTTGGCAATTTCAACCTAAACTTCTGGTATATGTTCTACATCGGCATCACGGCAAACTGGGTTACCACTTTCGCTCTCTCTCCGTCGATTATGATTGCGGGCACGTTATCGGGCAATCAGTCACTCGTGAGTCTCGCGAACACGCTGGCTCAACCACAATATGTGATTCTTATTGGGGCAGCGATCCTGATCTTCTATACCCTGCTCATGGTGAAGGGCGTTCGATCAGTCTTCAGAGTCAATGACATACTCGTGGCGATATCGCTAGTAGGTCTGTTAGGCATGGCATGGCTTTTGTTATCAAACTCTAACGCAAGTTTCATCGCGGCTTTTTCCAGATTCGCCGACTACAATGCCATTATCGCAGCGGCTCATGCGGCAGGTTATTCGACTAGCGGTCCAAACCCGCTTGTAGCCACCATGGGGTTGATGCCGTTTGTTTACACTAGCACAGGTTTTGGCATAATAACAGCCTATTTCGCCGGAGAGGTCAAATCGGTCAAGAAGAACGTGTTGTACTCTCAAGTCGGATCAGTTCTTGTTGTTGGCGCCTTTCTTGCGTCGCTTGGATATCTGGCAATTCATGTGTTTGGTTACGACTTCTTGGGTTCGATTACGTCCTTGAGTTTCGCAGGTTCGAGCCAGTATCCTTTCAGCGTTCCTCCAACTTTCAATCTTTTCGTCGCCATGTTAGCTCCCAACGCTGGGACGATGTGGCTCCTAGGAGTTGCATTAGTGACCGGCAGCCTGATTGTACTGCCTACTGTATCTATGATCGCCACCCGAAGCGTCTTTGCTTGGTCGTTTGACCGGGTCGTTCCCAGCGCCTTTTCACGAGTCGACGAACGCACTCATACACCCGTTACAGCAATTGTTCTAGTTGGGGCGATTGAAATCATGGGACTCATCGCGTACACATACTTCTCACCGACGTTCTTGGCTTTGGCGTCAGGAGCAGCAATGCTGGAGATTTTCACGTTCATGGTAGTATCTATTGCTGCGATAATCTTGCCATTCACCAAGAAGGAATTCTACGAAGCGACACCGGCTAACATCAAATTCGCGGGTATCCCAATCATTACCATAGCAGGAGCGGTCTCATTCATTTTCTACGCTGTCATGCAATACTTCTACCTTACGAATCCGCTGTACGGCGCTAACATCCCCATCGTCTGGGAGGGCGGGGCCGTCTCGGTGGTACTTCCCATCGTGATATTCGCCGTCTCGTACTACTACCGGAAGAGCCAGGGATTAGATTTGTCTCTCGCCTTCAAGCAAATTCCTCCCGAGTAAAATCCACGAGGAGCTCATAGAGTGTCATTCTTCTGCGACCGAGAGAGGTTACGCCGTTATAGGCTCAACAGAACTCAAGCAGTTATGAAGCAGCTGAATGTTGATGCGTTAGTAGCTACTACATTGGACAACTTCCGGTATATCTCGGATTGCAGGCCTTACTTCACCGTTTCGTACGTTTGTAAATTTTAGGTCACGGTACTGACCAAGGTTGGAGAGCGCGCGGTACAAGGGCCAGTCATGGAGGTAACACCCAGGGAGATCGCCCCCCAAGTTGAAGGATAGAAGGAATGCCCCATGATAAC
>Ga0187886_1000832_pt1 | contig 32773 bp, 30 predicted proteins | sample June2016WEW_20_1_FD_133001 | JGI IMG/M metagenome (GOLD analysis project Ga0187886, IMG submission 133001) | Peatland microbial communities from SPRUCE experiment site at the Marcell Experimental Forest, Minnesota, USA - June2016WEW_20_150 | ecosystem: Environmental > Terrestrial > Soil >...
ACGTCCAGATGTGTCCGGATCTGAATCATGCTTCCACTTTCTCGATCTGCCGCGCCTTTTCGAGCACCTGCACCAGCGTCCACCGCTTCAACTTGCTCAATGGCCTTGAGTCGACAATCCGCACCTTGTCACCCACGCCCGCCTCGTTCTTTTCGTCGTGAGCGTAGAACTTCTTGTACTTCGTCAGGACCTTTTGGTAACGCGCATGCCGAACGCGGCGGGAAACCTCGACGACGATGGTTTTGTCCATCTTGTCGCTGACGACTTCGCCCACCAGTTCCTTCCGAATCGGGTCTTTAGTTGCTTGCTCCGTCATGTTCAAACCGTTCTCTTACTTGCTCGCCTGCGCCGTCTGCAACTGGCGCTCCCTCAAAATGGTTTCAACCCGCGCAATGTCGCGGCGCACCTCGCGCATGCGGGTCGGACGTTCCAGCCGCGCTGTCTGTTGCTGCAGGCGCAGATTAAAAAGCTCTTGCTGCAAATCACGCAGCTTGGCCTGCGCTTCCGCTTCCGTCATTTCGCGAATCTCTCTTGGTTTCATCGGCTAGCGTCTCTTCAAAAACCGCGTCCGAATGGGCAACTTGGATGCCGCCAATCGCAATGACTCGCGCGCCAGCGGCTCGCTCACGCCACCCATCTCAAACAGCACGTTGCCGGGCCGCACCACCGCCACCCACAACTCGGGATTGCCTTTGCCTTTGCCCATGCGCGTTTCGGGCGGCCGCTTCGTGACCGGCTTGTCCGGGAAAATGCGAATCCACAGTTTCCCGCGCCGTTTCATGTTGCGCGAGAGCGCCACGCGGCACGCCTCGATCTGCGTCATCGTGATCCATGCCCGCTCGAGCGCCTGCAATCCGTACTCGCCAAAGGCAACCGTCGCACCGCGATAGGCCGTTCCGGCGCGGCTGCCCCGCTGGGCTTTGCGGTGCTTCACTCTGGCTGGCATCAATGGCATAAGCGAATTCTTCTCCTAACTCCAAGCTGATTACGCCGGCGCGGGCGCAGTGGCCGCGGGACCAACCGGCGCGGCTGCTACGGGCCGTCCTTTCAATTGCTTCTCCCCTTTGCAGATCCATACCTTCACGCCGATCTTGCCGTACACCGTGTTCGCCTCGGCAAAACCGTAATCGATGTCGGCGCGCAAGGTGTGCAGCGGGATCTTCCCCGTGCGATATTTCTCGCGCCGGGCCAGTTCCGAGCCGCCGAGCCGGCCACCGCACGCAACTTTGATTCCCTGCGCTCCAAAATCCATCGCCGTCTGCACGGCCTTTTTCATCGCGCGGCGGAAGCTGATACGCCGCTCCAATTGCAGTGCGATATTCTCCGCCACCAACTGCGCGTCGATTTCCGGAGTCTTGACCTCCACGATATCGACGTAAATCTCCTTGCCCGTCAGACGCGTCAGCTCTTCCTTCAGCTTATCGATCTCCGCGCCCTTGCGACCGATCACAATGCCGGGGCGCGCGGTGTGAATGGTGATGCGCGCGCGGTTCGCGTAACGCTCGATCGCAATCTTCGGCACGGCGGCGGACTGAAATTTCTTTTTGACGATGTCGCGGATTTTGATGTCCTCCAGCAACAGCGGCGCGTAATCCTTTTTATTGGCGTACCACTTCGACAGCCAGTCTTTGGTTACTGACACGCGAAAGCCAATTGGATTGACTTTTTGTCCCATAAATTCTATTGTCCGTCCGTCAACACAATCTGAATGTGGCTCGTCCGTTTGATGATCGGCCCAGCGCTCCCGCGCGCCTTCGGTTGCCAGCGCTTGAGCCGTGGGCCTTCGTTGGCAACCGCCTCCTTGACCCGCAATGATGCCGCGTCCAGCTTGTGGCTGTTGGGATCAGTCGCGTTGGCAATCGCCGATTTCAGCGTCTTCTCGACCAGGCGCGCTGACTTGCGCGGGACAAATCGCAACACTTCGAGCGCCCGCGACGCGCTCAGACCTTGAATCATGCGCGTCACTTCGCCCACTTTCGCCGGACTCATCCTCGAGTACTTCGTTATTGCTCGAACGTCCATAAAATTGTTTCAACTCTTCGTCACACGCGCACTATCTCCAGTCGCCAGCGTGACGTTTTTCTCCACTTTCTCAATCAGCGCGCCGCAAATCCGTCGGCGCACTTCCACAACTCTCAATTCCGCAACCACACGGTCGCCACGTACGACAAGAAATGGCATCCCCACGCGCGCTCCCTGGAGCATCCCCACGTCCAACATCACCAACTGGAGCTTCGGATTAACCTCCAGCACCTTGGCCGACTCCAGCGTCGATTGCGCCGCCGTGGCCGTCGTTGCCTGCGCCTGTGTCTCCGCTGCAGCTAACACTATCTTCGTCCGCTCAACCTCGGCTGCAACGTCACGATTCGACTCAACGGCGGCCAGCAATCGCTCGAGTTGCCCAATCAGCCGCTGCCGTTCGGCCTCGGCCAAGTACAACGAGCGAACGCTTTCGATCAGTTGCCGTTGCGCTTGCGTCGCGTCGGCATCGGCAAAGTTCACGCCCAACGTCTGCGCGCGCAGTTGCGCTTCCGCCCATTTCTGCTGAAACAGATCGCTTTCCGTCCGCGCGATGGCAAGGCTTTCCTGCAACTTCCGGATCACCGCCTCACGCTGTTCAAGCTGCTGCTTCATGTCAGCGTTGCTGGCGCGGAGTTTCTCCGACACCACGCGCAACTCTTCAAGCTCTGGCGGTGGTGGATCCGCCGCCTGCAACCGCCCGATCAATCCAAAGAACAAAACAACCGCCAAACAAATTCTCGTTCGTGCTCGCAGTTCTGGCACGACGCACTCCCAGCGGCGTTACTTCGCGACCGCCTTCTCCGTATGGGCGCCGTGCGCCCTGAACGTTCTAGTCGGCGCAAACTCGCCGAGGCGATGCCCGACCATGTTTTCGGTGACGAACACCGGAATGTGCTGCTTGCCGTTGTGCACCAGGAATGTGTGCCCGACAAACTCGGGGATGATCATTGAGCGACGCGACCAGGTCTTGATCGGTTTCTTCTCGCTCGTGCTCATCTCCTGCACCTTGTTGAACAAGCGCTCGTCAACGAACGGACCTTTTTTCAGCGAACGTCCCATTTATTTCTTCCTTCGTTCCAAAATGAATGCGTTCGAATACTTCTTCTTGCGGCGTGTCTTGCCACCCTTCGCCAGTTTGCCCCACGGCGAAACCGGATGATGCCAGCCGCCGCCGCCCTTGCTCTTGCCCTGACCACCACCCATCGGGTGATCGACAGGATTGCGCGCCATGCCGCGGCTGATCCCGCGTCGGCCGAGCCAGCGATTGCGACCCGCCTTGCCGAGCGACACGTTCATGTGATCGGGGTTGCCGACCTGGCCGATCGTCGCGTAGCAATCGCGGTGAATCAGCCGCAATTCGCCCGACGGCAGCTTCACCGTCACGTAATCGCCTTCGCTCCCCGTGATCTGCGCGGCCACTGCGGCGCTGCGGCAAAGCTGACCGCCCTTGCCTCTGTGCAACTCGATGTTGTGAATCGGCAGACTCGTGCCGACGCCAACAATCTTCTTCAGCGGCAACGCGTTGCCGACGGACAACTCCGCGTCGGGGCCGCTCATGACTTTCGCCCCGACTTCGAGCCCCATCGGCGCAATGATGTAGCGTTTCTCGCCGTCCTCGTACTTCAGCAGCGCGATACGCGCCGAGCGATTGGGATCATACTCGATTGCCTCAACTATGGCCGAGACGCCGATCTTGTCGCGCTTGAAATCGATGATGCGATAACGCTGCTTGTGGCCACCGCCGATGCCGCGCGTGGTCATGCGGCCAAGGTTGTTGCGGCCACCCGTCCTGCGTTTCGCGACCGTCAAAGAACGCTCTGGTTTGTGCTTCGTGATCTCTTCGAAATCCGGAAGCACAGTCGAGCGCAACGACGGCGTTAATGGTCGGAACGTTTTTAAGCCCATGGCTGCCTATGAAATCTCGATTTTGTCGCCCTCTTTCAACGTTACGAGAGCTTTTTTCCACGCGGGTGTGCGTCCAAACTGAATCGTGCGTTCGCGGCGCGGTTTGCCACGCACGTGCATGGTGTTCACGCGAAGCACCTTGACCTTGAACGCCTTTTCGACCGCGTGCTTGATGTCCACTTTGTTGGCGCGACGATCCACAACGAGTTGATACTGATTGTTCTTCTCGCTGAGGGTCGTGCCCTTTTCCGTCACGCGGACGGTTTTGATCACTGCGTACGGATCTTTCATGCCTTGCCTACGCGCGCCTGAAGTTTCTCGAATGCCGCCTTCGTCGCCACGATCTTGTCGAAGCGGAGCAACTCGTACGTGTTCACCGAATCCGCCTGTTCGACCGACACATCCGGCACATTCCGTGACGCCAATTTCAAATTGTTGTCCACCTGCTCGGTGACCAGCAGCGTCGTCCCCGCATCAGCCGCCAGCTTGTCCACCAACGCGAGAAAATCCTTTGTCTTGTGACTGGCCAGCTTCAACTCGTTCACGACAACGACATCGCCTGCCAGCAACCGCTCGCTCAGCGCCTTACGGAACGCCAAGGCTTTCACTTTCTTCGGCACTTTGATTGAGTAATCGCGTGGATGCGGCCCGAAAACCACGCCGCCGCCGCGCCACAATGGCGAGGCGAACGAACCGGCACGAGCGCGGCCTGTCCCTTTTTGCTTCCACGGTTTCTTGCCGCTGCCGTGGACCTCGCTAATTTGCTTCGTCTTGGCCGTGCCGAGTCGCTGATTCGCCATATGCGCCACCACGCTGTCGTGAACGGCCTGCGAACCCTTCCCGTTCTTGATCAACAGATCCTCGGCGAATTCGATTTCGCCCGTGGATGCGCCGGCAGTGTTGATGACCTGAAGTCTCATTTAGGCTGTCTTGGCGACTGGTTTCGTTTTCTTCTTCGCGTGGCGGACGACCACAAACGCGCCGCGCGGCCCTGGGACTGAACCTTCGACGAGCAGCAAATTATCCGCCTCTCGAACCTGCACAACGCGAAGATTCTGTGTCGTGATCCGGGTGTGGCCCATGTGGCCCGGCATCCGCATGTTCTTGAACACGCGGCCGGGGAACGAACGCTGACCGATCGCGCCCCCTCTCCGATGCGAACCTTTCGCGCCGTGCGTCGCATCGCCACCGCGGAAGTGGTGACGCCGCACAACGCCCTGAAATCCTTTGCCCTTGCTCGTGCCGATCACATCCACGTACTGTCCCGCATGAAATTCCTTCACAGTAACCTTGTCACCGACATTGAATTGCAGGCTGCTGTCGGCGCGCATCTCCCGAATGAACTGCGCCGGCGCCGCGTTGGCTTTCCTGCAATGGCCGACGAGCGGTTTCGTGGCGTTCCTCGCTTTCCGCTCGCCGAAGCCGAGCTGCAGCGCGTGATAACCGTCGGTCTCGGGCGTCTTCTTCTGCAGCACCGTGCACGGGCCGACTTCAATGCCGGTGACGCCCACCATGTTGCCTTTGGCATCGAACAACTGCGTCATTCCAATTTTTCTGCCTAACAGTTCCATGACTAAATTTTGATGGTGATATCCACGCCCGCGGGCAGATTCAGCTTCTTCAACTCGTCCACCGTCTTCGCCGTCGGATCAATGATGTCGAGCAGGCGCTTGTGCGTCCGCATCTCGAATTGCTCCATCGACTTCTTGTCTGCGTGCGGCGAACGGTTCACCGAGTGCCGCCAGATATCGGTCGGCAGCGGGATCGGTCCGGCAACCTTCGCCCCCGTGCGTTTGGCCGTTTCGACAATCTCGTGCGCCGATTGGTCAAGCAACCGGTGATCATAGCCTTTCAGGCGAATGCGGATACGTTGGTTGTTCATTTCTTCGGCTGTCCTGCCCTTGGTGAGGTTGAGTTCTTGTCTAAAATCTCCGCCAGAATGTTCTCCGGCACCTTCTGAAAGTTCAACGGTTCCATCGAGTAACTCGCGCGACCCTTGGTCAGCGACCGCAGCGCCGTCGCGTAACCAAACATCTGCGCCAGCGGCACGTTGGCGTGAATGATCGTCGAGTTGGCGCGCCTTTCGAGGTGGCTGACCTTCCCGCGGCGGCTATTAAGGTCGCCAATGACGTCGCCCATGTGCTCCTCGGGCGTGATGACTTCCACGTCCATGATCGGCTCGAGCATGATCGCGCCCGCCTTGTGTGCGGCCTCCTTGAATGCGAAGCTACCCGCCATTTTGAAGGCGATTTCCGAACTATCCACTTCGTGGTACGTGCCGTCGATAATGGCGACTTTCACGTCCACCATCGGATAGCCGCCGAGCACGCCGGTCTGCGCGGCCTCGAGGATGCCATCCTCGACGGCGGGAACATATTCCTTGGGGATCGCCCCGCCAACGATCTCATCCTCGACGACAACGCCGCTGCCTTTCTCCCCCGGTTCGATGGTAATGACGGCGTGGCCATACTGGCCGCGTCCGCCGGACTGGCGGATGAATTTGCCTTCGGCCTCGGCCTTTTTGGTGATCGTTTCGCGATAGGCGACCTGCGGTCTGCCGGCAGTGGCACCCACGTTGAATTCGCGGAACATGCGGTCCTTGATAATGTCCAAGTGCAATTCGCCCATACCGGAGATGATTGTCTGTCCTGTCTCATGATTGGTCGTGAGGCGGAACGTCGGGTCTTCCTCGGCGAGCCGCTGCAACGCCGTGGACATCTTGTCGCGGTCGGCTTTGGTATTCGGTTCGATGGCCATCGAGATGACTGGCTCTGGGAAAGTGATGGACTCGAGGAGGATGGGATGGTCTTCGTCGCAGATCGTGTCGCCCGTCGTGATGTTCTTCAGGCCGACGAGCGCGCCAATGTCGCCGGAAAAACACACGTCGATTTCCTGGCGGTGATTGGCGTGCATCTCGAGGAGGCGACCGATGCGCTCGCGCTTGTTGTTGCGCGGATTGTAGACGGTCATGCCCTTCGGGGCCTTGCCTGAGTAGACGCGGAAGAAAATCAGTTTGCCCGCGTACGGGTCGGTCCAAATCTTGAACGCTAGCGCGCAGAACGGGCCGTTGTCGTCCGCCGCGCGCGTCTCCGATTCCTTCGTGTCCGGATTCGTCCCTACGATGTCGGGAACGTCGAGCGGCGACGGCAGGTAATCGACCACCGCATCGAGCAGCGGCTGAACGCCCTTGTTCTTGAACGCCGCGCCGCAGGTCACGGGAACAAGTTCGTTCTTGATGACAAGGCGACGGATGGCAAGTTGGAGTTGTGCCGGCGTGATCTCTTTGCCTTCCAGAAACAGATGCATCAACTCCTCGTCCTTTTCCGCAACCGCTTCGACCAGCTTGGCGTGCGCGGCCTTCGCGCTTCCCAGCAACTCCTTCGGAATCTCTCCGACGTCAAACGTCGCGCCCAGTTCCTCGCCCGACCAAACGACGGCGTTCATCTGGACGAGGTCAACGATCCCCCTGAAATCAGCTTCCTTGCCGACGGGAATCTGAATCGGAACGGCGTTGGCTGCGAGACGCTCGCGCATCTGGTGCACTGCCGCCTCGAAATCGGCCCCCGTACGGTCCATCTTGTTGACGAACGCAATGCGGGGGACCTTGTATTTGTTGGCCTGACGCCAGACGGTTTCGGATTGAGGCTCGACGCCGCCGACCGCGCAGAAGACGGCCACCGCGCCGTCGAGCACGCGCAGACTGCGCTCGACCTCGACGGTGAAATCCACGTGGCCGGGCGTGTCAATAATGTTGACACGATGCTCGCGCCAGAAACAGGTCGTCGCGGCGCTGGTGATCGTGATGCCGCGCTCCTGCTCCTGTTCCATCCAGTCCATCGTCGCCGTGCCCTCGTGAACTTCCCCGAGCTTGTACACCTTGCCCGTATAATAGAGGATGCGTTCCGTCGTCGTCGTCTTGCCGGCGTCGATGTGCGCGCAAATCCCGATGTTGCGGGTGCGTTCCAGCGTCACCTGGCGATCCGGCGCTGACCGCGCCCGTCGCTGGGTCGTCTGTTTCGTTTGTTCGAGCACTGCTTCCATGTAACTTTCCAAATTTTTCCGAAAATATGACCGTGGCTTTATCGGCTGTGTAATAACACTCCAGGACTACCAGCGGTAATGCGCAAACGCACGGTTCGCTTGCGCCATCTTGTGCATGTCCTCGCGCTTCTTCACGGCCGCGCCGGCGTTGTTGGAGGCATCGATTATCTCCGATGCCAGCGCCTGCATCATCGCCGTGCCTTTGCGCCCTTTGGCGTAATCGATCATCCACCGAAGAGCCAGCGCTTCCTGTCGATCAAACGAAACTTCGACGGGCACTTGGTAGTTGGCACCACCGACGCGACGGGACTTCACTTCCAGTCGCGGCTTCACATTCTCCATCGCAACTTGCAGCACTTCCAATGGAGACTTGTCCTTCTGTTTTTGACTGATCAAATCAAACGCTCCGTAAACAATGCGCTCGGCGACGGATTTCTTGCCGCACCGCATCACGGTGTTGATCATGCGCGTGACCAACTGGCTATTGTATCGCATATCAGCCACTCGCTGCCTTTTTTCTGATCTTCGTCTACGCATGCTTTGATATTGAGCTAGGCCGCAGCCTTCGGAACTGCGCCCTCTTTCGGACGTTTCACGCCATACTTGCTCCGGCTGCGGCGGCGTTTGTCGACGCCCATCGCGTCCAACGTGCCACGAATGATGTGGTAACGCACACCAGGCAAATCCTTCACACGCCCGCCGCGTACGAGCACAATCGAGTGCTCCTGTAAATTGTGCCCTTCATCGGGAATGTAGGCGATCACCTCAGTCCCGTTGGTCAGCCGCACCTTGGCGACCTTGCGCAACGCCGAATTCGGTTTCTTCGGCGTGCGCGTCATCACTTGCAGGCACACGCCCCGCCGTTGCGGACACTCGCCCAGCGCCGGCGCCTTCGACTTCGCCTTGAGCCTGGCGCGCCCTTTTCGTACAAGTTGGTTAATCGTCGGCATTTAACAATAATCCCGTGCCATTGCGCAAAGGAGCGCGCAACCTAGCACACACGCGCCGAACTGCGCAAGCCCTTTTCGGCAGCTTCTCCCGTGCTTAACTGGCCACCTGCGCCGGCTCTTCCGTCGGCTTCTCTTCCTTCTGTTCCAGCGGTTCCGGCAGTTCCGGCTGCTCCACCGGCTCGGCCAGCGGCACCAACCTGACATTGCGGTACCTGTAATAACCCGTGCCCGCAGGAATCAAGTGTCCCATGATGACGTTCTCTTTGAAGCCGCGCAAATGGTCCACACGGCCCAGCGTTGCAGCTTCCGTCAGGATGCGCGTCGTATCCTGGAACGACGCCGCGCTGATGAACGATTCGGTTCCCAGCGACGCCTTGGTAATGCCCAGCAACACCGGCTGCGCCTCGGCGGGTTTGCCGCCCGCCTCCGCGACGCGCCTGTTCTCCTCCTCGAACGTGATCTTGTCCACCTGATCGTCCCAGAGGAAACGAGTGTCGCCCGGATCAACCACGCGCACCTTCCGCAACATTTGGCGCACAATGATCTCAATGTGCTTGTCGTTGATTTCCACGCCCTGCAGCCGATAAACCTCCTGTACTTCGTTGACGAGATACTCCTGCAGGTCCTGCGGACCGCAAACCTCCAACACCTCGTGCGGCACGACCGGGCCTTCGGTCAACTGCTGTCCTTTCTTTACCGTGTCGCCCCGGAACACAATAATGTGCTTTGAGTGCGGAATTAAATGCTCTTCTTCGGCGCTCGTTTTCGGGTCTTTGACGAGAATGCGCCGTTTGCCGCGCACCGTGCCCGAAAAGTCCACCACGCCGTCGATCTTGGCGATCTCGGCCGCGTCCTTCGGGCGTCGCGCCTCGAACAACTCCGCCACGCGCGGCAGACCGCCCGTGATGTCTTTCGTGCGGAAAACCTTTCGCGGCGTTTTCGCCACCAGCGCGCCCGCCTGAACCTTGTCGCCTTCGTTAACAACGATGTGCGCACCGGCGGGAATACCGTAGAACGCGAGCACTTCGCCGGCGTCGTTCACGATGTTGATCTGCGGGTGCAGGTCTTCTTTGTGTTCGATGACCACCGTCCCCATCAGACCAGTCGCCTCGTCGAGCTCCCGGCGCATCGTGATGCCTTCGACGATGTCGTGGAACTTAACCGTGCCCGCCACCTCGCAGAGCACCGGCACGTTGTACGGGTCCCACTGCACGAACGTGTCACCCTTCTTGACGGACGCGCCATCGGCCACCGTAATCTCCGCGCCGATGACGACCGAGTACCGCTCCAACTCGCGGCCTTCTTGATTGTACAATGCGATCTGGCCGTTCTTGTTGAGCACAACCCAGTTCCCCTCGACGCGGCGCACGGCACGCACGTCGTGGTAACGCACGGTCCCATCGTTCTTCGCCTTGATCTGCGGTTGCTTGAACACCTGGCTCGCGGTGCCGCCGATGTGGAATGTGCGCATCGTGAGCTGCGTGCCTGGTTCGCCAATGGATTGCGCCGCGATGATCCCGACCGCTTCGCCCACCTTGACCGGCTTGCTGGTGGCCAAGTTGCGCCCGTAACACATCGCGCAAACGCCGCGCCGTGACTCGCAGGTGAGCACGGAGCGGATCTTGACCTCCTCAATGCCGATCCGTGCAATTGCTTCGGCTGCTGCTTCGTCGATTTCGGTGTTGGCCTTGACAATTTTCTTGTGGCTCACTGGATCGGTGATGTCCTCGGCCGCAATGCGTCCAATGATGCGCTCGCTCAATTTCACCACTTCATCTTCACCTTCGAAGATCGGCTTGACCCAGATGCCGTTCACCGTGCCGCAATCTTCCTCAAGGATGATGACATCCTGTGCCACGTCCACAAGTTTGCGAGTGAGATAACCGGCGTCCGCGGTCTTTAGCGCCGTGTCCGCCAAACCTTTGCGGGCACCGTGCGTCGAAATGAAGTATTCGAGCACGCTCAACCCTTCGCGGAAGTTGGCCAGGATCGGCCGCTCAATGATTTCGCCGGAGGGCTTGGCCATCAAACCACGCATGCCCGCCAATTGGCGAATCTGCTGGCGCGATCCACGAGCCTTGCTGTCCACCATCATGAACACGGGGTTCAACTCAGGCTTGCCCGCGTTGTGTTCCATCGTGGCGTACATCATGTTGGAAATCTTATCCGTCGCGTGCGTCCAGATGTCGATGATCTTGTTGTAGCGTTCGCCGTCCGTGATGATCCCGCGGCGATACTGCTTCTCGACTTCCGCCACGTCCTTGAGCGATTCCTCGATGACCTGCGTCTTTTCCTTCGGAACGATCATGTCTTCAATTCCGATCGAGATACCCGCGCGGGTGGCGCTTTCGAAACCGAGCGCCTTCAGCTTGTCGAGAACTTCGACGGTGCGATCGTGACCAACGGTGCGGTAGCATTGCCAGATAATGTCGCTCAGCTTCGATTTATCGACCGCCCTATTGTAGAATCCAACTTCAGCGGGCCAGATCTCATTAAAGACGACACGGCCGATGGTGGTCTCGATGACCTTGGAGACCGGATCGCCATAAACCGTCTGACTGCCGTAATCGGGGTTCTTCAGGCGAATGTGCTCATGAATTCTCACGTCGCTTTCGTCGCGCGCAAAGAAGACCTCCTGCGCATCGGCAAACAGTTTCAGACGCTTGTTCCCGCTGTTGCGGTCCTGCTTGCCGCCGTGCGTCAGATAGTAGAGGCCGAGCGCGATGTCCTGCGTCGGCGTGGTGATCGGCTTGCCGCTCGAGGGCGAAAAGATGTTATTGGTTGCCAGCATCAGCAATCGTGCCTCCAACTGCGCTTCGACCGAAAGCGGCACGTGCACGGCCATCTGGTCGCCGTCGAAGTCGGCGTTGTAGGCCGTGCAAACCAAGGGATGAATGCGAATGGCGTCGCCTTCGATGAGCAACGGCTCAAACGCCTGGATGGACAGGCGGTGCAGCGTCGGCGCACGGTTGAGCAACACCGGATGCCCCTTGCTCACCTCTTCCAAAATGTCCCAGACCTCGGGCGACTGGCGCTCAATCAGTTTTTTGGCCGAGCGAATCGTGTGGATGAGATCCATCTCGCGGAGTCGGCGAATGATGAACGGCTCAAATAGCACCAGCGCCATCTTCTTGGGCAGACCGCACTGGTTCAGCTTCAGCTCCGGCCCAATGACGATGACCGAACGGCCCGAGTAATCCACTCGTTTGCCAAGCAGGTTTTGGCGGAACCTGCCCTGTTTGCCTTTGAGCATGTCGGCCAGCGACTTCAAGGCGCGTCCACCGGCGCCAGTGACCGGCCGGCCGTGGCGACCGTTGTCGAGCAACGCGTCGACAGCTTCCTGCAACATGCGCTTCTCGTTGCGAATGATCACGTCAGGTGTCTTCAACTGGAGCAGATTCTTCAGACGATTATTGCGGTTGATGACGCGGCGATAGAGATCGTTCAGGTCACTCGTAGCGAAGCGGCCGCCCTCCAGCGGAACGAGCGGCCGCAGGTCAGGCGGAATCACCGGCAGAACTTCCAGCACCATCCACTCGGGCCGCATCTTCGCATCGAGGAAACCTTTGACGAGCTTCAGACGTTTCGCGATCTTCTTGCGAATCTGTTTGCTCTTAGTGCTGTCGAGCTGGTGTTCGAGGTCGTGCGCCAGCTTGCGCAAATCGATCTTCGTGAGCAATTCTTTGACCGCCTCAGCGCCCATCTTCGCGACGAAGCCGTCTCCGTACTGTTCGCGCGCCTCACGGTACTCCATTTCGGTGAGAAGCTGCTTGGGCTTTAGCGGCGTCTTGCCTTCGTCGATGACAATGTAGTCTTCATAGTACAGCACCCGCTCCAGATCGCGCGCGGTCATGTCGAGCATCAGCCCCATCCGCGACGGCATCGCCTTGAAAAACCAAATATGGCTCACGGGCACGGCCAATTCGATATGCCCCATCCGCTCCCGGCGCACCCGCGCCACGGTCACTTCCACGCCGCAACGATCGCAGATGACGCCGCGATGTTTGATGCGTTTGTACTTGCCGCAATTGCATTCCCAGTCACGAACCGGACCGAAAATGCGCTCGCAGAACAAGCCGCCTTTCTCGGGTTTGAACGTGCGGTAGTTGATCGTCTCGGGATTCTTCACTTCCCCATGCGACCAGGAACGGATCGTCTCGGGCGACGCAATCCCGATGCTGACGTGATCGAACACATCCGTCTTCTCCAGCCCCAGCGCAGCACGGGCCGCCGCCGTGGCGGCAGCAGTGGACGGAATTGCAGTGGCAGTTTTTGCGGTACTCGTAAATTGCTTCTCGCCCCCGTTCTTCCCGACGCGCACGTCGAGACAGAGACTCTGCATTTCTTTCATCAAAACATTGAAAGACTCAGGCGTGCCTGCTTCAAGCGTGTTGTCGCCTTTGACAATCGACTCGTAGATGCGGGTGCGGCCCTGGACGTCGTCGCTCTTGACGGTCATCAATTCCTGCAGCGTGTACGCCGCGCCGTAGGCTTCCAATGCCCAGACTTCCATTTCGCCGAAGCGCTGGCCGCCGTATTGGGCCTTGCCGCCCAGCGGCTGTTGCGTGACCAGCGAGTACGGCCCGACGGCGCGAGCGTGAATCTTGTCAGCCACGAGGTGACCCAGCTTCATCATATAAATGTACCCGACCACAACCTCCTGATCGAAGGTTTCGCCGGTGCGGCCATCGTAGAGTCGGCATTTGCCATGTTCGGAGACCCAGGAAAAACCGTCCACCTTCTTTGCGTCCTCGATCATGTCTCTGATCTCGTCTTCCGTCACGCCGTCGAACACGGGCGAAGCGATGTTAAAGCCCAACGCCTTGGCCGCCACGCCGAGGTGCGTTTCCAGCACTTGGCCAACATTCATGCGGCTGGGCACGCCGAGCGGATTCAGCACGATGTCAACCGCCGTACCATCGGGCAGGAACGGCATGTCTTGCTCAGGCACGATCTTGGCGACGACACCCTTGTTGCCGTGACGGCCCGCCATCTTGTCGCCAACGCTGAGTTTGCGTTTGCTGGCGATGTAGACCTTGACCTGCTTGATGATACCGGCCTCGACGTCCTCGCCGCTTTCTATCTGATCGAGCTTGCGATCCCGCTCCATCTCCAGTTCGCTAAACCGATGTTCAAACTCGCCGATGATCTCGCGAATCTTGATGCGGATCGGCGATGGATCGATCTCGACATGATCGTAGACGGTTGCCAGCTTGCGCAACAACGTCTTCGTGATCTTGCGATTGGCCGGAATAATGATCTCGCCGGTCTCGGCATTGACCACATCCAACGGAATCTTCTCGCCCAGCAGAACGTTGCTAAGCTTCTCGGTCAACCCCTCGCGCAATTCTGTGGATTTGGTCTTGTACTCGTCTTCGATCTGCTTCTTCTGGCATCGCACTTCGGTCGCCGTGAGCTTCGGTCGCGCGGGCTCTTTCCGCGATGAGATCTTCACGTCCATCACGATGCCATACGCGCCGCTCGGCACGCGCAGCGAGGTGTCCTTCACGTCCGCCGCCTTCTCACCAAAGATGGCGCGCAGCAAGCGTTCCTCCGGCGCAAGTTCGGTCTCGCCCTTCGGAGTGATCTTGCCCACGAGAATGTCACCCGGCTTTACTTCCGCGCCGACGCAGATCACGCCGTCGTGGCCGAGGTTCTTCAGCGCTTCTTCGCCGACGTTCGGGATGTCGCGCGTGATTTCCTCCGGGCCGAGCTTGGTATCGCGCGCCCCAACCTCGAATTCCTCGATGTGAATCGAGGTGTAGATGTCCTCTTTGACCAGCCGTTCGTTGACGAGAATAGCATCCTCGAAGTTGTAGCCGCACCACGGCATGAACGCCACCAGCGCGTTGCGACCGAGCGCGAGTTCGCCATGGTCGCAGCACGGGCCGTCGGCCAGCACCTGATTCTTTTTCACCTTCTCGCCGCGCTTGAGGATTGGCTTCTGGTTGAAACAAGTACCGGCGTTGGAGCGCATGAACTTGCGGAGTTCGTACACCCAAATGTGATTCTCGGGATCGGTCACGATCTTGCGCTTGCCTTCGGGTAACTCGCCGTCCTTGGTCACGATGATCCGTTGCGCCGTGACCGACGCCACCACGCCCGATTCATCTGCGATGACACAAACCTTGGAGTCACGCGCGATGCGGCCTTCCAAGCCCGTGCCGACAAACGGCGCTTCGTCCTGCAACAGCGGCACGGCCTGACGCTGCATGTTCGAACCCATCAACGCGCGGTTGGCGTCGTCGTGTTCGAGGAACGGGATCAAGCCTGCCGCCACCGAAACGAGTTGCTTCGGTGACACGTCCATGTAATGGACGCGCTCGGGATCGACCTCGATGAAGTCGCTCTTGTAGCGACACGAAACCTTGTCCACGGTAAAATGACCGCGACCGTCAATCGGCGCATTCGCTTGCGCGACGACGTAATTCTCTTCCTGATCGGCCGTCAGATAATCCACCTGATCAGAGACACGACCGTCTTTGACCTTGCGGTACGGCGTCTCCATGAAACCGAATTCGTTGATCCGTGCATAAATGCTCATTGCGCTGATCAGACCGATGTTCGGACCTTCAGGCGTCTCGATCGGGCAGATGCGCCCGTAGTGCGACGGATGCACGTCGCGGACCTCGAATCCCGCGCGTTCACGAGAAAGCCCGCCAGGCCCGAGCGCGGAGAGACGCCGCTTGTGCGTCAGCTCGCTCAGCGGATTGGTCTGATCCATGAACTGGCTCAACTGACTGCGCCCAAAGAAATCGCGAATGACGGCCGACAGCGCTTTCGGGTTGACGAGCATCTGCGGCGTCATGCTGTCGGCGCTGACGTCGAAAAGTGTCATGCGCTCTTTGACGACGCGCTCGGTGCGCGCCAGACCGACACGGCATTGATTGGCGAGCAGTTCGCCGACCGTGCGGAGACGGCGGCTGCCGAGGTGGTCGATGTCATCGATCGAGCCCTCGCCTTTCCGCAGGGCCAAAAGATACCTGACCGCCTCGATCAGATCCTCCTTTTCGAGGACGCGGCTCTCGAGATCGACATTGCGATTGAGTTTCTGGTTGATCTTGTAGCGGCCGACACGGCCCAAGTCATAGCGGCGCGGATCGAAGAAAAGTCGCTTAATCAGAGCGTTGGCATTGGCCACCGTCGGCGGATCGCCAGGACGCAACCGACGATAGATTTCCTTGAGCGCTTCCTCGGCGTCCTTGCAGGGGTCCTTCCTGAGACACTTGACGATGCAACCATCGTCGATCGACGTGTCAACGATCTTGACCTTGTCGATACCCATGTCAATGAGCTGACGACAGATCACTTTCGTCAACGGCTCGAACGCACGCGCCACGACCAGTTGCTTTTCAGCATCCATCACGTCGGCGATGAGTACCTTCTCAGTCCCCTCCTCGCCTGAGACGAAATCTTTTAGCTTCACTTCCTCGATCGCGTAGAAGAGCTTGAGAATCGCTTCGTCCGTACCGTACCCCAACGCGCGCAGGAACATCGTCGCCAAGAACTTGCGGCGACGATGACGGCGGTCGAGATAGACGTTGAGTAAGTCGTTGTTATCGAACTGACACTCCAGCCACGTGCCCCGGTCGGGAATGATGCGGAAGCCGTAAAGCAGCTTGCCGCTGGTGTGCACACTCTGCTCGAAGCAGATGCCCGGAGAACGATGCAATTGGCTGACGATGACGCGCTCGGCGCCGTTGATGACGAGGCTGCCCGATGGTGTCATGAGCGGGATCTCGCCCATGTACACCTCCTCCTCTTTCGTGCCATTCGAATCCTTGAGGCGGAACGTCACGTGCAGCGGGGCGCTGTACGTAATGCCGTCGCGCAGGCAATCCAGCCATGTCGTCTTTGTCTCGCCGATCTCGTAATTGCCGCAATCCAGCGTGGCCTGACCGTCGTAGCTTTCAATCGGGAACACTTCCTTGAACACGGCCTGCAAGCCAACGTTCTTGCGCCGATTTGGCGGAACGTCTGCCTGCAGAAACTCCGCATACGATTGGATCTGCGGCTCGATAAACGGAGGCGCTTCAATCACATCGCCTAATTTGCCGAAATATTTTCGTTCAGCCATTGCCATTTCCCGGGCATCATGCCCTTTGCCCCGGTGTCACCGGCCGGGGTGTTTACCGAACAGTTACTTCAATTCGACTTTGGCGCCAGCAGCTTCGAGCTTCTTCTTGATCTCTTCGGCTTCTTCTTTCGCAACGCCTTCCTTCACGGTCTTCGGTGCGCCTTCAACCAAGTCTTTGGCTTCCTTCAAGCCCAACGTGGTCACCGCGCGGACTTCCTTGATGACCGAGATCTTGTTCGCACCCGCTTCCTTCAGGACGACGTCAAAGCTCGTCTTCGCTTCCGCCGCCGGAGCCGCCGCACCCGCTGCCGGCGCTGCCGCGACCGCCACCGGAGCCGCCGCGCTGACGCCCCATTTTTCTTCCAATTTCTTTGAGAGCTGCGCCGCTTCAATCACGGTCAGCCCGCTCAACTGCTCCACCATGTTGTCCAGATCCACTGCCATGTTCGTCTGCCTTTCTCGGTATCGTCGCGACCCGAAGCCCCGGATCAATTCTGCGCCGCAGCCGCGGCGCCGACGAGGAACCCGTTTGGTTTCTCTTCTACGCTGCGGCGGGTTGCGCCGCGGCGCCTTGTTTGTCCGCGTGCGCTTTGAGCACACGCGCAATCTGACTGGCGGGAGCGCCCAGCACCACCGCCAACCGTGTCGCCGGCGTCTGCAACAGGCCGATCAACTGCGCCCGCAGCGCGTCCAGCGACGGCAGGTCCGCCACCGCCGAAACGTCTTCTGCCTTGAGCAGTTGCTGGCCCATCAGGCCCAGCTTCACTTTTGGTTTTGCAAATTCTTTTGCGAACGCCTTCAAAATCTTGGCCGCCGCGCTGATGTCGGATTTCTTGTCGCCGATGACGATGGCCGTCATGCCCGACAACGAGCCGTTGAAATTCGCCAGCCCCGCCGCCTGGGCCGCGTGTCGCAGCATCGTGTTCTTCACCACGTGGCACTCGGCGTTGGCGCCGCGCAATCGTTTCCGTAAATCGGAAAACTGTTGCACCGTCAGCCCCGTGTAATCAGCCAGCAATACGAACGGCGATCCGGCAACTTGTTTGCTCAATTCCTCAGCGATTAGTTTTTTTTCAGCTCTCATGTCGTACTTGCCTGCTAACTCGTGCTCGGCGCAAATTCGTGAACGTCGAGCCTTAGTCCCGGACTCATCGTGCTGGCGAGCGTGCAGCTTTCGACGAATTGACCCTTCGCCGTCGCCGGCTTGGCGTGGAGCACCGCGCCGATGATCGCCTTGGCGTTCTCTTCGATCGCTTTCGCCGCGAACGAGAGTTTGCCGAAGGCAACGTGCAGATTGCCCGCCTTGTCCATCTTGAACTCGACACGGCCTGCTTTGACTTCCTTGACTGCCTTGGCCACGTCATCAGTGACCGTGCCCGTCTTCGGGTTCGGCATCAGGCCTTTCGGACCGAGCATCTTGCCGAGCTTGCGGACTTCCTGCATCGCTTCCGGCGTGGCAACTGCGACATCAAAATCCGTCCACCCCCCCTGGCATTGCTTCACCAGATCTTCAAAGCCGATGAAATCCGCGCCCGCCTCCTTCGCTGCTTCCGCTGCCTGACCTTTCGCGAAGACAGCGACGCGCACCTTCTTGCCACTGCCGTGCGGGAGCGCGACGGTGCCGCGCACCATCTGGTCGCTTTGCTTCGGATCGACGCCTAGCTTGAAATCCAGTTCCACCGCCTCGTCGAACTTTGCCTTCGGCATTTTCTTCAGCAACTCCACCGCCTCGCCGAGTCTGTACTGGCGCTTGGCATCGACCAGCTTGACTGCTTCGTTATATCGTTTTCCGTGTCTCCCCATGATCTTCTCCTACCTTCCCGACTAGTCGACCACGTCAATTCCCATGCTGCGCGCCGTGCCCATGATGACGCGGCAGGCTGCGTCCTCGCTCTTGGCGTTCAAGTCTGCCATCTTCGTTTTGGCGATCTCCAACACTTGCTTGCGCGTGACCTTGCCGACCTTGTTGCGGTTCGGCTCGCCACTGGCGGTGGCAATTCCTGCAGCCTTCTTGAGAAGCGCGCTGGCGGGCGGTGACTTCGTGATAAATGTGAACGTCTTATCTTTATACACTGTGATTACCACGGGGATGATCGTGCCCGCTTGCTTCTGCGTTGCCGCGTTAAACTGTTTGCAGAACTCCATGATGTTGACGCCCTGCTGACCAAGCGCCGGGCCGACGGGCGGCGCGGGATTTGCCTGTCCCGCAGGAATCTGCAGTTTAATCATGCCTGTAACTGGTTTGCCTGCCATATGCCCTCGCCATTAAGCGCGTTCGACCTGCCAATACTCCAATTCGACTGGCGTCGATCGCCCGAAAATTGAGACCGAAATCTTGAGTTTGCCGCGCGCGGGATCGACTTCTTCGATCACGCCCGTGAAATTTTGAAATGGCCCGTCGCTCACCTTAACTGTCTCACCCGTTTCGAACGCCACCTTCGGCGCGACCTTTTCCTGCCGTTCCTCGATCTGTGCGAGAATGCTGTTCACTTCGTCGGGCTTGAGTGGCACCGGACGATCACCGCCGATAAAGCCGATGATACCGGGCGTTTCGCGAATGAAATACCAGGAACGTTCCACCAGTTGGTTCTTTTCGTCGAGCAACTTCATGTGCACCAAGATGTAGCCGGGATAAAACTTCCGCGTGCTGGTGGTCTTCTTTCCTTTCTTGACCTCGGCAACCTTCTCGGTCGGAATCAGCACATCCTTGATCAGGTCGCCCATCTCCTCGACCTTGACCCGGCGCTCGATGTTTTCCTTCACTTTCTGTTCCTGACCAGAAAGCGCGTGGATCACAAACCACTGGAATTCCGATTTTGTCTCCTGGTCCACCATCGTCTCAAATCCTTCAACCCGACTTGGTCAGCAAACCGATCAGCTTCACAAACACCAGGTCGGCAAACGCCACGAACAAACCGAGAATCAACACGGTGATGATCACCACGATCGTTGAGTCCGTCAACTCCCTGCGCGTCGGCCAGGCCGACTTTTTCAGTTCGACCGTGACCTCGGCGAGAAAATCCCGAATCTTGACAACTGGGTTTGCCATCGTGCTTGCGCCTAATCCCGAAGCTGGCACGCCAGGAGGGACTTGAACCCCCAACCTACGGTTTTGGAGACCGTCGCTCTGCCAATTGAGCTACTGGCGTATCCAACGGATTTCGTCGAAGCCTCCACGCGTCCTTATTTCGTCTCGCGATGACCGACGTGCTTGCCGCACTTCGGGCAGAACTTTTTCAGCTCCAACCGCTCCGAGCCTTGTTTCTTGTTCCGCGTCGAAACGTAATTGCGACTCTTGCATTCCGTGCACGCCAGCGTGATCAATTCCCTCGGCATCGTGTGTCACCTGAACGAAATCGGGTGTTGACTATTCCAGAATCTCCGTCACGCGACCCGCGCCCACCGTCCGACCGCCTTCGCGGATGGCGAAGCGCATGGTTTTCTCCATTGCGATGGGCGTAATCAATTCCACTTCTATGTTGACATTATCGCCGGGCATCACCATTTCCACGCCCTGCGGCAGCTTCACGTTGCCCGTCACATCCGTCGTGCGGAAGTAGAACTGCGGCCGATACCCGTTGAAGAACGGTGTGTGCCGGCCGCCCTCTTCCTTCGACAGCACGTACACCTCGGCTTTGAATTTCTTGTGTGGCGTGATGGAGCCAGGCTTGGCGAGCACCTGACCGCGTTCGACCGCGTCCTTTTCAATGCCACGGAGCAACGCGCCGATGTTGTCGCCCGCCTGCCCCTGATCGAGCAGCTTGCGGAACATCTCGACGCCCGTGACGACCGTCTTCTGCGTCTCACGCAATCCAACGATCTCCACTTCTTCGCCGACCTTGATCGTGCCGCGTTCGATACGGCCCGTGGCGACCGTGCCCCGGCCCGTGATCGAGAACACGTCCTCGACCGGCATCAGGAACGGCTTGTCCACCTCGCGCACCGGCTCCGGAATAAAATCATCGATCGCCTTGACCAGATCGAGAATACGCTTCTCCTCTTCCGGGTCGCCCTTCAATGCCTTCGTCGCACTGATCCGCACTACCGGCGTCTTGTCGCCGGGGAACTGATACGACGACAGCAATTCGCGCACTTCGAGTTCCACGAGCTCCAGCAATTCAGGGTCATCCACCAAGTCCACTTTGTTCAAGGCAACCACAATCGCCGGCACCGCAACCTGCCGCGCCAGCAACACGTGCTCGCGCGTCTGCGGCATCGGTCCATCCGCCGCACTGACCACCAAGATCGCGCCGTCCATCTGGGCGGCGCCTGTGATCATGTTCTTGATGTAGTCCGCATGACCCGGGCAGTCGATGTGAGCGTAGTGCCGCTTCTCGCTCTCGTATTCGACGTGCGCCACGGCAATCGTCACGGTCTTGGTCTCGTCACGCACGGTGCCGCCCTTCGCGATGTCGGCGTAGCTCTTGACCTGCGCCTTGCCCTGTTTGGCCAGTACCTGCAGCATTGCTGCTACCAACGTTGTCTTTCCGTGGTCAATGTGACCAATTGTGCCCACGTTGACGTGCGGTTTCGTTCTGACGAATTGCTCCTTGGCCATGTTGTCCTCCTGTTCGTTCGCTAGTTGCCTGTTTGTTGCTCTACGTTCCTACATCAATCTGGAGCCCACGATCGGGTTTGAACCGATGACCTCGTCCTTACCAAGGACGTGCTCTACCAACTGAGCTACGTGGGCCAAGTCCCAAAACTCTCGGTTTTCGTGTGCCTCGTGTACGACGGATGCCTTGCCGGAAAGAAAAACAACGAAGACGACAACACCCCCTTTCCCTTGTCCCTTCAAGCGACAGGTAACCGGTCGTTCTTCGACGTCCTCTTGTTATTTAACTGTTCCCAGCCGACTGGGCGATTGCAGTATAGCCGGCTCCAGTTTTGTGTCAACAGTGATTTGAAATTTTTATCTGCATTCAGATTCTTGTCCCGGAAGCAATCACTCCGTTCTTGGGAATGATCACAATCCCGTCACGAATGTGATAGTTGGGGCCATCAAAGTCCGCGCAGCCCGTCTTGTCAGTGATAAGCACCGAATCACCAATATGAACGTTCTTGTCAATAATGGCGCGCTGAATCTTGCAGCCGCGTCCGATACTCATATGGGGTATCCCCATCGCCGGATCTTCGAAGACTTGATGCTGTGATTCATAAAAGTCGCATCCCATGATGATCGTGTCGCGCAGCTCGCACTCCGCGCTGATGAACGAACGCACCCCGAGAATCGAGTTTTCAATCTGCGTTTTGTAAATGATGCAACCCTCGGCAATCATCGCGTTGCGGATCTGGCACTCCATGATCTTTGACGCCGGAAGAAATCGCGCATGCGTGTAGATCGGCGCATTGCGGTCGAAGAGATTGAACGACGGCTTGGACGAGCACAACGCCAAGTTTGCCTCGAAGAACGATTTGATCGTACCGACATCCTCCCAATAGCCTTGGAAGATGTACGCGAAAACTCGGCGGCGACGGATGGCATCGGGGATGACGTGCTTGCCGAAATCCGGTTTGTCATTATCCAGAGCCTTCCGCAGGATTTCGCGGTTGAAGACATAAATACCCATCGAGGCCAGCATATGATCTTCGCTGCTGGTGATGCGCAACTGCGACAGCAGCGGGTCTCCCAGCTTCAGCTCGTCCAGAGTCTTGTCTTCCTTCGGTTTCTCGACGAATCGGACAATCCGTTTCTCTTCGTTGACCTGCAGAATACCCAGCGAACTCGCTCGGTGCCGCTTAACGGGTATGGCTGCGACCGTAATGTCCGCATGCGTTTCCAAGTGCTGCTGCAGGACACGCCCAAAGTCCAGCCGATAAAGCTGATCACCCGAGAGAATGACGATGTATTCGTAATCTTCTTTGAGGAAATAGTGCAGGTTTTGCCGCACGGCATCGGCGGTGCCTTGATACCAATGGGCGCCGCCCGTGGTCTGTCGAGCCGCCAGGATTTCCACGAACCCACGCGAGAACCGATCGAACGAATAACTCTCGTGAATGTGCCGATGGAGCGACGCGGAATTAAACTGCGTCAGGACGTACACGAGCCGGATGTGGGAGTTGATGCAATTGCTGATGGGAATGTCCACCAGCCGGTATTTTCCAGCGATCGGCACAGCCGGCTTGGCCCGCTCCTTCGTCAACGGAAACAGTCGCTTGCCTTCGCCTCCGCCCAAAATCACGCCCAACACGTTGTTCGGCGTGACAGCTTTCATTTCAGAGGTCGCCATACGCGAAACTTTATCCCGCAAGTGCTGACTGCGTCAATTGACAAAAATCAAAACGTGGGTTACCCTCGTCGCAATCGGCGGAACAAACACAAACGCATCGAAGTCCACGCCATCGTGATTCGCCATCGCCGCCGATTGATCCGCAACACGGGTCTGGTGGAATCGCCGTGGTGCGACTTCAAGAAAAGGTGAAAACCTATGTGTGGCATCATCGGCTACATCGGTACAAAGTCGGCCCCCAACATCATCCTCGAAGGCCTGCGCCGTCTCGAATATCGCGGTTACGATTCTGCCGGGCTTTGCATTCTGAACAACGGCAAGTTCGAGCTTCGGAAGAAGACTGGCCGCATCAACGATCTGGCCGCGCTCCTGCGCCAGCAACCCGTCACGGGCACGGCCGGCATCGGCCACACCCGCTGGGCGACTCACGGCCCCCCGACCGACCAGAACGCGCACCCGCATCTCGATCAGTCCGGCAAAATCGCGCTCGTGCACAACGGCGTCATCGAAAACCACCAGCAACTCAAAGAACGGCTCCTCGCCAAAGGCCACAAATTCGTCTCGCAAACTGACACCGAGGTCCTCGCCCACCTCATCGGCGATTATTACGCGGAACTTCAGAACTGTGGGAGCCCCGACACTCGTGTCGGGGCGACCACAAGCACAACGGACGGTGCGGCATTGACCGAAGCCGTCCGCCGCGCCCTCAAAGACGTCGTCGGGACGTACGGCATCGCCGTCGTCCACGCCGACCATCCCAACGTCATCGTCGGCGCCCGCCGTGGCAGCCCGCTGCTGCTCGGCGTCGGACGCGACGAGAATTTTCTCGCCAGCGACGTGAGCGCCATCATCGCGCACACTCGCCGCGTCGTTTACCTGAATGACTTCGAAATCGTCACGCTGGCCCGCGATGATTTCCAAGTGTCAACGATTGAGGCGGCAGCCGTCAGCCCGCAAATCCGTGAAGTCGAATTCGCCGCCGAGGAAGTCGAGCGCGGCAAGTTCCCGCATTTCATGCTCAAAGAAATCTTCGAGCAACCCCGCGCCGTAGAGAACGCCTTCCGCGGCCGCATCAGCCACCAAGAAGGCACGGCGCGTCTGGGCGGACTGAACCTCACGCCCGCCGAACTCCGCGCCGTCGATCGCATGATCCTCATCGGCTGCGGCACGGCGTTGCACGCCGCGATGGTCGGCGAATTCTTGATGGAAGACCTGGCCCGCATTCCGACCGAAATCGATTGCGCCAGCGAATGCCGCTACCGCAACGCGCCCGTCGAAAAAAACACGCTCGTGTTCGCCATCAGCCAATCGGGCGAGACGATCGACTCCTTGGCTGCCGTCCGCGAATTCCGCCGCAAAGGACACAAGACGCTCGGTATCGTCAATGTCGTCGGCTCGACCATTGCGCGCGAAGTGGACGGCGGCACCTACATGCATGCCGGCCCCGAGATCGGCGTCGCCGCGACGAAGACGTTCACCTCGCAACTCACAATCCTGACGTTGCTGGCCGTGTTGATGGGCCGCATGCGCCACCTCGCCGCCACGCGCGGCACTGAGATTCTCAAGGAACTGGAACAAATCCCCGGCAAAATGGAACGCATCCTCCAGCAAAGCGCCGCCATCGCCGCCATCGCGAAGAAATACTGCGAGGCCAACAGTTTTCTCTTCCTCGCGCGCCAGTACAATTTCCCCATCGCCCTGGAAGGCGCGCTCAAGCTGAAGGAAATCTCGTACATCCACGCCGAAGGTTATCCCGCCGCCGAAATGAAGCACGGCCCGATTGCGCTCGTCGATCCGCGCACGCCGTCGGTGTTCATCTGCACGAAGAACGCCGTGTACGACAAGGTCATGGCCAACATCGAAGAGGTCAAAGCCCGCAAAGGCCCCGTGATCGCCGTTGCCAGCGAAGGCGATGAAGAGATTCGCAAGAAAGCCGACGACGTGATCTACATTCCCGACACGATCGACTGTCTCCAACCGCTGTTGACAGTCGTTCCGCTGCAATTGCTGGCGTACCACATCGCCATCCTGCGCGGCTGCGACGTGGATAAACCGAGGAACCTGGCGAAAAGCGTCACAGTCGAGTAGCTGGAAGGTCGTCATCCTGAGCTTGCTTGCCCGCCGACTCGTCCGTTGTAGTCCTAACGAAGGCGGAAGCTTGAGCGGAGGCAGGTCGAAGCGTCTCTGTCTTTCACCACGAAGAACATGAAGGCCACGAAAACTGCGGCTTTGATGGTGCGCTTCTGGTACTTGCGAATTGAGGCTTCGAGCATCTCGGCGAAGGAACGCCGGCTTAGTTCTTGACCCTGAGTTTTGCGGCGATCTTCGTGAACTGCTCCAACGCGGTCTCTAAATCGTCGGCGATTTCCCCGGCCAGCACATCGGGCGCCGGCAGTGAATCCGTATCCGTGAGGCTCTTGTCTTTGATCCAGAAGAGGTCGAGGCTGAGTTTGTCGCGCTTGAGCAATTCTTCGTAATCGAAACACCGCCAGCGGCCTTCGGGGTTAGATGCGCTCCAGGTCGGTTTGCGCGTGTGGAGCTTGCCGGGCTTGTAGCAGGCGACGAATTCGTCGAAGTCTTTCCGTTGAATGGGCGACTGTTTCAGCGTGAAGTGCAGGTTCGTCCGCAAGTCATAGACCCACAGCTTGTCCGTCCACGGATCGGCGCGGCCTTCTTTCTTCTCGAAGAATAGCACGTTGGCCTTCACGCCGGGCGAATACCAGATGCCGGTGGGCAACCGCAGTAGCGTGTGGACTGTGCATTTCTGGAGCAGGTTGCGGCGCACCTTTTCACCGGCGCCGCCCTCAAACAGCACGTTGTCCGGCACGACCATCGCCGCACGACCATTGATCTTCAACAGCGTGTAGATGTGCTGCACGAAATTGAGTTGCTTGTTGCTCGTCGAGGTCCAAAAATCCTCGCGCACGACCACTTGGTCTTCCTTCTCCGTCTCGCCTTCCTCGTTCACAAACAACAGGCTTTGCTTCTTCCCAAACGGCGGATTGGCCAGCACCATCGAGAATTCTTTGCTCCACGGCGCTTGGAGACTGTCGTGCCCCGCCTGGACGACCACCTTGTCACCGCCGATGCCGTGCAGATAAAGGTTCATCGCGCACATGCGGGCGACCTTGGGCGACAATTCCATCGCCTCGACCAATTCCTCCCGCAACGCCCGTTTCTGGTCACGGTCGAGTTCCTTCTCGTACCGGTCGAGGACGTAGTTGTAGGCCGTGAACAGGAAGCCGCCCGTCCCCGCCGCCGGGTCGCAGATGCGGTCGTCCGGCGTCGGCTGCATCACTTCGCACATCGTCTGTATCACCGGCCGCGGCGTGAAGTATTGCCCCGCGCCCCGCGACGACTCCTGCGCCGACCGCTGGAGCAACTCTTCGTAAATCGTTCCCTTCACGTCCACAGGCAGGCTGAGCCAGTCCACCTTGTCGATCAGGTTGACGATGAGTTGCTGCAACAACGACGGGTTATGGATTTCGCAGCGGGCGCTCTTGAAAATGACGCCCAGCATCCCGCCCTTGCGCGACAGCTTTTCAAGACTATCCCGGTACTTGTCCTCCAGGGCCGCACCCGACAACGGCAGCAACGCCTTCCAACCCAGTTCCGCCGGCACGATGGCGGGCTTGTTGTGCGGCGCTTCCGTGAGTTGGTCGGCCATCTTCAGGAACAGCAACAGCGTGAGTTGCTCGACGTACTCGAAGCAACTCAGCCCGGCGTCTTGCAGGACTCCCGCGTAACTCCAAGCTCGTTTACCGATTTGCGATACGTCCATGAGTGGTCTTTCGTTTGCGTGGAACGGCCGGCGCGCGGCGCGGTCGTTTGGGTTTCTTGTTGGCGCGCTTCGCGGCGATGGCTTGCCGGGCGCGCTCTTTCCGCTCGGCGGCGATGCGCCTCAACAACTCGGAAGCGGGTTCGTCGTTCGGGTCTTGCGGGACAAGCTGGCCGGTGAACGCGTGCCGCAGAATGGATTGCCGTAAAGACTGCGCGGTCTTGAGCTTAGCTTCCACGTCGCTCTCGATGTGCTCGATCACCGAGAGCTGATCTTCGACGGCTTCCACGATGGCTTCTTGCTCGTCGCTCGCCGGCAGGGCTAGCTGAAGTGGAAACAAATCCTTGGCGTAGATTGCTGCCACGCTTGTTGTCGCCCTCTTCACGACTTCCATTCGTTTCCGAAAGTTACCGGAGCACATCTGGAAAGAAACAAATCGAGACGATATGCCGTCAGGAAAGCGAAGACGCATCAGGTTATTGTTGTAGACAGCATTGGTCGGGATGCTGCGCACCAACCCCACTTTCCCGACCAGTTCCTTGCTGTTTCGGGTATTGAATAACAAATCTCCTTCCCGCAGTGTGTAGCGCTTCTGTTCGTCCTCGGTGGTCCGAACGTAAACCAAGTCGTCAGCAATTACTCGCCCGTCCATCGTGACGTTGTTCATTTTGATGTAGGGCGAACCGGGCTGTGATGGAGTCTGATACTGCAACCCGCGATCAATACCGATTGAACTCTCCTCCGTCAGTTGGTCGAGTGACACCCAACACCAACCTTTCGGAAGCGACGGAAGATCCGTCGTGTTCGGCGCAAGAGGTTCTTTGTATTTCGCCTTCCAGTTCTTGGGCGGTTCTTTGCCGGCGGCCTTGAATTTGCGGAGTTGGTCTTGCTCCCAGCGGCGGCGGCGTTCGGCGAGGATGCGCGTGAGCAAGACCGAGGCAGGTTCGATGTTCAGGTGCTGCTTGCGCCACTCGGCGGTCAACGCCCCTTCCACCGCCGCCTTCAGTACCGCCGCCCGGTAATGCGCGAGCTTCTGTTGCACCCGCTCCAACGCCGACACCCCCGCGTCGAGGTCGGAGAGTAGTTCTTCGAGCGTGTCCATGATTCGCCGCTGTTCATTCAGCGGAGCGACAGGAATGGGGAGCAAACGGAAGCGGTCATGCGTGAGATTGAGGCCGCTGTCGCTCCCGCCGGTTTTCATCTTGTCTATCGCGGCGGCAGCCCAATGTGTCCGAAGATATGTCTCGACGAAACGCGGCTCGATCTGCTTTGCGGCGCGAAAGCGATACATCTTGCCGGACATCATCAGGCGTGGACGCGTGCTCCGCACAAGACACGCGACACCGCAACGGACGCGCGGTCCGGCGCATGTGATGAGAATGTCCCCGGGCTTCACTTCAATTTGCGGGCGCGGGGTCAGACCTTTTGGCAGTCGTTTGTTGTGCTCAGGTAAGAACGATCCTGCCTGAATCGCGGTCGTCTTCAACACGCCCCATTCCGCGTCGGAAGTCGAAGGCGTCTTTTCGCACTGCGGACTCCATCCTTGATGCAGCGTCCGCCCATCGTCCAGAGGCGCAAAGATGTCTTCAATTTTCGCCTCCGTCCATCCCGGCGGCAGTTTCTGTCCATTCGATTCACTCATGCGACAAGTCGTTCATTGAGTTCCGCGAGCAGCGGCTGGAGTTTTTCGCCGAACAGCGCGTGCGCCCTGCCGAGACTGCCTCGCTGACCGAACCAGCCGTCTTCGAAGTCGTCAGGCACAATGCTGAGACTGGTGGCGATGTGTTCAGCCATGCGGTCGAGCCATTCGTGTTGCTCGGTCGTGAAGTTTTTCTCCGCGTCGCGTTCCACAAGCCACGTCTGGTAGCGTTCACGCACTTCCTCGGCGTAGGGAACAAGCGTGAAGTCGGGCACGAGCGCGTGGCGCACGAGGGCGACGAGGTCGGCGAGTTGCGAGCCGCCGATGCCTTTCACCTTGTCGCTTTCCACGGCCTGAAACGCGCGCCAGAGTTGCGTCGGCGTGGCCGCGAGCGGCGGACGGGCGAGCGCGTCCTTCAACTGCCGCAGGTCTTTGAGCGAGAGTTTCAGCGGACGCGTGCCGGAGTAGAGGACTTGCAGCGCGGTGAGTTCGTCGCGGTGCTCGGCAATCCACGCGCGGAAGTCCTTGATCTTCGCCTGCGCCTTCATCACCGCCGACGCATCGAACCCGGCATAGAGCACTTCGTCAATGCTGTGCCGATCCATCGTCTGCTCGTTGGCGGCGCGGATTTCGAGGATGCGACGACGGAACGCGGCCTTCAGAAACGGCGTGACGGCCTGCTGCGCGAGTTGTTCGGCGGCGGCTTTGATCTGTTGTTCCGTCGGCTGCGCGGTTGCGCCTGGCAGTTTCCTCGCCGCTTCAATTTGCGCGTCGGGGTCAACGGCCTTGAGAAGGTTGTGCGCGAGGTCGGGGAAGGATTTCCCGCTGGCGAGTTCTTTCAACTCGGCAAGCTGCGGGGCGGTGAATTCCCGTTGCAGACGGGCGAGGCGTCCCGCGAGTGTTTCGAGAGCGTCGGGGTCAGTGCCGCCTTGGGCGATGTATTCGAGCAATTCCGGCAGCGACTTGGAGGGTTGCCGGTTTAGTGTTTGCGACTCTGTCTTGTCCTGTTCGCAGACGCCGACGGCGTCCACGATGATGAATCGCTCTTTCGCCTTGGCGCTGGGCGTGACGACCTTGAGCTTGTCCGGCGAAAGGACGCGAACGCCACGTCCCTTCATCTGCTCGAAGTATCCGGCGGACTTCACGTTGCGAAGGAAGAAGACAATCTCAATGGGCTTCACGTCGGTGCCGGTGGAAATCATGTCCACGGTCACGGCGATGCGCGGGAGGAAGCTGGTGCGGAAGTTGGCGAGGATTTCGTCGGGTGTGAGATTCGAGCGCCGCTCCCAATCTGTGACGGTATATTCTCGCCCGCCTTCCCTGACGACGTTGGTTACGCGCAAGAAGCCGGTGCGGTAGGTGATTTTCTGGCAGAACTCGTTTCCCTGCGCAAACTCCTCGCGGACGATGCGGACAATGTCGTCGGCGTGGGAGTCGTCCTTGGCGAAGATGAGTGTCTTCGGCACTTCCTTGCGGTCGGGAAACGCTTCCGGCAGCACCTTGTCACGGAATTGCTGGATGACAGTGCGGATTTGGCTTTCGGAGACGACATCGCGGTCGAGCTGGTTGGCCGTGTAGGTCAGGTCCTGCGTAAGAAGTTCGAGCCGTTCCGCCCGGGTGAGCTTGTGCCGCTTGTCCACGTAAACGCCAGTATCGCCTGCGTAGATCGTAGATCCCTTCTCGGTGACCTTTGTTCGGATGCGGTAAACGTCGAAGTCCACGTTCACGCCATCCGTGACGGCCTCGGCGTGGCCATATTGCATCACGAGGTTCTGATTAAAGAAACCGATGGTCTTGCCGGCAGGCGTAGCCGTGAGCCCAACAAGAAACGAGTCGAAGTAAAGCAACACCTGACTCCAAAGCTCGTATATGGAACGGTGGCACTCGTCCACGATGATGAAATTGAAAAACTCGGGCGGGATACCGGCATTGTAAACCACTTGAGGTGGTTCGCCCTGCCACGGCTTGGCGGAATCGAAACCAGAGCCTTCTTCATTGGCTGCGTCAAACTCCGTTTCACCTTTCAGCATCGAAAAGAGCCGCTGGATCGTGGTGATCACGACCTTCGCAGCGGGGTTGATGGCGTTGGTCTTGAGACGCTGCACAGTGTAAAGCTGTGGGAATTTGCGCGGGTCATCGGGCGGGGTGAAATTTGCGAACTCATCTTCGGCCTGCTTTCCGAGGTGGCCGCGATCCACAAGAAACAGGATGCGCTTCGCGTTGGCAAATTTCAGCAGCCGGTAGCAAACATTCACTGCCGTGAAGGTCTTGCCGGAGCCGGTCGCCATCTGGATGAGCGCGCGCGGGTCAGCATCGGCGAACGATTCTTCAAGATTTCGGATTGCCCTGATCTGAACCTTCCAAAGCCCGGTCTCGTCGAGAGGTGGAAGCTCTTTCAGACGCGAGCGGAGTTGCGTCGCTTGGCCGACCAGTTCGCCGAGCGTTTCAGGCCGTGGAAAGTTGAAGAGCCGCCGGCTGCGTGGAATCGGGTCGAGCCCATTCGTGAAGTAAGTGACCGTGCCATTCGACTCAAATAGGAACGGCAGCGGTCGTTTGTGCGCGGGGAGATTGTCAGGTAGTCCCGCGCCGTATTTCGCCGATTGCGCCTCCACACCTGTTAATGTCCCTTCGGCTTTTGCCTCAATCGCGCCGATGGCTTTGCGGTCAAGGTAGAGCAGGTAATCGGCGTGGCCAAAGCCGCTCTTCATGGGAAATTCTCGCACCGCGATGCCTCGCCCGGCGGTCAAATCAAGGTCTTCCCGGCTCTGCACAATCCACCCCGCCGCCACCAAGTCGGCGTCAATCTCACGTCTGGCTCTTTCTTCTGGAGTTTCAGGCATAGTCCACGAGGTCGGCTTCGATGATGGCTTTGTGGATGTCGCCTTCGCCGCTGCTGTTGGAGGACATCGAGCCGTTGGCGAGGACGAAGCCCGCCAGGCCGGTGGGGGCTAGGTGGTGGATGAAGTGTTGCACCCAGGCGAAGTTGGCGTTGCCGACGGGCGGCGCGCCGTATTTCCACCGCGAATCGTCCCGGAGCCGGTCGCCGCCCCAGTCGCTCATGTTGAAGGGTGGGTTGGCGAGGATGTAGTCGGCCTTGAGGTCTTTGTGCAGGTCGCGATGGAAACTGTCGGCGTTTTCGTCGCCGAGATCGGCTTCGATGCCCCGGATGGCGAGGTTCATCTTCGCCAGCTTCCACGTGGTCGGGTTGCTCTCCTGACCGAAGATGCTGATGTTTACCCGCCGTAGGCCCGGCGGAGGCGGGTCGCCATTTCCGTTACCCGTGGCGTGCGCGTGGACGAACCTGACCGATTGCACGAACATACCGCCCGAACCGCAGCAGGGGTCGAACACGCGGCCTTTGTAGGGGGCGAGCATCTCGACCAGCAGTTGGACGACGCAGCGGGGCGTGTAGAACTGCCCGCCTTTCTTGCCCTCGGCGCTGGCGAATTGCGACAGGAAATACTCGTACACGCGCCCGAGGATGTCCTTCGACCGGCTCTCCTTGTCGCCGAGGCCGATCTTCGCAATCAGGTCGATGACTTCACCCAACTGTTGCTTGTTCAAGTCGGGACGGGCGTAATTCTTTGGGAGCACGCCTTTCAGCGAAGGGTTATCGCGCTCAATGGCAACCATCGCGTTATCCAGAAGTTTGCCGATGAGCGGGTCTTTGGCTCGGCCTAGCAGGTAAGTCCACCGCGCCTCAGGCGGAACCCAAAAGATGTTTACCGCCACGTATTCGTCGCGGTCTTCGGTATCAGCGCCCTTCTCCGCCGCGAGCTTGGCGTGCTGTTCCTCGAATGCGTCGGATATGTATTTCAGGAAGATCAGCCCGAGCACGACGTGCTTGTACTCCGCCGCGTCCATGTGCCCCCGCAGCTTATCCGCCGCAGCCCAGAGCGTTTGCTCGAAGCCGAGATTCGCTCCGCCGTTCTGCTTTTCCTTTGGTTGCCCTGCCATAAACTCCCGGTAATGCGGGGAGTCTAGCAGGCACATGGGGGCTTCGGCAAGCGTGCCGCTTGCGATGAGGAGCGGCACCGGGTTAGAGTCGGCGGTCGGATGCACATCGCTCATCGCCAACGCTGGAACGTCACGCCGACTTGTCCGCCGCAGCTTCAGCGAAGGCGGAAGGAC
>Ga0187886_1000835_pt1 | contig 32659 bp, 26 predicted proteins | sample June2016WEW_20_1_FD_133001 | JGI IMG/M metagenome (GOLD analysis project Ga0187886, IMG submission 133001) | Peatland microbial communities from SPRUCE experiment site at the Marcell Experimental Forest, Minnesota, USA - June2016WEW_20_150 | ecosystem: Environmental > Terrestrial > Soil >...
AACCGGCAGAGACGCCAGGCCCGCCTTGGCTACCTATCCCCGGCGGCTTATGAGCGGCAGTTCTATGCCAGGCGGGCAGCGGCATGAAGCACATTTCGCGTCCACTATTGACATCGGGGGTCACTGGGAAGAGGCGTTCAATCTCTTCCATTAATTGCTGAAATTCTTCCTCATTGCCCGGATACTTCACCTTCCCTCCTCACGTCAAGGGGCACAAAAGGGCCGTTCTTAAAAACCTAAAAACTGTGTCTCCAATGGCTTATATCCATTCTCATAGGCCATCTCCTGGTTTTCTTTAAAATTAAGAGGCGTTCTCTTTGGCCCCCCTTAGCATTCTTCAATGCCTCTTGGCTTGGAGGATCGTGCGTATTTGAACGTCATCGAACCCGGCTCTCAAAAGATAGGCTCGCCGCCTGCCGTCCGTGCTCAGTTTTTCTTTCTGAAGGATATCATAGACTTCTTTTGCCGTCTCCAGGTCATTCTTAGCTATCATAATTGCACTTCTAAAGTCTTTGAGAGCTTCAGAGTAAAGCCCTTCTGCTTTGTATGCGCGTCCGCGCTGATAGTAGCTGTTCCGATCCTGTGGCGATAGAATGAGCACTTTATTGTAATAGGCTATTGTCTTTTTATACAACCCCATGTCGGAGTACACGTCACCAAGTCCCTGAAGACCTGCTACGTAGTTAGGGTCAAGTTGAAGAACTGCCTCGTAAGATGTTATAGCTTGATCGTAGTCTCCTTTTTCAAACAAAGCGTACCCAATATCGCTCATGATGGTCACACGATCTTTTTCGGCAAAGGGAATCCATCTAAGGCGATTTAGGGCCTTCCGGTACGACTCCACGGCCTCCTCGTATTTCCCTCCGTCTATCAAGCGATCTCCTTCGACGATGGACCTTTTGACGGTTGAGTTGATTACTATGTAGGGCGTCATCACAGCCGCCATTAAAAGAACACAAAGAAGACATGAAACAAGAGGATTTCTTTTTATCCATTTAAACAGCCTGGTCGCTTTTCCAACGGAACGAGCCTTAACCGGTCTGGAGGCCAAGACGTTCTCGATGTCCTCCTTCAGGCGCTCCGCATCATCGTAGCGACGGCCAGCGGCTTTTTCGAGGCATCTGAACACCACTGCCTCCGCGTCCTTGGGAAATCTTCTCGAACTGGCGCGGATTAGCGGCGGCTCAAAATTCTCTATCCGCTGAAGCGTGCTGGCTACATCTTCAGTGCGGAATGGCTGCCGGAGCGTGATCATCTCGTACATGGTCACTCCCAGCGACCATATGTCCGATTTCTCGCTTACCGTATTGCGGGCAAGATGCTCAGGAGATGCGTATGCTATTGTGCCGATGAAGTCTGCCGACTGGATGCTCGTAAGAGACCTCATGTCCTTTGCTAGTCCGAAGTCTACTAGCATAGGTACGCCTCCGGCCGAGAGCATAATGTTCGATGGCTTCACATCTCCATGGCAGATGCCGTTTCTGTGAGCATATCTCAGCGCGTCGGCGACCTCAGAACAGAGAGAAAAGACGAAATTCAGGTAGGATTGACTCCAGAACGATTGGTCCCGGTCAACCATTATCAAGCCAGACGAGGATGTTTTCGCCTCCTCGGCGTTGATGCGTACGAAATCTGGGTGTTCTAAAATAATGTCCCGTACCATGCCCGTCCGGATCTCTCCGTTTAACCTGGTTCTCAGCCCTTCTATGATCTTGTTGAGCGAAAGACCGGGGATGAATGCCATAGCAATGTAATAGATCCCTTTTTCCTCGCTGGTCGAGAATATGGGCACTATGTTCGGATGGTTGAACTTGGCAATAGTCTGGGCCTCTGCCTGAAAACGTCTTATTGAGCCGATATCGCGGGATAGCCCGAAGGGCAGAACTTTCAGAGCGACGTACCTCCCGAGGGAACGTTGCAGCGCGAGGTAAACAACACCCATTCCACCACGGCCGACCTCCTCCAGGATGAGATAGTCCCCGATCTCGGCGCCTGCCAGCCCGTCTTCTTTGAAGCCATCCTCTAAAGCTTTTATCAACTCGTACTTCTGCTCAAATATTTTTTTCAAATGAGGATACTTTAGAGAGTATTCGTCGAGTGCTGAACGACTCCCACCGCCGACCACCTGCTCTACAAAGCTGTCTATGATGTCCCCTTGTTCTTGCAGTGCTTCCATAACCCTCAAGCTCGAAGCTCCATTAAGATCTTCTTGTCTTCAGCGAGGGCAACTAGCTTTCGAAAAGAACGGTTAAATTGTTTTCTAATCGCATCCTCTGTCTTGCCTGCCTCGGAAGCCATTTCCACGAAAGTCAACCCCTCAAGTTTCCTCTGGATGATGAGCTCTCGTTCCGATTCGTCCAGTTTAAGGAGAAGATCGTCAACGACCCTTTTAATGCCACGCTTTAATACCTGCTGGCTTGGCGAAGTTCCTTCATCGGGAATCACATCGCGTAAGTGTACCCGCTCTTTCGAAAGAACGATGGACTGATCTAGAGACGGCTCTCCCAAAGACGACCTCTTTGTTGCACCTGCATAATCGATGTGATCCCTGATGACGTTTTCCACGATCCGGCTTAGCCAGTGGAGAAAAGAGGCCTCGGTGGCAGGCTCGAAATCCTGGAGCTTCTTGAAGGCGTGTAGAAAGACATCCTGAAGAATGTCCATCGATTGAAATCGGAGTCTTTCGCGAAGTTCTGCGTTCAGCCTCAGCCGAACTATTCTGAGAACTCTCTCCTGGTATCGGGCGAAGAGGGTATTGAGGGCGTTTATACCTCCCCTTTTCCCATCCCTTATTAAAGAGAGCGTTACAGAGTCCATTAGTCGGACAACCATATCTGCTTCAATCGTGTCCGGTTTTTTTACAAAAGTCCGTTCTACTAAGTATACGCGAAACGACATCACTGAGACAAGCAAACTCCGGATTCACAGGAAGGATGAAATGCAGACGGCGAGGGAAACCATCAATGATTTTCAAGGGATCAGAACCGAAGATCGTGCGTTCCGCCTCTCTCAACATGCGGTGGTGCGAGGCAAGCAGAGAGGAATTAATCGGGATGTTATCGATCTTATTCTCAAGCATGGATCGGAAGAACCAAGACCTGGAGGTGCGGTCGAACTCCGATTGAACAAGCGGGAAAGATTCCGGATAATCACAGCCCTTAAACGGCAAATCAAGGTCTTCGAGCGAACGGCGGGGAAAGCAATAGTCATAGCCGGCGATGGCGAGATCATAACTGTCTACAACAGATTGTGAAGATGATCGATTATTTGGAACAGCAGACTCAAGTAGCAATGCGGGCAGATCGTCCATTTGGCCCATACAAGGGAAAGTGGGTATCCAGATGTAGATCTTTGTCAGAACAGCAGGGCTAAAAAGAAAGGAGACTACATGAGCGTGGATTTTCACTTCTTGAACGTTGGAAGCGGTGCTAACAAGAACTGGACTAATGAAGGGCTCCAAAAGGCGATAAGGAAACAGTACCATCTGATTGATGAGATTTTTCATATAGCCAGCGACAAAAGAATATCCATCCACTTTCCTTTTGCTGGAGTACAAATCGGGCCGTTTCACGTTCTCTCCCCTACCCAATGCGCCTATCAAATGCTATTGCCGCAGTTTGATCGTACACCCCCCGCAGATCAAGCCGCTATAGGAGGTCTAGGTTGGTGGCTCCAGCAGGACACTGTAGAACAGCTGGTTAGGCAGATAGCAGGAAAAGCCGTGGCGAAAGGACAGGCAACAACGAGGGCCAGAGCACAATAAAAGTAAAAAAAAATCATGGTCCCTCAACGTTGGTATCCAATCGGTAACCAGAGGGATGGTATACGATTCACTTCGTAATCTGATTTAGAAGTCGGCGGGCTCTTATTCTACGAACAGCGTTGTGACAGAGGGAAACCACCGTGGGCCTGACAAAGATAACGGCGCCATTGCTCCGTGATGTTCTCCCCAGGGCTCGCCTTTTTTCCCTTCTAGACGAGTTAAGTAACTGGCCCGTCACCTGGCTCTCTTCCCCTGCCGGGTCGGGCAAAACCACGCTCCTTACAAGCTATCTTAGGGAAAAGAAAATCCCATTCATCTGGTACAGAGTGGACGAGACGGATAACGATGTGGCGAACTTCTTCTATTACATGTCGGAAGCTGTCAAGAAGTTGACAAAAGGGCGCAACAAACCCCTGCCCCTTTTCACCCCCGAATATCACTTGGGCATGTTCGCCTTCACATGCCATTATTTCGAATCCCTCTTCAGCCGGCTAACCCCTCCTTATGCCATCGTCCTCGACAATTACCAGGATGCCCCCGAGCAGTCCCCGTTCCACGAGTTGGTAAGGAACGGCCTAGGCCTTGTCCCTGAGGGCATCCGTATCTTCGTAGAGAGCAGGAGCGGTTATCCCCCAGCGTTTGTGTCCCTTAAGGTAAGAAACATGCTTGCCTGCGTTGGGTGGGAAGACATACGCTTTACCCTCGATGAAGTTAGGCAAATGATCTCCAGACACAGGAAGGCGGCCTTGCCGGAGGAGATTGTGCATCGCATTTACACACAAACCAGGGGCTGGGCTGCATCAATGGTCCTTCTATCTGAGCAGGAACAGCCATACACAGACCAGCAGCCTGTCTTCGACTACATAGCGGTTGAAATCTTCCGGAAGCTCCCCGAGCACCAAAAGACTTTCCTCCTCAAGACATCCCTTCTGCCCTCAGTTTCCCCTTTAACTGCCAGAAGACTTACCGGCATGGAGGAGAGCGAGACCATTCTATCGGGACTGGGGAAGAATTACTTTACGGAGCGTTACGGCGGGGAGTACTCATACCATCCCCTCTTCAGAGACTTCCTTTTATCCGAAGCGAAGAAGACATACAAGGATGAGTTTTCCTCCCTCGTCCTTGTGGCCGGACAGATTCTCGCCGAATCAGGCCAAGCCGAACAGGCCGTAAAGCTCCTCCTCGATGCCGGCGCTTACGAGGAGGCACTCCCTCTCATCGTTGATTATGCTCCGGAACTCGTGAAACAGGGTAGGACCGCCACCCTTGAAGAATGGGCTGAGAGGTTGCCCCGGCATATAAAGGACTCTACACCTTGGCTAATTCGCTGGCTGGGTATGGGGCGCCTTATTAGCGATCCTGGAGCTGCCAAAATCTGCTTCGAGAAGGCCTTCGGGCTCTTTGAGGCGGCAGGCGACCAGACAGGATGCCTAGTCGCCGCTGCCGACATCATTAACAGCATCATATTAGAAATGGACGACTACAGGCCGCTTGACGTATGGATAGACTGGATCGACCAGAACGTCGGTCCTTTAACTCAGCTGGCGTCCCCCGACATCGAAGCGATTATTGCTTCTGCCATGGTCTCTGCGCTCTGGAGAAGACAGCCATGGCATGCGGATACCAATGTCTGGATCGAAAGAGTGGTTCGATCATGCGCCAAGATCGAGAACATTCTGGTGAGATTCACCACCATTGCTAGTCTGATGGATTACTACGGTACCTTTGGCTATTTTGAAGAGATGCGCTTATTAGCCGAGGAGTTCGGGGTGACTAAATTCTTGCCGCATATGCCTCCCTTGGTCCATCTCACTTACATGGTCCGTGTCTATAACCTTTATGACTGGATCAGCGGCTCACCGCACGAGACAATAAGGTTTATTAATAAGGCTATAGCCATGGCTGAAAAGATGGGGGCATACTCGTATGTGGGGGCGATGTACGTGGAGGGCATACAGGCTGCCCTTGAGATCGATGACCTTGAGCTCGCCGCCCGTTTTGTAAGTAAAGCAGAGCAGTCGGTTTCCGGGCGGAGGAGTTCAATTCATATGCGGTTTTCGGCAAGAAAGAGCTTCTATCTCTTTAGGAAGGGCAAGCTGTCAGAGGCACGATCCCAGGCGGAGGCTGCTCTTGCGCTGGCCGAGATCGTGGGCGCGCCGACTTACGAGGCATTTGGGAGATTGATCCTTGCCTACGTCCTCCGCCTCCAGGGCTCCGAGGCTGATGCGCGCTATCAAGTCGAAAAAGTAAAAGGAATCATAGCACCTATCGGCCCTTTTCAAGTGCTCAACTATCTTGTTCTCCTCACAGAAGCAATGCTCGCTTTAGACAAAAAGGACAGGTCCAAATGTCTCAACACCCTCATGGAAGCCTTCGGCATCGGCAGGGTGAAGGGATACGCTCAGACTTTCTATTGGTGGTGGCAGCCAGCCGAGATGGCCCGCCTTTGCGCCGAGGCATTGGCCGCAGGCATAGAGGTGGAATATTCAAGAGAGGTCGTGAAGGCGCATATGCTTACGCCGCCGGAAGGCCCTCTTGAAAACCTCATGCAATGGCCCTGGCCCGTGCGTATTCATAGCTTCGGTTGCTTTCAGATAGAAGTCGAAGAGAAGCCTCTGACCTTCGCACACAAGGTCCAGAAGAAACCTCTCGCCCTGCTGAAAGCGATCGTAGCCCTCGACGGCCGGGACGTCAGCGGAGAGACCCTCGAGGACATACTCTGGCCGGAAGCCGAGGGGGACTCTGCACATATTGCCTTCAAATCCGCTGTCTTCCGTCTACGGCGCCTCCTTGGAGACGAGCGGGCCATCAGGATCAAAGAAGGGAGGATTAGTCTCAATCCGGAAATTGTGTGGCTCGATACCTGGGCATTTGAAAGTCTGGCTGTTAGCGTGTCGCGATTGTACGGAGAACGCGGTTCTGAAAACACCGATAAGGTGAACTTGCTTGTATCCCTGGTTCTCGATCTTTACGCTGGAGACTTCCTCTCAAAGAACAACGATCTCTGGGCAGATCATTGTTGCAAGCGACTGCGAACCATGTTCACGAGGACCATCGAAAGGCTCACGGAGATGCTCGACCGGGTCGGCGATTCCCAACGAGCCTCTTACCTCAGGGAGACGGCCCTGGAAAGAGGTGCTGTTCTCGAAAAGCCGAGGGGGTGAGATACGATCCCGGGACATAAAAAGGGAGAGGGGGAACGAGCAAGGACGTGGTAAGGCCTATTATCGTCCGGGCGGCGATACCGTCAGCACAGTTTGCGCTTGCCGGTCGGCCGAAGGGGGTGAAGGTTCAGGATCTAGAGTATCGGCGGCTTCAGAGCGGGGTATGTTCGGGGCAATCGAAAAATCTCTCCACTTGTTCTTGAGGATTTCCTCTCTGTCCCTCTTTTGTATATAGGTAGAGCGGTTGAGGGGCATGATGCCGGGCACTATATAGAGCGTGAGGGGCGTCATAAGATGTCTGATGCCCCACGAATGGAACCTGGAGAACAGGAAGCCGTGACATACCTCGTGAAGCAGGACCTGCACGGTCATTCTCCTGATAATGATGAACCTACGATACGTGTCGTCGATCACTCCCTCCCAGGCACCGAAAAGGGCGTATTGCGCGAGCGTGGCGAGCTCGAACCCATGGAAGGCAAGGACTATATCGTAGGGCTTATAATAAAGACGCATGTGGTATGCTACCTGTCTCAGCAGCCCCGCCCTGTCTGCCGGTTGCCATACTATCGGCTGCCAGTCAACGATCTTTAAGCCTATACCCACTTGTGAGGACAAGTTGTCCGATGCCTGGCGGACCAGTTCCCTTATGGCGGGCAGCTTCTTTTCGTCAGGGGTCAGCACGACTACCCTGACCTGCCTGATCGGGAGGACTTCGTTGGGGGAGACGGGTGTGGGGAGCGAACCTCTAGTGGGTGAGAGAGTGGTGCAACCGAGAATCGATAAGCAGAGGAAAAGACAGGCCCAGATACGCAAAACGCGTCACCGCTGATTTTTTTGTTCCTTCCCGGCCTTTCCTGTTTCATCTCGATCCGCTATCTATGTCCCGAATCCACTATCCATAATAAAAGGTGGGACCGGAAGGGCACCACGTCAAGATGCGAGCCGGAAAAACTTTTCCTCTGACCGTGTAGCGGACAGGCTTTCGAGACCACAGGCCCTTTCGGCTTTTAAATTGCAGTTCGAATGGTTAAGGCAACGAGTGTAAGAACATTTTTAAAAACTTTTTTTGCAACGGTATCCAATCGGTCGCCATAGCAATGGTAGAAATCCTCACGAACCTGACAATTATAAGAACGACTAACGGCTGGCGTTAACGTGTTTTTTGGGGTTCACGGCATGAGTTATACGGGAGGCGAATGGGCTCGGCCTCGTTGGCGTACCAAAGTCTCCAGAATATTTCAACGTACGGAAAGGAAAGGAGGGTTTTATCATGGGTAGAATCATTCTGTCTTGTGTACTCGTTTTACTAATCGGTTTTGTAGCTCCCATTTATGCTTTTGCAGAGGGGACGGGTTCGGCGGGCGGCACTAGCGGAGGTACGGGCTCCGGGACGGCAGGTGCGGCAGCGGGCGGAGCCACGACGGGCGGCATAACCGCCGGCACGATAGCGGCAGGCGCAGTGCTGGCGGCGGTGGCTGCTGCGGCTGTGGTTGGACTGACCGGCGGCGGGGGCGAATCATCAACGACCGAGATCCATACGACAACCGAACATCACTAAAAGACCGTGCAATGGAGGCTGAAGGGGCATGTCTCTCTTCAGCCTCGTCTGATTGCCTTTGTGGATTTCTCCCCGTTGGCATTGTTTAGGCCTTTCCTCTGGCGGAACGGTGCCTGTTCGGTCCACTGGTGAGGTGCGCTCTCGCTGCACCAGGACGGGCGAGTTCTCCGCGCTATCGCATCCAATCGGTAACCAGAGGAACGGTGGAAATCCCGACGAAGTAAGGAACACTACGAACGAGTGGCTGTAGTTGTGGTAAGGTTTGTGATTTCAAGCAGTTGTGAATATAGCGGGCGGTAGCTTGCCTTTTTTATGGCCGGGTAAGAAGCCTAGGATCAGTCAAGGCCGCAGGGGCAAGACACCGTTGATGACAGTCGGCTGATCTAGATATTCTTGCGGGACGAAATGATTTTAAATCCTTCCTAAATGAGATGGAAACTTATTATTTGCAGCAGAATCAAGCCCGACAGGACGGCTCATAATTTTGGCTGAAGACCTGCGTCGGAGCGGCTCTCAGTAATCCCTTAAAAACTTAAACTTCGCATTCGGCACTCAACACAGCCGTTCTATCGATTCAGGGACAAAAACGGCACTTTAAGACCTGAAGACGCCTGTCTGCGGGACAATTTCACTTGAATATCAGGCATTTATCATTGTCCGACCCCAAGACTCAAGTTGACCCCGATGATCCTACATGAGAGGCGATCAGGGAGACGGGGTCACGCAAGCAGTGTGCAGGGCAGGCAAGGCAGGGCGGGCCTCACTGGCTATTGGACGAAGATTAGTGTCCGGCAAATTATGACACCCTTAATAATAAAGGCTCTTAGAAATCCGAGATTGGCAATTGGTTCCTTATTAAGGTTACTCCGTAAAATACTGCCTGCATCAAAAGAATTCGTATGCGCAGAGAACCTCCGAAGTGCATCGGAGGATGGTTTGTATATAAAAGCGGTTCAAAATGCGATCAAGAACTACAAGGCATTCAGATCATTCAAATCACATCCCGACTATCAGAAAGTTCTTGAGCACGTTTCGTTTGATCAAGGGCAGTTGTATTTAGAGATTTTAAAAACTGATAGCCCGGAAATCATAGATACTAAGATCAAGCTATTAAAACTTAATGATCTGGTCGGAAACCCAAGAAAATATGAATACGACGTAGTTGGAGAGATAAGCCCAACAACTTTGCGATATGCAAAAGTAGCAAGCGACCTTAAAGTATTGTTCGGAAGTTTACATAAGTTTTCTATCGCAGAAATAGGCTGTGGCTATGGCGGGCAAATGTTGGTGATTGATCAAATGTTTGACATTCAAAAATATCTTCTTTTTGATCTGCCGCCCGTCATATACCTCATTCAGAAATATCTCGAATCGCATTTATTAAACAGCAGTTACGAAACTTCCACTTTAAATCAATGTGACAATAGAAGAGAGTTCGATCTCGTCATCAGCAATTACGCATTTTCCGAACTTCCTCTACCTCTTCAAATAAAATACATTGAGAAAGTTCTCTTGAAGTCAAAAAGAGGATACTTAACGATGAATTCAGGTTTGACTAATAGTGCTTTCGGATCCCATTTAAAAATTGACGACTTCAGAAAATATCTTCCCGATATCGAGATTAGTGAAGAAAAACCACTCACGAAACCGGATAATTACATTATTATCTGGGGTCGGGCTAGCAGATCGGGCTACTGAAAATCCTAAGCATACCATGGCATCTCTAGGTCACAATATAGTCGCTAATTATGTCGGGAGGATATGGACAGCGGCGATAGGCTTTCTATTTATCCCGATTTACTTGAAATTCATGGGAATCGAGGCGTATGGGCTTGTTGGCTTCTATATGGCCCTCAGCAGCGTGCTCGGCATCCTTGACCTTGGCATTGGCGCCACCATGAATCGCGAGCTCGCGCGACTTTCCGCGAAAACGGGATCAGCAGGCGAACAGCGAGATGTCGTCCGGACACTCGAAGTGATCTATTGGGGGATTGCCATCTTGGCAGGAGGAGTTGTTATTCTTCTTGCACCCTACATTGCCAATTCTTGGATTAAGGCGCAGAGTCTCGATTCGGCATCGATTTGTAAGGCTGTTCAACTTATGGGCATTTCACTGGCGTCCCAATTTCTTATGTCCCTGTACCAGGGAGGGCTGATGGGTCTGCAACGACAAGTTCTCGTTAACGCCATTCTCATGTTGACAGGCACGTTGCGCAGTGTAGGAGCCGTCCTGGTGCTCTGGCTCGTATCGCCAACTATTGAGGCGTTCTTCACGTGGCAGGTCATCTCGGGCATCGTCGGGAGCGGGGCGTTTATTGTTGCTATGTGGTGCAGTCTGCCAAAGCATGCGGAACCCGCCCGGGTTAGGGGGCACATTCTTTGTGGCGTCTGGAAGTACGCGGCCGCGCTTTCGGCCAATTCGATAATCGGCATTTTTCTCACCCAGCTCGACAAGGTTATCCTTAGCAGGACGTTGACACTGAAGCTCTTTGGATACTACTCCCTGGCGGCTACAGTTGCGTCCGCCATCTGGCTGATCATAATCCCGTTTAACAGTGCTGTTTTCCCTCGCTTCGTACAACTGCACGAAATGGGGCAAAGCCAAGATCTCCGCATACTATTTCATCGTTCATCTCAGATATTATCTTTCCTCCTGTTGCCGGTGTGCACGCTTCTCATCGTCTTTTCGCGTGAGATCCTATTCCTCTGGATGCATGATCCTTCCGTGGTTGACAACTGTCACCTGATTGTGAGCTTGCTCGCCTTTGGCACGATGCTGAATGGAATCGTTTCAATTCCCGGCTATAGTGCGTCCGCCTTCGGTTGGCCACAGCTCATTACTTATACCAATGGTATACAAGCCATTGTCATTATACCCTTACTTCTAGGTCTGGTCTACTGGCTCCAAGGCGTAGGTGCAGCAATTGCGTGGGTAGCACTGAATAGTACATATGTCATCTTCATGGTACCCATCTATTTTCGGCGCTATCTCGGGGGAGAACAGGGGAAGTGGTATATTCGTGACGTTGCGGCGCCGGCGCTTGCGGCTTTTTCGATTTGTATATTCTCATCGTTGATCGCTCCAGCGATACATACACCCTTGGCTGTTTCCGGTTGGCTCACAGTTACGGGAATGATAGCCATCGTCGTGACAGGCTTAACTCTGCCCCATGTGCGAACTTTGGCATACTCCTGGTGTCAGGCCTGTTTGTATGGGAAGACGGGGTAACACGGCTTATCCGCATACGGGAGAGATGACGTGGTAAGGTTCCTTAAGCATAAGTTAAAGATTACATTTCCAGAAATCGTAGCTGCTTACTTTCACTATAAAAGCAGACGAATGTATCAGAGCATGCAGTCAAAAAAAACAAGCTTCGGTTTCAATCTCGCAGGCATGAATGCGATGTAAAATGGAACATTTGAACCGGAGGAAACGAGAATTATTTTAGACAATCTTAAACACACGGATGTTTTTGTCGACATTGGCGCGAACATAGGATATTACACATGTATCGTCCCAGTATGAGGAGCTATACGAGAATTATTTTGCGACGAACTACCTGGCGATCCTTCAACCGTGATAAGGAATCGGGCCTGCTCATGCATAGACCTACTTGAACGATGAGCGAAAGTGGTTGCAGAACCGTCTGGGTTGGACAAATGCAGGGCGGCGAAAGGCAATAGAAGGCAGCATGGCCGTGAGAGAATTGGCAAAACGAATCGTTAGAAGATCTCCGCTTTATTGGCCATTGCGAAATTGGCTGAACAAGCTCAGGCAGGCGAGGGAACTTACGGAATGGGAAGGGAAAGGGCGTTCAGGCTTTCCTCCACATATTATTAAACAAAGGACTTTAAGGGAATACTCGGAAAGATATGGGTTAAAGGTCTTGGTTGAGACTGGAACATATTATGGTGACATGGTTGAGGCGATGAAATGTATATTTGACCATATATACTCTATTGAACTTGGCGATGATCTTTACAGGAGAGCGAAGGAAAGGTTCAAAAGGCAGAAGCATGTGGAGATAATTCACGGGGATAGCGGAAAAGAACTGGGTAATGTAATGAGCAAGATACATCAGCCCGCACTGTTCTGGCTGGATGGGCATTACTCTGCTGGAAATACTGCAAAAGGAGATAAGGAGACACCCATTTATGAGGAATTACAGTACATACTTAATGCTCGCGATAGAGGACACGTAATTGTCATTGACGATGCACGCTGTTTCGGCACGGACCCGGCTTACCCGAGTATGGAAGCACTCAATGAAGTCATCAGGTCAAAGAGAATGGATGTGGACATTCTCGTCAAGGACGACAGTATACGAATAACTGGAAAGCAGGACGGCTAATCGAGCGGCGACAGGGAGACGCGGTGTCAGCCGCTACATGAAGGAGAGGAAAACGAACGGGAGCCATGAAAACTTCAACTAAAAACTTGACAACTCCTCGTAAGTTCGATTCTGGTAGACCCCCTCCTGGTGCTCGATAAGTGGAGAGGAATACCCTACTTCGTGGTCAACGCGGTCAGATATATGCGAACATGCCAGGCGGATGGCTTCCCCCTTAGCCTCGTTGACATTCACTATGCCTCTGATGATCGCTTCCGTGATGCGGGATCCGTGGATAGGCATTACTTCCTTCAAGACCTCTGGGCCGCCCGGGTTCTCCATGCTATGCGGATCACGGAGCACGTGGACGTGGGGTCACGGATAGACGGGTTTGTGGCCCATGTTCTATTGTTTGCCCGCGTTACGTATGTCGATATCCGTCCCTTGCCTGTCGGAATACCGGGGCTGACTTATGTGCCAGGTTCTGTTTTGGAGATGCCTTTTGACGACGGATCCATTCCGACCATCAGTTGCCTGCACGTGATAGAGCACATAGGGTTGGGCAGGTACGGTGACCCTGTATGTCCATCAGGCTATATCAAGGCAGCCTGGGAACTTACCCGGGTGCGCAAATCACCGCACAGGCTTCAAGCCCGATACGGGAAAGGCTGTTTCAATGAGGATATTCGAGGCGATAGAAGGCAGTACGAATTCACACATCCCACAAAACCGCACATGGGCTCGAAATCTTTATGAGCCATTGGTGGAAGCGGGCCATGACGTTTTCTTGATATCTACCGAAGAAGGCCGTCTTGCGATGCAGCACGAAGATTCGGGCAAGCGCGAAAGATTCAGTCAAATATTGCTCGATGAATTCCGTCGTGAACATCGTAAGAAGCCGTTTGACCTGGTTTTTACCTATCTCATGGATGGCATGGTTGATCCTGAGGCCATTGAATCAATACGCAGGTCAGGGGTTCCCACCTGTAACTTTTCGTGCAACAATCAGCACCAGTTTTACCTGGTAGACGAATTATCCCCGCATTTCGACTTCAATCTGCATACGGAAAAAGATGTGAGGAATAAATTCTTACAAATTGGAGCCAACCCGGTGTGGTGGCCGATGGCGTCCAACCCCAGATATTTCGGACCGAAAGACGTCCCCCGTACGGTCGACGTTTCGTTCGTCGGTGAGAACTATGCATTGCGCGCCCGCTATGTCATGTCTTTGCTGGAAAACGGAATCGACGTTCATGCATATGGGCCCGGATGGATTCATGGATCGCGAACACGTTGGCGTTCGGTGGTAAAACACTACAAGCTTTTAGTTGAGTCACTCATTGCAATCGACCCTATCAGGCAAAGCATGTTTTCCGCGTTTCTTGCGGATCATGATTTCCAGCGCGCATTGGGTGTCAGGTTTCCCCATAACGTGCATCCCATTGTTTCCGACGATGAGATGATCGCGTTGTATAGCAGGAGTCACGTGAGCCTCGGGTTCATAGAAGTCTACGATCAGCATAACCCGGCACGGCCCGTGAAACAGCACCTGCACCTGCGCGAGTTCGAAGCGCCAATGAGCGGCGCGCTTTATTGCACGGGCTACATGGATGAGTTGGCGGAATTCTTTGAACCTGACGAAGAAGTAGTGATGTATCGTAATCGGCATGAACTACTGGAGAAGGTATCTTATTACCTGTCTCACCCGGCAGAGGCAGAAAGGGTGAGGACGGCGGGAAGAGCTCGTGCACTACGGGACCATACGTATCGCCGGCGATTTGAAACCCTCTTCCGGGTGGTTGGTTTGGAGGGGGCTTAAGATGCCTCTCGTAAGCGTAGTCGTGGCGGCCTATAATGCATCGGCCTATGTAAGGACTGCGATCGAGGGTGTTCTTGCACAAACCATTGGTGACATCGAGGTTATCGTCGTGGATGACGGATCGATCGATAATACGGCCCAAGTGGTGCAGGCGATTGCCGATGAGAGGGTGCGCTATGTATATCAGGTCAATCAGGGGCCGAGCGCAGCTCGAAATGCCGGCATCAGACTTGCCCGGGGAGAGTTCGTAGCGTTTCTCGATAGCGACGACCGATGGATGCCCTCTAAACTTGAGGCTCAACTGGACCGGTTCAAGGAAGTGCCAGGAGCCGGACTGGTGCATTGTACCACAATCATCGTCGATAACGATGGCCATGTGCAACGTTGCCAGGCCGCATCTTTGGAGGGATACGCATTGGATGCCCTTCTCATGGGCAATAAGATCGCAACCAGCTCAGTCATGGTGCCGAGGCATGTGTTTGATCGGGTTGGGGGGTTCGATGAAAGCATATCGCGGGGAGAGGACTGGGAGATGTGGCTGCGGATATCAGCCCTTTTTCCGATAGCGGCGGTTTCAAAACCGCTCGTAGTGTATACCCTTGTTCCAGATAGCCTGGCCAAGAACACCCCCTTTCTTTTGAAAGATTGCCTGAGCGTCGTGAGAAAGGCATTTAGCTCCTACGGGGCGCATCGAAATCATTTGCGTCGGCAGGTAATGGCACGGGTTCATTTCGGAGCAGGTGTGGGGTTCGGCACAAGCGGACATTGCTCGGATGCTCGAAAGGAGCTGGTCAGGGCACTTTGTTATTACCCGCTGATCCCCGGTGCCTACTGGCGGTTGCTGTTGACTTTCTTGGGGCCTGCTCTGAACCGGGCCGCACGAAGAACAAAAGACCGGGTTTTGGGTAAGTTGGCCGGATGGGGACTTCAGTAGGCAAAATTGGTCTGCTTGAGAAGAATCTTGCGCGTCGTGAGTATAATAATGGATAAATTGGTATGAAAATCACCGCGGAAAAGGCTCTCGCCTTTCCTGTGCTGCTCCTGGTATGGCTCGGTGGGCTCGGGTTCGAAGAAGCCATGCCATTTGTCCTTGTGTTGACGGTTCTCGTGCTGGTGCGACTGGCGGTTGTCTACAGGAACGTGCAGACGATTCTCATATTCTACATTTTCCACCTCACATTTGTCTTGATCCTTATCCCCTATTTTTTCTATGGCATCCCGATAAGCCCCCACGTAGAGTTCCAGATCAATAAGTATATGAACCCTACTCTGTTGATCCATAGCGCATTCGTGATGGCCTTATACATCTTCACTGATTTGCAGACCCCCAGGCGGAAGGTCGTTCTCGCGCAATATCTGCCGAAACGAGTGAGCCCCCCGAGTTACTATTTACTGGTTGGGATAATGATCGCAATTATGGTAAGTATGTTTTGGTACAAACAATATATTTACTCCGACTGGAGCAAAGTATGGGAAACGGACATCGCGAACACGGAGGGGGCCTCTGGGGCCCCCGAGTATTTTTGCGTTGTCTTTCTGGCTGCGTTCGTTTTTGCGAGTGACCGTTTTAAGAAATATGGCCTTATCGGCATATTCATGCTCTATAGTTACCTGGGGATATCGCGCGGGCTGCGGGGGTCCGCAATCTTGATGTCTCTTCTGTTCTTTGCGTTGTTTCTGGACGGGAAGGTGAAAACCAGGTATATTCTGGTATTAGCCATTTTGGCGGCCTTTGTGGTCCACGGTGTCGGCGCCTTGAGGGAAGGGCAGGCGCGCACCGGGTTTGTCAGCCTTTACGGACATGGTGGGGGGTTGCTCACCAATCAGGGCGAGACTTTTTACACTTCCAACGTGATCGTGTCGGCGATAATTGACGGTGCCGTGGGTCCGAAGGAGAGACTGGTGTCGCTTTTTGCAGGCCTCTTGCACACCGTTTTTCCTCCAAGGATCGCTTTTACCATTGAAAGCAGGCCTCAGTTATATACCGGGAAGCTACTACCCGGAAGAGATGAGGGCGGTGGGTGTCTGGCGTCTGCGTTTTTCTATTTCTGGTTGGACTATTTGGGTGTCCTTCTGGCTGCGCTTTATATTGCCTGGGTTACAGGGAGGGCCATCAAGCACCCGGCCCCTTTGCTAAGTATTTACATCGTCGGTGTGTATTCCTACTATCCGAGGTGGCTCGTGTACGATGCGGTCAGCTTTCTTTTCCGAGTGCCGCTCTATGCAATCTTCCTTTATATGGGCGCCGTTGAACTTCACAAAATAGTACTTGAATCCAAACTGGCCCGGGAAAAGCCCATACCGCAATGATCGCTTTGCGCCAAAAGGGTATCTTATATTTTACCTCTCATTATCCGGGAATAGGGGGCGGAGAGACCTATCTCTTTGACTTGGCGAAGGCTTTTCGATCCGAATTTCGCATCTATTTTATTGAAGGCGGTGGGAATGATGAATTGGCGAATCTAATAGCCGAACTGGGTTACCCACTGGAGCGGCTCGATTACTCCTTGTTTTCTGCGAAGAAGGCAGCATTGCAGTTAGGGGAGGTGTGCCGGAAGTGGGATGTTGACCTTGTTCACTTTAATAACCGCCGCGACGCAGTATTGGCGTACTACCTGGGTGACTTGCGAAAGGTAATGACGATTCATACCTGTTTTTTTGCGAAAGCCTTGGGGGTGCAGGGGAACCTGCGTAGCGCAATTATGCTCATGATCCTGAGAGTCACAAGAGGTTCGATTCAACGTTATATAACAGTGACCCAATATAATGCCTCACATCTGGCGAGATTCCTTGGGTTGCCCGGCGGCAGGGTTCAGGCCATTTATGCGGGTTGCACGGTGCCAGGCCACGATGATGCCCAGCCTATGGCTGAACGCAAATTGATTTGCAGTGTCGCACGCCTTGACCGTAGCAAAGGGCTGGAGTTCTTGATTGGCGCGCTCTCGCTCCTATTTGATTTGCCATGGGAATGTAAGATTATCGGTGATGGGCCGGATCGTTCTCGCCTCGAATCATTGGCACGCCGTCATTTACCTCAAAACCGAATTCATTTTGAAGGCACAGTACCTCGTGACCGGGTATTTGCGATGATCGAACGCTCCCGCATGGTGGTACTACCTTCTCTCTATGATGCGTTTCCCTATTGTCTAGTGGAGGCAATGGCGTTGGGAATCCCGATCATTACTACGCGGATCCTGGGTTTGCCCGAGTTAATTCCGGGTGGAAACAATGGTATATTGGTAAACCCGCGCGATGTGAAGGGATTGGCTGAAGCAATACGGGAATTGCTTATGGATAATAATCTGGCAGCAAATATGGGGCGCGAAGGCAGGCGGCTTGCGGAGACGCAATTTTCGCTAAGCCGGATGACTGAGCAAACGCGGAATGTCTATAAGGACCTGCTGGCAACCTGAGCCTTTTTGTGCATGACATTATTAGCGAATGAAAGGAAACCTATACTGCCATTGCGTGGTCTTTGAGCCTTATAAGAAAAGTGTTTAGATGATGTTGAGCATATACAGATGAGTAGGGGCATTCAGCAGAAAAAGGAAGGGCAATTACTGTGATCATAGGAATAGACGCGCGATTTGCCTTGGGCAAGCGCAGGGGTATCGGCAATTACGTCCTCAAGCTTGTCCAGAACCTCGCCGAAATAGATACACATAATCAATATGTTCTTTACACGGATTGTGACGATAAAGAAGGTGTTCTGCCGAAGAGAAGTAATTTTAGAGAGAGGAAGATTTCTCCATCCAATTATCTCGTCTGGGAACAGATTGCGCTGCCAGCAAGAGCCAAAAGGGACGGTATACAGGTTCTTCACTGTACGGGGAACACGGCGCCACTATTTTTGGATAGGCGCATAAAGTTGATCAGTTCGATTCACGATGTCATGTATCTGAAAGATTATTCGGAAGTGCCTAAATCAGCGTCCTTATATCAAAGAGCCGGTAGATTCTATCGAAAAATGATAGTTCCCAGAACGATTGATCGCCTTGTGAGGGTGCTCACCATTTCGAAGTTCTCAAAATATGATATATTGGCGCATTTTCCTGAACTGGATGATGAAACAGTAACTGTGATCTACGAGGCCGCCAATGAATGCTATCGTACCGTCGATAAGGTTTCTGCCCTGCAGAGGATAGGAGACAAATTCGACTTTGCCGGTGATTATATTTTGACGTTGGGAGCGCTGGATCCGCGAAAGAATACGGAACTGGTCATAAACAAATACCTGGAACTGAAGGCCGAAAATAGTATTCGCGAAAAACTGTTGATTGTGGGTATCCCGAACTGGAGACGGACTAAGTTTTTTAGCGACATTGAAGGAAGCAAGTTCCAAAGTGAGATCATTTTTGCGGACTATGTGTCGGAGGCCGACCTTGTTGACTTATATAATTGCGCGAAGGTCTTTCTGTACCCTTCACTATATGAAGGATTCGGAATACCTCTTCTGGAGGCTATGGCGTGCGGTGCTCCGGTGATCACGTCAAATACCACATCAGTACCGGAAGTTGTCGGAGATGCTGCTTTGCTGATCAACCCCAGGAGCGGGACAGAACTGGGCGGGGCGCTCATGACGCTACTGACCAATGAGGATTTGAGAACGGCGTTGATCTCGCGTGGAAGAGAACGTGCGAAGGAGTTCTCGTGGAAGAAGGTTGCCGAGAAAACGCTGGAAATATATCAGCAGGTTGGTATGTCGTAAGGGCCGATTATGAATATATTGTTTGTCACGTCAAGATTCCCTTACCCGCCGCTGAAGGGCGATCAGGTTGTGGTCTATAACCGGTTGAAGCTGCTCGGCGAGAAACACAGGATAACACTCCTCTGCTTTTATCAGGACCCCGGTGAGCTTGACTACCTGGACCGGTTGAGACCATATTGCGAGGAGATCATAACGGTGAAACGAAGCAGGCAGACGGCGCTACTGAGCACGGTCGTCGGCGGCCTGTTTACAGGTCTTCCCTTACAGGTCTGTTACTATCACTCGCGACGGTTCCATAAAGAACTGAAGGCGCTCTTATCAAGGAAGCATTTTGATGTCATTCACACGTACATGATCAGAATGGCGGAATATACAAAGGATTTGGACGTACCTAAGGTGCTGGATCTGATTGACTCCATGCAATTGAACCTGCAAAGGAGGGCCGATATGGAAAAATATCTCTTGAAGGCAGGTCTCAGGAGGGAATTGGCGCGGGTACGGAGGTACGAGAACTTCATCGTCGGGAAATATGATTCATCCCTGGTGGTGTCGGAAAGCGACAAAGAAGCGATACTGTCGGAGAACGAGAGGATTTCCGTTATCAATAACGGCGTCGATACGAACAAATTTCGACGGCTCCGTCCTCTGCCTGATAACAGGGTCATGATATTCACGGGAAATATGGGGTATTCCCCAAACAGGAATGCCGTACTCTGGTTTCTCGACAACTGCTTTCCTCTGATCAGGAGCAGGATGCCAGATGCCGCATTCATCGTAGCCGGAAGCGACCCCGGCAAGAAGATAAAAACCTTTCATGATGGGAAATCCGTTATCGTGAAGGGTTTTGTCGATTCTATTGTGGAAGAGCTCAATGGCGCGCGGGTCTCGCTTGCCCCTATGCAGTCGGGCTCAGGTATTCAAAACAAAATACTGGAGGCCATGGCCTGTGAGGTACCCGTTGTGGCGACCACGCTGGGGCGCGGGACGATTCGGGCCGAGGACCGTGAGCACATTTGGGTTGCCGACGAGCCGGCGGAGTTTGCCGAGGCCTGTTCCGCCCTGTTGACCAACTACCCTTTGGCATGGAGAGTAGGGAAAAACGCGAGGAAATTGGTCGATGAAGCGTATAGCTGGGAATCAAGTGTGAAGAAGATTGAAGCTGTTTATGCGTCTCTTGTTTACAGAAGCAGAATAACGGCAACAGAGGGATTGCGGTAAGGCGGGCCGGAGTTATGGCGGTGCGGTCCGACTGCCGCGAGGCCGAAGGCTCAAGACAAAATTCGGAAGGAGCGGTATGAAGAGAAGCCTATTGGTCATAGCTGTTGCTTGTGTCTGCCTGCTCGGCCCGGTCCGGGCCGTCCCGGCAGCCGATTCTGAAACCAGCCGCAAGACACTGGCCGGGCTCCAGGGAGTGTACGTCCTGGTCGAGGAACTGCAGCCAAACATCGTGAAGTTTTCCGACAAATTTAGTTTTAGCAAGGACCAGTTGCAAAAGAGCGTGGATTTGAAGCTCCGCGGTGCTGGAATCAAAGTACTCAGCAGGGACGAATGGCTTCAGACTCCCGGCAGGCCCATCCTCTATGTCGCCGTGAACACGCATCAACGGGAGAAGTACTGGTGGGGGTACGATATCAGGGTTGAGTTACACCAGACGGCATCACTGGAGGCGATCCCGGCCACAAGGGCGTTCGTAGCCACGTGGTCGACGAATATGACGGGCACCGTGAATATTGGGACCCTTAACACGCTCAACGAGCAGGCAAGGGTACTGACTGACATATTCATCAATGCCTTCGTCTCTGCAAACCCCTCCCCGCAAAGGCCAAAAACCGCGCGATAACCCGATCGAATAACTCCAAAGGCAAGAGCTGGACCTGTGTTTCTGAACCATATACCCAAGAAAAAACTGCTCCTGGCGCTGGGAGACCTTCTTCTTGTTTCTTCGGCCTATTTCTTATCGCCGATCATCAGGTTCGGGGTTTTCATTTTTGCCCCGGCGGACAACGTGGAGGAATGGGTTGGCGTACTTGTCATATACCTTTTTACCTTCTATCTTTTCGACCTCTACGATACGGACCCGAAGGTCCCGAGGGCGCCATACCTGTTTCGATTCATCATCGGGATTTTAACTGCTTCCGCTCTATACATCATCGTGTCGTTTTTCGTCTGGAGTCTGTCGACAGGCCGGGGCCTTTTTGCAATAACCGCTCTACTGGCGGCGTTATTCACGTATTCCTGGAGGATTCTGGTCCGCTGCTTATTCCGGTACTATCTGCGCGGCGAGAAGAACCTGCTGATCGTAGGGGCAGGCCAGGCAGGCATGGCGTTATATGAAGCACTCGGGGACTCGGCACATAGAGTGATCGGATTTATTGATGACGACCCGACAAAACTCGGGCTGTCCCGTTCGCCCAAGGTCCTGGGCGGGAGCGATGCCCTGGAGGAAATAGTTGCCGACCATCGGGCAGATGAGATCGCAGTTGCCGTAACGCACTTGGAAAGCACGGAGAGGCATGATCTCTTGAAAGGTCTTGTCAAATGCAAGATGCAAGGCGTGAACGTATACCCCATGGCTTCCCTCTACGAAGAGGTGACGGGCAAAATACCCGTTGCCCATATAAGCGACGTGTGGTTTATCAATACGGCCATATCTGGCACGCAGAACGGTATTTACAACCCGAAGATGAAGAGGCTGCTCGACATCGGCTTTTCCTTAGTCGCACTGCTGTTTTGGGGACTCCCCCTGTTGTTTCCCGTCTGCGCTGCGATCAAGCTCGATTCGAGAGGCCCTGTTTTTTATCGACAGAGGCGGATAGGTGCCAACGGCGCCACTTTTGAGATCGTGAAGTTCCGGTCCATGAGGGTGGACGCCGAGCAAAACGGCGCGGTCTGGGCCAACAAGGAGGACCCGAGGGTCACAAGGGTCGGAAAGATTATAAGAAAATTGAGGATAGACGAGATACCCCAGATATGGAACGTCCTGAAAGGGGATATCAGCTTCATAGGCCCGAGGCCGGAAAGGCCGGAGTTTGTCGAAATACTGGAGAGAAAGATTCCATACTATGCCTTGAGACACAGCGTAAAGCCCGGCATCACCGGATGGGCGCAGGTGAATTATCCTTACGGGGCGTCGGAAGAGGACGCTCTAGAGAAACTGCAATACGATCTTTATTATATCAAGAACTTATCGGCCTTCGTGGACTTTCATATACTCCTGAGAACGGTAAGGGTGGTACTGTCGCAAAAAGGCGCGAGATGAAGACGATGTTCAATGTTGAATTGAAGACGAACAAGACTAACAGAAGAAAGAGAAAAAAGACCAGAAAATGGCAAGAGGTGGTGGATGAATAGGAGAACCAGCCGGTTGGCAGTGCTATTCGTGCTTGTCAGTTTTACCGCCGCTCAGGCGCAGCAGTTCGACATGATCCCGGTGGGACCGCAGGCTCAAAACCCATACCTGGGTCAGCAAGGGCAACAGCAGCCTGGCGGCATCACGCAGGCGGGGCCGCAACTGCCGCAGACAGGCTACCCTTCGCTTGAAGGGCAAAGGGCTGCCTACCCTCCGCTTGAAGGGCAAAGATTCTTGCCCCAGGCGCCACCTGGTTTTCAACAGGGGAGGTATCAAGCGGGCTTAGAACCACCTCCCCAGCCACCGTCCGCATTCGAAGCATACGTGCGGTCCAAAATCGCCGATTCCCTGAGGAAGGCAGGGGTCTATACGGAGTCTCCGGACAAGACAAGCGCATTGGGCCAGGAAGCAGGCCTTGCCCCCAGTCAGCAGGGCTACGGCCCGGGCGGTGGGGGGGCGGGCCTTGCCCCCAGTCAGCAGGGTTACGGCCCGGGCGGTGGAGGAGCGGGTCTTGTACCCAGCCAGCAGGGTTACGGCCCGGGCGGGATGAATGAAGGTCTTCTCACCGGCCAGCAAGGCTACAACCTGGGCGGCACGAATGTAGCAGGCTATGGCACATGGCGCATGGACGCCCTGTATGCCCCTTGGGGTATGGCAGCCGGTCTTACCATCCGCCAGTTCGGCTACGATATCTTCGCGCAGTCCCCGTATACGTTCCTTCCCGTGCAGCAGGTACCCGTGGGTCCGGATTATGTGATAGGCCCTGACGACGAGATCAGGATAGCCGTCTGGGGGAAGGTGGACGGCCAATGGGCCGTTCGGGTCAACAGGGACGGCAACATAAGCTTGCCGAAGATAGGTGTCTTAGGCGTGACGGGGCTCACGTTCGAGGAATTGAAGGAGCTGCTGAAACGCGAGCTCTCGAAGTACTATACAGGCTATGAGATGAACGTAAGCATGGGCTCCTTAAGGACGATCAGGGTTTACATAGTCGGCAACGCCGCGCGTCCGGGATCGTACACGGTTTCGTCCCTGTCTACGCTTGTCAATGCCCTGATAGAGGCGGGAGGACCGAGCAAGACCGGGAGCCTGCGGGACATCCAATTGAAGAGGAACGGCAAGACAGTCGTCCATTTCGACATGTATGATCTGCTCCTAAACGGAGACAAGACAAAAGACGTTAAGCTGATGCCGGAAGATGTCATATTCATACCGCCCATCGGCCCCATGGCTGCAATAGTGGGGACCGTGAAGAAAACCGCCATTTACGAGCTGAAAGACGAGACGAGGCTCGCGGAATTGATCCGGATGGGCGGAGGCCTTACGGGGTTTGCCTTCAAGGGAAGAGTGCAGATAGGAAGGACGGAAGGGCAGGCATTCAGGACAATCTCCGAGAGCGACCTGGTTGACCTAGAGAAGAGCGACGAAAAGAACCTGGCCCTCAAAGACTGGGACATAGTGACGGTTTTCAACGTGGCGGAGCGCCCTGATGTGACGCGGGTGACGGGTGCAGTGGCGAGCCCAGGTGAGTTCGGCATCGTACCGGGCGTGACCACGGTGAGGGATGTGATTACCAAAGCGGGTGGCCTGCGCTACTACGCCTCTCACGAGGCTGAGGTCACGAGGGTGAAAGTGACGCAGTCCGGCCCGGTAACGGAAAGATTTAACGTCAACCTTGAGAAGGCGGTGGCGGGCGACCCCGGGGAGAACGTGGCCCTCCAGATGAACGACTACATCTTCGTGCGCGCCGTGCCTGACTGGCAGCTCTACCGTACTGTGACGGTCTCCGGCGAGGTAAAGTATCCGGGCACCTATACGATCAAGAGAGGGGAGCGGCTCTCTTCCGTTATAGAAAGGGCCGGTGGTTATACATCCTATGCGTACCTCAGAGGCGCGGTCTTCACGAGGGAAAGGGTAAGGGAGCTCCAGCAGAAGAACCTGGAAGAGATGATAGCCAGGATGGAGAGGGAGCTCCTTGCGGCAAGTTCTACGGTCACATCCAGCTCGACTGAAACCATGGAGGCAAGGAAGATCGAGCTGCAGCAAAAACAAGCTTTCATCGAATCCCTCAGGAAGGTCAAGGCGACAGGCAGATTGACTGTCAGACTAGCGAACCTCAGGCTATTGAAAGGCAGCGACTATGATATAGAACTGGAGAACCACGATGCACTCCTCATACCGATGAATAACCAGGTGCTCAATGTCGTAGGAGCGGTAATGTCCAACGCGAGCCTCGTTTACGTCGAGAAGGCTTCTCCAAAGGACTATGTGCGGATGGCGGGAGGATATTCACGGTATGCGGATGCGAAGAACACTTATGTGCTCAAGGTTGATGGGAGCGCGAGGAAGCTCTCCGGCGGCGCTGTCAACTGGAGCGATTCGAAAGACCGCTGGGAATTGGCCGGCTTTAGAGGAGAGGCGAAGCAGCTCGAGGCGGGAGACACGATAGTGGTGCCCGAAAAGCTGGAGCGGATAGCGTGGCTGCGAGAGATAAAGGATATCACGCAGGTTTTTGCACAGCTTGCGACTGCAGCGGGCATCATATACATAATAAAGACGAAATAGGGATGAACGCACTGGCTTAAATCGGGCAGGAGAGAGTTATGGATGACCGGCAGCAATTGGAACGGGAAGATAGCGAAATCGACCTCCTTGACTACCTTTTCGTCTTGTTGAAGAGAAAGAGGTTCATCATTAAGGTGACCTTGGGTATCACAATACTCACGGCAATAGTGAGCTTGATCATACCAAAGACATACAGGGCGGAAACCAAGATACTGCCCCCCACACAGCAAAGTCAGAGCCTTTCCTCGCAATTGCTCGGGCAGTTAGGCGGAATAGCAGGGATGGGAATGATAGGGGCGGCAGCAGGCATAAAAACACCGGGGGACCTCTATGTTGGGTTATTGAAAAGCAGACCCGTGCTGGACGCTGTTGTGGACAGATTCAAGCTTATGGAGTTGCACAAGACAAAGTACAGGGAAGACGCGCGAAAGCGCCTACTGGATCAGGTGAAGGCCACGGACGATAAAAAGAGCGGCATAATCACTATAGCGATGGAGGATAAGGACCCGAAGCGGGCGGCAGAAATGGCGAACGCTTTCGTGGACGAGCTGAGGAACCTGAACAAGAGCCTGGCGGTCACGGAGGCGGGGCAAAGGCGGCTCTTCTATGAAGAGCAGTTGAAAGACGTCAAAGAGTCGCTCCTGGGGGCCGAAGAATCCTTGAAGGGATTCCAGCAAAAGACGGGCGCCATCAGGATGGACGACCAGGCAAGGGCAGTAATACAAAGCCTTGCTCAGGCAAGGGCGCAAATAGCCGCGAAAGAGGTACAGCTCAAGGTGATGAAGACGTATGCCACGGCGAATAACCCTGACGCGCAGAGGCTGGAGGAAGAGATCGGGGGCTTGAAGGAGCAGATGGGCCGGCTGGAGGCGAAGGGCGGACGTAACCCGGATGCACTTATGCCGACGAACCGCATGCCCCAGGTGGGCACCGATTACTTGAGGAGAATGCGGGAGCTCAAGTTCAACGAGGCCCTCTACGAGATCCTGTTGAAGCAGTTCGAAGCGGCAAAGCTGGACGAGGCGAGAGACGCAGCCGTCATCCAGGTGATAGAGCAAGCGGTGCCGCCCGAAAAGAAATTCAAGCCTAAGCGGGCGCAGATGGTAATGATCGCCTTTGTCGTAGCATTCTTCATCTCGATCTTCGGGGCCTTTTTTCTTGAATTCATCGAGAGGTCGAGACAAGACCCGGAGCGCAGAAAACGTCTGGAGCAACTGAAGGCGGCGGCGTTTACGCTTCGGAAGTAACATTGATTTTAGCGGTACCGGAGACTAAGAAAGAGGCGGGGCGGAAGCGCGGGTATCGGTCCGCAATTCTCTTCCTGTTTTTCTTCTCCCTCCCGGCCCTTCTCTTTTCGCTCATCGCCCTTCCAACTGCCGCATCCGGCGGCGACGAGCCTTTCATCGGTCCATCGAACTGGGGGGCAACGGGGCTTATGGAAATCCCGACGGCGAGGGTGATCAAAGAAGATACTGTGCGCGTGGGCGCGGGACAGGTATACCCCTACCGGTACTACTATGGGGCACTGGGCCTTTTCAAGGGGCTCGAAATCGACGGAAAGGTGACGGAGATCATAGGCGTAAAATCAGGACTCGGATCAAGCTACGGGGATTACAAAGATAAGTCCATCGACCTGAAATACCAGTTCTTGCCTGAAGGCATGTATTTGCCGGCCCTCTCGCTGGGAATCAGGGACCCGACGGGAAACCGACTCTATACCGGCCAGTATCTCGTCGCAAGCAAGCAGATCTACCCGTTCGATTTTACCCTGGGCTTCGGGGACGGGCGCTTCGGGAAGAAGCCCCTCATTGTACCCTCCACCGAGTTCTTCGGCGCGGAGATCTTCAACCATCCTCGAACGTGGGCCAGCGAATCCCAGCCCTTCTGGGGCATCCAGTTTTCTCCTTCCGCGAAGTACTCTTTTATGATGGAATACAGTCCGATCAGATACAACCTGCAGACGAGCGACCCTGCCCAGCCGAAATATTTTACGAGGCCGGTCCCCCTCCAGTACAATTTCGGCTTCCGGTGGAGGCCCCTGACATGGACGGAGATCGACCTGACCTATCAGCGGGGCAACGAGATAGGGCTTAACGTGTCGATGTTGTTCGATATCGGGCAGCCGTTGATCCCTATTTACAACAAACCATATAAAGAGAAGCCGCAGGCCGCGGCGCTGAATCCGGAAGAGAGAATGGCGACGGCCCTCAAGGCGCAGGGCTTCAGCGATATAGGCATCGACGAGGCGGGAGGGACATTGACGGTAAGGGTCCAGAACGACAAGTATTTGTATTCCATGACGGCCCTGGGGATGATCATGAAAACGATCGTGCCTTTGATGACGCCCTCCACCGAACAGGTGCGCATAACGCTGACAAGGACCGGCATACCTATTTTTGAACTGACAACCACGCGGGAGGACATCCTCGATCTTTATGGAAACCGTTTGACGAAGAAAGAATTTTTCTATCTCTCCAAAATAAACACGGATCTCAAAGAAGCGCCCGATATACCCACGAAGGACAGGAGGGTCCTCGTCCCCGGATGGAAACCTTCGTTCGAAACTCTCCTGAACGACCCTTCGGGGTTCTTCAAGTACAGGCTGGGTCTGGAAGGCTGGGTTGCCTATAACCCCTGGCAAGGCGCTTCCTTCGTGGGCGGTCTCGCCACCTACCCGCTGAACGACATATCGACGTCGAACATCCCTCCCGCAGAGGCGGTGAGGAGCGATATTTTCGCGTACAAGCAACGGGACGTTAATCTGGCGAGGTTGATGTACGATCAGATCTACAAGCCGACGGGAGACATCTATGGCAGATTTGCGGCGGGGCTTCTGGAGATAGAGTACGCTGGGCTGGACGCGGAGCTCGCGAGGCCCCTGGCCAACGGGAGGCTCCTCGTCGGCCTGGAAGCTTCCATCGTCAAAAAGAGGGACCCCGGCGACCCGTTCGGCCTTAAAAAGTACGCTGTGAAAGATTATTACGACGTAGAGTTCTTCAATACGCGGCTGAATATACCGGAAAGGAACATGGCGATCGAGCTGAAGACGGGGAGGTTCCTGGGAGGCGACTTCGGCACTCGGGTCACGTTGATGAAATACGTGAAGGGAGTGACGCTCTTTGCCTGGTACAGTGTAACCAATACCTCGGTCTTCCATGACCCAAGCAACCGCGGCTACCATGACAAGGGCATCGGTGTGTCGATCCCTATCAGGCTGTTTGAAGGGACAGACTCGAGGAGTGCCTACAACTACGCTCTATCACCGTGGACAAGGGATGTAGCGCAGGATATTGACCGCTACCGGAACCTCTTCGATTTCATTAGCAGGGATACGAAGGTCTTTCTGGAGGAAGAGAAGGGGATGGTGGACTGGTGACGATAAGAAACAACGAAGGTTGAAGGAGACTGTATGGCTGCGTTTGAGCGACAGGGCATGGTTCGAAGGATTGGCAGTTTGTTGCTGGTGCTATTGTTCTGCTTGTTTCTCATGTCTTTCGCAGAGACGGCAAAGGCGGCGGCCGACGAAACGGATAGCGTCCTTATATCCGCGGAGTCTCTGTTTAAGGCAATGAAGCAGACGAACTACGCCGAGATTTGGATGGGCCTTACCCAAAAATCCCGGAAGACCATAGCCGAAGACGTTTTCAAGAAGACAAAGGGCGCGGGGCAGACGGGGTATTCCGTCGATACTATCGAGAAGAACTTCGATGCTGGCGGTCCTATCTCCAAAGAGTACTGGGATGCCTTCCTGCAGAATTTCAACCCCGACGAGGTTCTGGAACGAAGCACGTGGGAAATAGGTTTTGTCAAAAAGGATACAGCCGAGATATGCCTGCTGCACAAGGGGGCCGAAAACCCGGCGCGATTGAAGATGTTCAGAGAAAACGGCCGATGGAAGGTTGGACTGGTAGAGACCTTCTGGAACAGGAAATAGGCGCAGGGATAAAGAGCAAGAAAATAGATGATGGCTGCGAACACCACTATCAGGCGGACACGCACGGTTCCCATGTTCCCGTTCTCAACCCTAGCGAACTAAGCGCTGGACGGTTAGGTGCCTGCTTTACCCATGGCGGCTCTGGAGAGAGACGAAAAGGAGTAGGTCTCTCTCAGGTACGGGCTTATTCGCACCTTCCAGGCAGGACGGCAAACCCTACCCGGATCGCACCGCGGTTACCCTCCCGCTCCATCACGCAACAGAGGGAGGTGTTACATAAATACAGAGGCTGCTTCCGACGCAGATTCGTTGTCCCACCATACATCCTGTGGTAGCCCGGCCTTGCGCATGATGGTGCGAAATCCGGGCGACTAGGCGCGCCCTGAGATCAAAAACGTCCATTTTACCCCTCGCAGCCATGCGTCTCTCGATTTCCACCGCACGCCGCTGTTTTTAGTTCTCTCTATCCTCTCTCCCCACCTAATAATCGATTCTCCTCCACCGTCCACCAAATTGCAAGGAGAAAAACCGTCCGAACACCTCGGATGGAGCATGGGGTGGAAAGCACCTGTCTTAGGAAAACGCGTCGTGCTCTGTTATCTACCGTCCGATAGGCATCACAAGCCAAAAAAACAATAACATACCGTTCCCCTTGTTATTTTTCTGAACGTTTCACCGTTACTCGTCAGTGACTCATGGAGACTACACGAACAAGTAATCTGCATAGTCCTTGATCCGTATCCAGCCTTTTGCGATCAGGTCTTTGAGGATGTGTTCTATTGAAAACTGGTTCTTGCACTTGAACGTTTTCCTTGGTCAACACTTGGTCAACAGGTACCCGAAAATAACCCCCCCATTTCCCTATGTTTCCCGGTCTATCCCGAAAGAGGGATTTTGTTGGTAACACCGTGAAATTACTCTATCTCTGCCTATCCTTCCTTATCCCTACTAATCCCGAATGAAGGACTCAAAATCCGGTGGGGCTCACACCCCGTGCGGGTTCGATTCCCGCCTTCGGCCCGGGAAAAAATTTTTTGAGATGCTTTTTGTCACTCCTATTGTCACCTCTGGTTGTCACCCCTCCTTGTCACCCCTGGTTGTCACTTTAACAGAAAAAATCGATTGAGGGAAAATTTGATAAGCGGCCCGATTGCCTGCGTTTTCAGGCCTCAAGGCCGATGAGATAGATGTTTTAGGCCGGTTCCATGCTTTCGGCCGGCGCGGCTCTTTGACAACTGAACCGCTGCTCCCTCGGTGCCCTGCCGCCTGTCCGGACTGCTTCTCTCGCTCCTTGCTCCATGCTCCATGCCGCTCTTATCGCTCCATGCTCCACGCTGCCTTAAAAAGTACACTTTCGTACACCCTCTCCCCAAAAACCCAAGGAAAGACAAGGGAATCAGGAGATTGCGCCTTTTCGGGAAAAGTGCACTTTCCGCCCGAAAAGGGGGCCTTTCGCGCTTAATTCGAACGTTATCGACTCGCGCGACGACCAAAAGGGCGGACTTGATACCATCCGTTATATCCCCTTATCGCCAACGACCGTTCGGCCTAGGCTAAAAAGCATTGACAGGCAAGCCGTTATATGCCATATACGACATAGCAAAACAGGGCTTGTGTGGCGCCGGACGCAGGTGCTCCGCTGAAACCTGTTCGGAATACTTGGTCTACGCCTCCTGTTTCAGTCTGGTCAGGGCCTCGATCGTGTTGCAGCGTTTATCCACGATGCCTTGAAGCTCCTCCAGGTCCGCCTCAGAACTCATCTTGCGTCAGCTCTAGACCTTCTTATGAACCGGGGAGGCGCCACGCCACCGGCAAATTGTGCTATAATGACCCGTGATGCGCTCTGGTGCGGCTAGCAGGCTGGATGATTGCGAAGGGGCGCATCGATTGCAGGAGATCGTTGTCAGCGCCCGCGTGGATGGGGTGGACGTTCGTCTGATGCAACGGGCGGCGGCAGGTGAAAAGGAAGGGATGAAAGGCAGGTTTTCCGGAATTGGAAATATGAGAAATGAGGTTAAGGGAAGGAAAAAAACAACACGGAGGCAGATCATGAAACGTAGTATGTATCGATTCGCTCGCTCCACCACGGTTCTTGTTGCGGCTGTACTTTTCTGCATGACCGTCATTTTTGGAAGTCCGTTGATTTCCAAGGCACAGACCGGTACCGCGGTACCTAAGCCGAAGACGTCTGAAACCGACCGGGTCGAGGCCCGGATCAATGACCTTCATTCCAAGCTCAAGATTACGCCAGCCCAGGAAGAGCAGTGGAACAAGGTGGCAGAAGTGATGCGGGAGAACGCGGCAGCCATGGAGCCCCTTGTAAAGGCCAGACAGGAGAAAGCAAAGACCATGAACGCCGTGGAAGATCTCAAGTCCTACGCCCAAATCGCCAACACGCATGCTGCGGGACTGAACAAGTTCATTCCGGTCTTCGAGGTCCTCTATGCCAGCATGTCCGACGAACAGAAAAAGATCGCGGACAGCCTTTTCACGAAACACGATCACAAGAAGAGATTAAAGAAAAAATGAGACCGAATGACCCGAAGAGTGAGGAGGATGCCATGAAAAGCTCGAACAAATGGGCCAGGAACACTAGAGCAATTGCGAGGACCGTGACAGTTCTCGTTCTTGCAGTCATCATCGTCGGAATGTCCATAACCCCGGTTCTCGCAAGGGATGACAGAGGACACCGCGGGCGCGGACACCACGGCCACCCATACCACGGACCCCGGGGATATTACGCATCAGGCTACTACCCGGCACCTGGCTATGGGCCGCCCCCTCCGCCGGTTGTATACGCCCCGCCGCCCCCTCCGCCGGGCATCAACTTAGTCTTCCCTATACATATCCGTTAGACCGGGATCCATGCCCGGTCAGCGGCGGGATCGGGGTAGAACAGGGGTTCACGGCATACTATTGCCGTGCCCTGTTTTGCCCGGGAACAATGAACCTGGGGAGATGCCATCTCCCGGCCCCTTCCGGCGGGACACAGCTCCAGGAGGGTGTTGCTTCGTCTACGCCTCCTGTTTCAGTTTGGTCAGGGCCTCGATCGTGTTGAAGCGTTTATCCACAATGCCTTGAAGCTCCTCCAGGTCCGCCTTTTCGAGGTGGGCGAATTTCTTGAGGAGCTTCGTATATGCCGTGATCGGTTTGGGCTTGTCTGCCCTGTGGGTTAACCGGTATTGCCCCCGCTCGTACTCCCATAGCGGGAAATAGTTGGTCTCGACCGCGGCACGCACGATGTCGAGAGAGGCATCTATCGGGTATCCCCAGCCGAGTATGCAGGGGCTGAGGATATGGAGATAAGACATACCGTCCTTCACAGCCATCGCCTTCAAGAGCTTATTGAGAAGGTCTTCAGGGTAGCCTATGACTGCCGTCGCCACGTAGGAAATATCGTGGGCCGCCATGATGAGGGGCACGTTCTTGGAGGACATCTTTTTCCCCTTCCGCCTGCCTGTGGCCGGC
>Ga0187886_1000836_pt1 | contig 32648 bp, 26 predicted proteins | sample June2016WEW_20_1_FD_133001 | JGI IMG/M metagenome (GOLD analysis project Ga0187886, IMG submission 133001) | Peatland microbial communities from SPRUCE experiment site at the Marcell Experimental Forest, Minnesota, USA - June2016WEW_20_150 | ecosystem: Environmental > Terrestrial > Soil >...
CTTGCGGATCTCCTCGACGTCCGACCGGCGCGGCTCGTCGGGGGCCATGCCGGCCACGAGGATGTCGGCATAGCCGTTGATCGCCGTGAGCAGGTTGTTGAAATCGTGGGCGATGCCACCGGCAAGGCGGCCGATCGCCTCCATCTTCTGGGACTGTTGGAGCTGCTCCTCGAGCCGTTTGCGCTCGGTGATGTCGATGACATAGCCACGGATCGCGACGAGCTCTCAGGACTCGTCGAAGTCGCCGATCGCGGTCTCGATGGCAGCCACCGGCGATCCGTCCAGCCGTTGCCACGCCATTTCGCGGTGATCGATCCGGCCCCGAGCCCGCAACTCGGCAAGGACGGCATCGCGCGCCGCGTGATCCTGGTAGATGGTGACGACGTTCGTCGCGAGCACGTCGTTGACCGAGGCAAACCCGAACATCCGCGCGAACGCCGGGTTGCAGGTGAGAACGCGGCCATCCGGTGCCGTGATGAAGACGCCGGCGACGTCATCCTCAACGAAGCGGCGGTACTGCTCCTCGCTCGCCCGGAGCGCCTCCTCGGCCGTTTTGCGCTCGGTCATATCTTGGGCGAGCACAGCGACGCCGATGATCTCCCCTTCGTCGGTCTTGATTGGGCTGTGCGACACGTGGAAATACTTCCGCGACCGAAGTTCTTCCCCCGAGTAGGCCTCCTCCGCGAGCTGCTCCCCGGCGGCCACCCGATCGAGGTTGTGCCGGGCGGCCTCCCGGTCCTCGGGCACGGTCATGTAGTCGAGCATGCTGTGGCCCTGTTCGATCTCCACGCCGTAGATCGCCTTCATCATGGCCGCGTGTCCGACGTTGAAGCTCGTATACCGGTACTGCCTGTCCACGGAGAAGATGGGTGCCGGGAGGCCGTCGATGATGCCGCGCAGCGTGGAGTACTGCTCTCTCTGCGCTTCTTCGGCGGACCTTCTCCTGCGCATCAGCCGGTTGATCGTCACGGCCCATATCACGGCGATCAGGAGCAGGATCACCAGGACGACGATGATCGTGTGGTAGAAGGTCTCGTTGATCTGCCCCTGTGTCTCGAAGACGCCCTCGGTCGGAGCCCAAGCGTTGATGATCCGCTGGTACGTGCCGTCGGCCTTGATGATCTGCAGGGCGTTGTTGATTTCGCTCAGGAGTGCCGTATTGCCCTTCTTGACGGCGATCGAGGAGTAGGACGACGCGATCGGATCACCGGCGGCTTTGATGCCCGTGATGCCGTTCGTGGCCAGAACATAGGATCCGACCCGGTAGTCGACGACCACGGCATCGATCGTGCCTTCGTTCAGGGCCTTGAAACCGTCGGGAAAGTTGGGAATGACCGACAACGTGATCTGCGGGTCCGTTCCCAGGAGTTGCTGGGGCAGGCCTCCGGATTCGACACCGACCCGAAGGCCGTCGAGGCTCGAGATCCCGGAGATCCCCACCTGGTCCTGGCGGACGAAGATCGCGAAATGCGACTCGAGGAACGGGCCCGAGAAGTCGTAGATCTTCTTGCGCGCGTCGGCCACGTTGATCTGGATCAGTGCATCGGCCTGACCACTGGCGACCAGGCTCTGGGCCTCCGTCCAATCCATCGCCCTGATCTCGATTGGTCGCGACATGTGCGGGGCAAGCGCACGAACGAGGTCGACGGCCAGTCCGGTAGGGGTCGTCCCTTCCAGATAGACCACGGGAGCGATGTTTTCGTTTCCGAGGAATAGGAGCGGGGCACCCGCGGATGCCAGGGCCGAGCCGGTTGATACGGCGCCCGGCGATCCGAGCGTCGAGGCGGCGGTCGCGGAGGCCGGTGTGGCGGTCGTGTTTGCGGCCGACGCCTGGGTGGCCGCGGTCTGCGTGGGCTGGGCCGCCTGCGCGCACGCAGCGACGGCGACGGCGATGGCGACCAGCGAGATCAGCGGCCCGAAGAGCCACCTACTCATCCGGCCCCTCCCCTCGCGCCTCAGGCGGGTGGTGTCAGCCGGCGTGGATGGCGCGATCACCGTGGATAGCACGCATTCGATCGCCTCAGACCAGGGAGCGTCGCTGGCGCGGCTTGGAAGCACACACTACACCCCCCATCGGTACACCCTATGCACATCGGCGCGAGCCACGTTCCACTATCGGTCGCCGCGGCCGTTGGCGATAGGGCCGGAGGTTGCCTGCTCCAGCCGTGGTCCTGTAGCCCGCCGCCCGGGCCATCTGGCCGCCACGTGCGAGCCTGGACCTGAGCTCACGTCGAGAGCGAGGCCTGTCGGCAACAGCCCTTCCACCGCCCGAGAACCATGCGGTTGCCTCGGCGCACCCGACATCCTGACTTCGCCGCCCACGCGTCGGGTCGGTCAGTCGTAGAGGCGCTCGAGATGCCAGGTCCCATCGACCCGGTCGAGGTAAAGGAGCGCAAGCCAGCTCCCGCCCGCGACCTTGAAGTAATCGCGTGCAATCGGCTGGCTCCACCAGCCCTCCTCGACGCGCCATCGATTGCAGACCTCGATGCGCTCGCGCCGGCCGTTCCAGCGGAACGCCACGAGCTCGCCGTCGGAATCAAGTTCGACGTCGATCGATGGGTGTTCGCGCAGCAGCCGGGTCATGGCCCCGGCCCATGGGGTCCCGTGGACGCGGCCCGGCGGCCGGGGCCGGGGGCGTGGGCAGGGCCCAGAGTGCGGCCGGGGGCGTGGGCAGCGCCACTGGCAGCGGCGTGTCCCGGGTCTGGGGCGCAGTCGACCAAGCTCGGTACCCGACGCCACGTCCAGCGCGCCTCGGCCAGGGCCGCCTCCGTATCCTCCAGCTCCATCCAGCCGACCCGATCCTCACCGAAGCGGAGCCCGAGCCTGGCCAGCTGCCAGCCCAGCCGGCCTGTCCGGCCCGTCTGCGGCGTGAAGAGCGAGAGTTGCGTCCCCGCGGCCGGTGCCACGTCCCTTAGCTCGAGTTCGATCCGCGCCACGGGCGCCCTCGGCGGAGTCGCCTCGAGTCGGGCGATCAGCAGGCGCTCGATGGCCAGCCCCTCTGACGTCGGCTCCGGCAGTGGTTGGTCAATCACCACCGAGGGCGGGACGTCGCCGGCGGAGAACGAGCGATCCAGCTCAAGGGTCAGCCGAGCCCGGGCCGTCGCCGCGCCACGGGCCTCGAGCTGATCGCCAAATGCCGCGGCCAGCCTGTGCAGGACGAAACGCAGACCCTCGACATCCGCCACCGGCGGGTCTATCGGCAGGGCCAGGACCAACCGCTCCGTGGCCCGTCGCGGCCGAAACGGATCCGTCTCCTCGCCCCGGGCCCGAGCATGCAGCCGCTCCCCCTCCGGCCCGAACCGGGCCACGACCGCGGAGCGCGGCAGCTCGGCGACCTGGCCGATGACGCGCAGCCCGAACCGATCGAGGCGGGCGCGCACCTCCGGATCGCGGCTCAGCAGCGCCGCGGGTAGCGGCGCCAGGAAGGCCGCGTCGGCGCCCGGCTCGACGACCTGGAGCGCGACCGCACCACTCGCGGAGCCACTTGCTGATCCACTCCCCACGCCACTCCCCGCGGGGCTCGCCCGAGTGGATGCCACCGCGGCCGCAAATCTGGTCCCACCGATCCCCGCCAGCGGCGGCCCGGGCAGGATCCCCGCCAGCGCCTCCCCGATCCGGCTAACCATCAGCGGCTCCGGCCCCCACAACCGTTCAAGGCCGTCCAGCTGAACCTCGACCCGCCCAAAGCCGGGTCTGGCCACATCTTCCTCGGCCACCACGCCCGGGCTGAAACCGGCCAATCGATCGAGCGCCGCCTTCATGGCCGCGGCATCGGCCGCCGGGTCCGGATCGAGAAACAGAGCCTCCGGAGCGAGCCTATGGGCCGCCCCGAGCGGCATCCCGGGCCGGACCCCGAGTTCGAGCGCCCGGCGGCTCGCGTCCAGCACTGGGCCGTCCGTCCAGGGCCTGCCGCCCAGAACGATCGGCACCGCCTCGAATGGCGCGGAAGCTCTGCCCCGAGCCAGGCGGAGGAGAAGGTGGGGCCAGTGAAGATGAAGGAGTCGCATGATCGGGAACCGAGATGGCAGTGAGATGGAGGGGCGGCGAAGACCGAGTCGTCGATGGGAGGGCGCTCGGCCGAGAGCCACCGGGCGGCGCAACTCCGCCCAGTGCGACCCGGGCTCGGGAGCCGTCCCCGGCCAGTGCGACTCGAGCCCGCAAGCCGTCCCCCGCCAGTGCGACCTCGCCGGGCCGGGCAACCACAGTGGGTCTGGCAAACCCGGGCCCCCCGACGATCCCCAACCGGCCCATCGGCTCGGACCCGTTCTCTCGCAGAAGCTCGCTCCTCGTCAGGCAGCCATCGCGCAGCCCGCCCTCCGCATAGAGGATTTGCAGCTCAGCAGCCCGGCCGGGCGGCCCATACCGATCCCGCGCAACTCGGACCTGAGTCAGCTGCCCGACCACATCCCTCCCCAACCGAATCCAGGCGCGCCGGCTCAGTTCCAGCCGCAGGGCGGCTACCTGGGTCAGAGCGCCGGCCAGAGCCGATGGAAGGTTCGGCGGCTCCAGAACGAGCAGTTGGACGCCGGCCCGGCGGGCCAGCGCAGCCAGCCGGCCGAATCGCTCCGCCAGAGTCGCGGCCGAAACCCCGGAACCATCCAGCGGTCGCGACTGCAGGTCCAGCAGCAACAGGTCGACTGTTCGATCCTGGAGGAGCATCGCCGCCATCGCCAGCGCCTGGTCGAGCGATCCCGGCGTCAGGACGACCAGCCAGTCCAGCTGGATGCCACGAGCCACGGCCTCGACCGGATCCAGGCTCCTGGCCAGATCCAGATAGGCCACGATCCCGCCTGCCGCCTGGGCATGGGCCGCGGCCTGCAGCGCGAGCGTCGTCTTGCCGCTCGTCCCATCGCCGTGCAGAGCGGTGGTCGCTGCACGCGGCAGCCCGCCCAGTCCGAGGATCGAATCCAGAGCTCGAAAACCGGTGGGTATCGCTCGATCGTTCGGCGTCGCCGGCAGCCCCGGCACGCCAGGCAGATCGTCAGGATCGAGTACCGGGATCCGTCGCGGGGCCACAGCCAATGCCCCCACGACCTCGCCGCCCCAGCGCGGAGCTGCCCCACCCCAGCGTTCCCGGAGGGTCGCCAGAGCAGACTCGACGTTCGGGGGAGGGGTGGTCATGGGACACATATAATAGAACGTATGTTCTACCAGTCAAGCCTGCACCCCTCCCCGGCCTCGTCCGATCCGACCCGTCGACGTCTGGCTCCGCCTGGAGGGCGGGGCATTCTGGACAGATTCCAACCGCGGTGGCATGAGGCCGGTTCTGGGCCCCGTGGATGCTCTCCCGTCGCCCCACGACTGCCGCGGAGGGCCGACTGAGCGTAGATTCGCGCCCCGAAACGGTGGGCATCGTCCCACCCAGCCACTCGGAAGCCCGCGATCAAGCCACGTGCCACGGGGGTTGGCGGAAGGCCAGATTGGGCCCAGACCGGGCGGCGGCGAATCCACGCCCGGATCGGGCAACCCTCTCGAATTACTGACAGAACATGGCAGGATCTGCTGATACTCTCGCCTCATCCGTCGGACATCCCGCACCTTCTATCCGTGCCTAACAGGCCCCGAGTTGCAGTAAACTCGTGCCTCCCCAACGTCGTCCCAGGAGCAGTGTCCCCGTGCCCCTAATCGAAGCGATTGGGCTGACCAAGAAGTTCCGTCAGGCCGTCAAAGAGCCTGGGCTGGTCGGCTCACTGAAGCACTTCTTCACGCGCCAGTACAAGGACAAGCTGGCCGTCGACCACATCGACCTCAGCGTCGAGGCCGGGGAATCGGTCGCCTATCTCGGGCCAAACGGCGCCGGCAAGTCCACCACGATCAAGATGCTGACCGGCATCCTCGTCCCCACCTCGGGCAGCCTGATCGTCGACGGTCTGGTTCCGCACGAGAAGCGCCAGCAGAACGCCCGCAATATCGGCGTCGTCTTCGGCCAGCGGACCCAGCTGTGGTGGGACATCCCGGTCATCGAGTCGTTCAACCTGGCCCGCGACATGTACGAGATCCCACCCAAGCAATACAAGGCGAACCTGGCCGAGTTCACCGAGCTTCTGGGTCTGGCCGAGTTCATGAACCTGCCCGCTGGCAAGATCTCGCTCGGGCAGAGGATGCGGGCGGACCTGTGCATGGCCCTGCTCCACGACCCCAAGATGCTCTATCTCGACGAGCCGACGATCGGGCTGGACATCGCCGTCAAGGACAGCATCCGCAAGTTCATCCGGAGCCGCGTCGAAGAGAGCGGGACCACGGTCATGCTGACGACCCACGACCTCGGCGACATCGAGGACATCTGCAACCGGATCGTGATCATCGACAACGGCAAGATCATCCACGACGGCGACCTGGCCGCACTCAAGGACAACTACGCCCGCGATCGAGTCATCCACTTCCAGCTGGCTCGACCGCCCGAGTCGATAGCGCCGATCTGCGCCGGTCTGCCGGCCTGCGAGCTCACGAACGACGGGCTGAGCCTGTCGGTTCGATTCGATCGATTCCAGTTCGCCGCAGGCGAGATCGCCGCTGCAGTGATGCCGCATGTCGAAGTTCTCGACTTCCGCATCGACGAGCCCGAAGTCGAGGACTTGATCCGCAAGGTCTACCTGGGCCAGCTCACTCTCGACGCGCCAGATTCGGCCGCCAACGCCACCGAGCCGGCCGTTCCCCTGGGGGCCTGACGTGCACCTCCGCAAGTACGCCGCCATTGCCAAGGCCTCGCTCGAGGTCATCTTCGTCTACCGGGCGAGCTTCGCCCTGAACATGGTCGGCACGGTGTTCTACGTCGTGGCGATGTTCTACCTGTGGCAGACGATCTTCCTTGGCAGCCCCGGCGCTCTGGGCGGTTTCACGTGGCCCGAGATGAAGGCCTACCTGCTCGTGGCCTTCCTCCTGAACTCACTGATGACTTGGTTCGACGAATGGGTCATGGGCCGCGACGTCCGCGAGGGCCGCGTCGCTGTGGACCTGGCGCGCCCGATCGACTACCAGACGAAGCGCTTCGCGGAGGCGGTCGGGCCGATCCCGTTCGAGCTCTTCTCGGCGCTGCTGGTCGGCTCCGTCGTCGTCTTCGTCTTCGGTGGGATCGCCCTGCCGACGGACCCGGCGCATCTCGCGCTCTTCATCGTCAGCGTTGCCCTGGCCACGCTGCTCAAGTTCGCGATCATCTATTGCGTGTCGATGACCGCCTTCTGGACTACCGGCATGACCGGCATCGTCGTGGGTCGGGTGGCCATCCAGAACCTCTTCTCCGGGGCGCTGATCCCGCTCGTGTTCTTCCCGGATTGGCTCCGTGCGATCGCCGCGGTCCTGCCTTTCCAGGGGCTCGTCTCGACGCCGGCGCTGACCTATCTCGGCAAGATGGACGGACCTACGACCGCCCTGATGCTCGGGATCCAGGCCGTCTGGGCATTCGGGCTTCTCCTCTTCGGCCGGCTTCTGTGGCGTGGCGCCGTCAAGGCGGTGACCATCAATGGCGGCTAGGCTGCGGCCGGCTCGCCGGCTCGTCTACCTCTACTTCCGCTGCCTCGGCCAGCAGATGAAGGCGATCCTCGCCTACGAGGCGGACTTCGTGGTCCTGCTCTTCTCGGCCGCCATCGTCCAGCTCGCCGGCTTCGCGTTCATCTGGACCATCTTCCAGCGCATCCCCGACATCAACGGCTGGACCTTCTGGCAGGTGGTAATGATGTATGCGCTGATCTTCATCACCGAAGGAGTGGGCTCGCTCTTCTTCGAGGGCACGTGGTGGCTGTCGTGGCTTGTCTACTCGGGCGAGTTCGATCAGGTGCTGGTCCGGCCCGTTTCACCGATAGTCCAGGTGCTTGCCGGACGGGTCGGGTTCAATGGCCTCGGCAACATCGTGACCGGCGGCGTGCTGATGGCGATCGCCCTCACGAACGTGCCGATCGCATGGACCCCCGGCCGCGTCCTGATGCTCGTCGTCCTGATTCTGAGCGCAGCCATGATTCGAGTGGCGCTGAACCTGGGCACGGCGGCGATCGCGTTCTGGATCCGCGCCCCTTGGAGCATGGTGCCGATGTTCGTCCACCAGCTCGGGGAGTTCGCGAAGTACCCGATCACGATCTACTCGACCGCCGTCCAGGCCGTGATCGTCGTCGCGATTCCGTTCGCCTTCGTCAGCTTCTTCCCGACGGCGTTCATCTTCGGCGTCGACGCCTGGAGCCTTCCCGGGCTGCTGACCCCGCTGGTGGCGGTCTACTGCCTATTCATGGCGGTCACGGTCTTCAACATCGGCCTGCGCCGCTACGAGAGCACGGGCCACTGAGCCTCGAGCAGCAGGCGCGGGCGGGCGACGCGAACCGCCGATCTGGCGAGCCGCCCGGCACGGTTAGGACGACGGGACGGCGATCACATTGCCGGGGTCGTTGGCCTTTGTGATGTCGAGCAGATACTCGAAGTCGGCAGAACCACCTGATCCGGGACCCGCCACGCCACCGGTGGCCGTGACCTTCCAGCGGACGGGGTAGCCGCCGCTCTTCTCAATCCAGATGTCACCCGCCTGCACGAGACCATCCGGTTTTCCGTTCGCCGCCGTCACGCCCCAGTTGCCGACCATGAAGTTGAGGATTTGAGGAGCGGCCGTGTAGCGGGTCGTCAGGACGCCGTTCACCGTCTCGTCACCGGCCGGACTGTAATAGGCGGCGGCCGAGCGGTCGAAGTAGTGGGTCAGCTGGACTACCGGCCCGTAGCTGTCGTAGGTCGTCGGCAGGTTCCCATACGGGCTCAGATCCCACGAGGTCCCACTCTTGGTCCAGTTCTTGCCGGAGATCTCGATGATCTCGAGGTCCGCATAGGTGAATTGGACGGCGAAGGTCGGTTTGTTGACGACGGTTCCGGCAACCCCGCCGGTCCCGACGGACGTCGCATAGCTGCCACCCTTGACGGTGAGCTTGAACTTGTAACTCGTCAGGCCGTTGAGCTGCGCCAGGGCGTTCGCCAGGATGGGATCGGCGGTCCGACCGGCGGCAGCCTGCGATGCAGCAGCCGCGGACTGGGCGACGGCCGCCGTTGGCCCGGAAGTCTGGTTCGTGGCGACGGCTGCAGACGTGGTCTGCCCGGTGATCGACTGAGTTGACGCGGAGCTGCCGCAGGCCGCCAAAGCGCCCGCCACCACGAGGGCGGCGGCGGCCCCCAAGCCGCTCACGAATCTCGATCCCGCGATTATCCGGGTCATCCCATCCTCCATGACTCGCGTGGGCCGGCGGCGGGCGTGAGCCGGACGCCGTGACGATGACGTTTGGGTCGTGTCGCCGGCGAGCGAACCCAGCCAAGTTGCGACACTACCCGCTCCCATGCGGCCGGGTAGGTTCGTCGCGCGGCGCAGAACGGCCGTCGCCGGGTTCACCGCGCGGACGCTGTGCTAGACTCCTCGCTCGCGTGGGGATGTAGCTCAGCTGGGAGAGCACCGCGTTCGCATCGCGGGGGTCAGGGGTTCGAGTCCCCTCATCTCCACCACTTCCCGCTCGGCCATCTGTTTCGGCCGCCTGGCGCGGCCGCCGTCGCCGCCGCTGGCGAGTGGCTGACCAGCCGTTCCGGTGTGGATGGGTGGTCAGCCGACGAGGAGCAGGGCCTCCGTTTCTTCACTGGGCAGCAAGTGATGGACGAGGCAGACGATCACGACGCCCGATCCATCCGGGGCAATGATTGGAGCGGACTCAATCCCGCCCGGAACAGAGATCGCGCGGGGCAGGCCGTTCCGGATCAGAGTGATCGTTCTGGGGTTCTGCGAGTAGTCCCCCCAGAAGTACAGGATGATCGTCGATCCGTCGGTCGAAGAAGCGACGCTGTCGCCGACTCCAGCCTGCCTCGTCGATGGCCCGCCCGAGGTCGGATAGGTGGTCACGGAGCCATCGCTAGCCGCTACGAGCAGATCACTCGCGCGGTCCCAGGCCGGCACGCCGGTGACTCCCGACGGTCCTAATGTTCGACCCGTCACGAGATCGAGGATAGAAAGACCCGCAAGCCCTAACTTCGTCGCCAGCAGGTAACGACCGGATGGATCGAAATAGGTCGGCTGCGGCACGAACGAGTCGTTTTTCAATGACCCCAGCGTCCGGAGATCCGGCCAGCTGAGGACTTCGACCCACCCTGTCGCGTGGTAACCCACGCCCAGAGGCCCTGCTGGTGCTGTGGAATGCCAGACGGCGATCCGGGTTCCGTCCGGGGACCACGCCTCCGGCTCGCCGATCACGACGCGGCTGGTGCTGGCCTGCGTCCAGACGACGAAACTCGTCTTTGCGGGGTCCAAGGGCTGACCGGTTGTGAGGGCAACCGCGCCGCGGTTGTTGGACAACGCGCCCGCTGGGAAGGTCACAGCTATCGGAGTCAAGCCGGTCGAGTCGACGGATCCCAGCAAACTCGAATTGCCACGCGAGAGAACGAATTCAGTTGCGTCGAGCCAGACCAGGCGGTCGCCGTCGAGAGAACGGACTGGGTTGCCTGCGCTGTCCAGCAGCCGTAGGTCTTGCGTCGCGCCCGATACGAATTCGTCCCAGACCGCCAGCCACTTCCCATCGGGCGACCAGGAAGCGCCGGCCCCAGTGGAGGCCGCAAGCACCTTCCAGTCGCCGATTGGCGAGGGCGACGCACTCGCCGCGGGTAAAGAGGGCGACGTGGTGGCCGACGGCGAGGAGCTGGCGTTCGGTAGGACCGCGGGACGGAAGACGAGGGGCACCGAAACGAGCGCCGCTACGATCGCCGCGGCTGCCGCGAGGGCGACGAACGGGCGCCACTGGCGGGACTTCCCGCTCCCCTCCCTCTTCGCCCTTATGGCCTGATCGACGAGCGCCGTGGCTCGGGCCGAGTCGGCCGGCGTGATCGACTCGAAGTAATCGCGCAGCCCGTGGTGGAGGTCGCTGTCGTTCATCGTCCGGGTTCCTCGACGCGACGCTCGGCCGCCAGCGCGGAGCGCAGGTATTCGAGCGAGTGGTGAAGCCTCGACTTGACCGTGCCTTCCGCGAGTCCGGTGTGAGCGGCGATCTGGGGCACGGTCAGATCGCGACCGAAGCGGAGACCGATCACGAGCTGCTCGTCCGCCGTTAGGCGGGCGATGGCACGGGCCATCTCGTCACGCAGGGCCAGCCGGTCCGGCGAGCCGTCGACCATCGATTCGGTGGGCTCCGGCAGCGTCTGTCGTCGGGCGCGTCGGCGTAGCTCATCCCGGCAAACATTCACGACAATCGTGGTGAACCAGCCCCCTGGATTGTCGGCATGGCGAAGCTTCTTGCGTCCATTCCAGGCAGCCAGGGCCGCTTCCTGGACGGCATCCTCGGCCGCGACGGGATCGCGAAGGAGCCAGGTGGCCAGCCGATGCGCTTCAGGCGTCCGTGTGACGAGCAACTCAGCGATGTCGTCGTCGCTCAGCGCCATGACCGCGGCCTCGGCCAACAATGCCCACCTCTGGTCCTGATCCACCATTGCGTATCGAACAACGATTCGGACGGGCGCATCGTTCAATCTTGCACTTGGCCGTATGACCGGCGCCCAATGACCAGTCGGCCGTAAGACGCACCGGGCTGCGCCCGACCGAGTCTCTCCGGCATTGCCAACGAGCACCGGACCGTCCCGGCCGGGCGGTTCTCCGTCTGTCGGGCTAGATCCACCACTTCCCGCTCGGCCATCTGTTTCGGCCGACTGCTGATGCCAGGTCCATTCGATCGGGTCGGGCGGCCTCGCCAACAACCCGGGGCGCCCCATCCGGTTGCGATGTCTGCTGCGGATGTCAGGACCCGTGCGGACGTCCGAGAATCCCTTCCTCGTAGTCGGTCACCAGGTCGAATAGCTCTGGCGCTGCAAACTGCCGGTCATAGCTCCCTTCGCTTATCTGCCTGAGCACATGGGCCTCCTCGAGAGCTTTGAGCCCTTGAAGTGCCTGCTGTTGACTCGTCCCGATCGCGGCGCGGATTGTCGGGGCGGACACGATCGGCTGTGCTGGGAGAAGTGCGATCAGCTTGGCTGCCGCAGAACCGGCGCGCGGTGGACCCGCCCGTTGCATCCATTCCCTCTGGAGGGCAGCCACCTCGTCGGCGAGAGCTGCGGCTTGGACTGCTGCCTCGCGACACGCGTTCGCGAAAGACTCGACCCACGCGGCGACCCGTCCCTCACGGAAGTCGATGAGGCCCGCTACGTAGGAGGTCGGGCGCGCCGCCATGACGATCGAAACCGGCGGCACGAAACGCGGGGCGACGCCGGTGCGCCGCAAGACAACGTGGATGAGGCATCTACCCACGCGGCCATTGCCGTCGATGAATGGATGGATGATTTCGAACTGAGCGTGCGCGATCGCAGCTTGGGCGACTGGCGGGAGATCGTCGCGCTCGAGGAACGCGGCGAGATCCTCGAGGAGGCCGACGAGTTGGTCCTCCGGGGGTGGCACGAATTCGGCGTCGAGGGGACTATCCAAGCGGCCGCCAAGCCAGTTCTGCACCTCGCGAAGCCGACCTGGCGTCGCATGTGGCTCCTGCGCCATCAGCGTCCGGTGGATGGCTTCGATGTCTCCGACGCGGATCGGCGACGGATCGTCGGCCCGAGCGATGGCCTCTTCCATCGCGCTGACGTTGGCCGCGACCGTGCGCGCACTCCCGCGGGCGGCCCGCGGATCGACCAGTGCCCTAGCCAGGTTGAGCGTGCTGACCTGGTAGCCCTCGATCCGGGATGAGGCAACCGCCTCGGAACGGAGCAACAGCGGCCCGATCGCCTCGAGACCGCCTACGCTCGCCCGTGCGTTGAGTTCGCGGATCGCCCGCTCGGCTTCGGTCGCCGCGCCGGCGGTTTGGAATGGCACAGTCGGCGCCAGGGCGGAGATCGCGTCCGGGAACGAATGCGTGGTAGGCGAACGACGCTCGCGTTCTTCGTCCGCCCGGTGCGCTGGCATTTCCCACCCATCGCCATTGGACGAGCCGCGGCATTCTATCCCTTCACTCGCGAGTCCTGATTGAAGCCTTACCGCAAGCTCCATCCACTAAGGCTTCAATGTCAACCGCAGACTGAAGCGATTCACTCGACCGATGGCGAGCTGAACCTGGGCTCACAGACAGGGTCATGGCGCCGAGATCAGCTGCCCGACCGGGCTCTCGCGCCACCGCCGTGGTAATCGACAGCGGCTGTGCGGGCTTCAAGACCGACCGCCGGTACCGCGACTACCGCGTCGCCACCACCGACGGCGGCCGGACGTGGGTCCATTTGTAGATTCCATCGAGCCGCAGCCGCAGCCAGCGTGTTCGCGACCCGGCGACCTCAGCCAAACATCCTCGATGACAAGAGCAAACCCCGGTCGAAAGGCCGGGGTTTCGCGTGACTCCACCTCTTGGCGCCCTTGCGGCCCGCGTTTGGGTTTGTCGCCGGTCGGGCGCGGCCGGAGCGCCGCCGGCCAATGCGAGAGATCAGGTCGGAATGGCGACCACGTTCGTCGGCGCCGTCACCTTGTTGGAGGCGTCGTTGATGTGCGTGATGTCGAAGGTGAAGTAGAAAGCTCCTGCCGAGCTGGCGGTCGCGGCTGCGAAGCCGTAGGCGCCGCTAACCGGGTAGTTGCCGTCTTTGGCGACCCAGAGATCTGCCTGGAAGTTGGCCGACACCCCGGCGAGGGCCCCGTAGGAGGCACCGAGCGAGGAGTTGCCCTTGTAATGGACGCAGGAGACGCCGTTCTTGGTCTCGGTGCCGGCGACCGTGAAGTTTGTCGATTGGGCATCGAACCAGCTGGCGTAGTCGTGCGTGGGCAGCATGTCGGTCAGGCTGCTGTCCGCCGCGGTCGGGCCGGTCCACGTATTACCGTCGAAGGAGGTCCACTCCTGGTTGCCAATGTCTATGAACTGAACGCCCAGATCGTTGATCCAAATCGCCTTGGTCGGTTTGTTGATGACGGTTCCGGTCACGCCGAACGAGCCACTGTCACCCGGCGAGGCAGCGGCACCACCCGAGGAGCCCGAGAGACTCCAGCTGAACTGATAGCTGTCCAGGTTGTCCAGATTGGACGACAGCCCGGACGTCAGCGAATTAGCGCCACCACCGGCGGCGTTTGTCCCACCGGCGTTGCCGAGCCCAGGCAGATTCCCGGTAGAGGACGAGCCGCCGCATGCGGCGGCGACCAGTCCTACGGCCAGGCTGATCCCGACCAGGCCGCGAATCGACTTGAAAGCCCTCAACATACGCAATCCCTCCGCTCCGCTCTGCCATGGCCAGGTTCTCAAAGCCAGCCGGCCATACCGGCCCGACTCCGTCGAGAAGCGTGACTCCTGGACAGCAGCCACGGTACATCGTTGCGCCAGGCAGCCTTTGGGCGTGAGCCGCCGGCTGACGCCGAAGGCCTCGGAACGTGTCAGGCGCCGGTGACGTTGGTGGGAGCCGTCACCGAATTCGCCGGGTCGTTGACGTTCGTGAGGTCGAAACGGATCTCATAGGCGATGCTGTTGTCGCTGGCCCTCGCTTCGATATCCACGCTGGCCGGGTAGCCGGCGTCAGTGGCGACCCAGATGTCCGCGGTCCACGTTGCGTCCTTGACGCTGGCGACCGACGCGAGCTCGGCCAGCGCGGAGCTGCCGGCCTGGAAATGGACCGTATCGACGCCGTTCTTGGTCTCCGAACCGACGGCATCGAAACCGCTCGAGAACGATGCGAGCGACGCGAACGCGACAGCCGGGGAAAGGCTATCGATGATGCCCGTGGTATCGGTCTTCGTGAAGCTGCCGGTGATGCCCGGGTCCTGGTAGTCCGAGCCGCCGACCGAGACGATGTGCAACGCCCCGGCCACGGTCACGTCCGCGGCCTTGGCTGGCGTGAGGATGAACGTCCCGCTCAGATCGAACGGGCCATTTCCGCCGCTACCCGGGCCCGGCAAGTTCGACAGCGTGTCGCTGACCGCGCCACCGGCGAGCGTCATGGTGAACCGGTAGCTGTTCAGGCCGGCGAGGGCGCCCGCGGCCCCGCTGAGGCTCGGTCCGGTCGTTTCGGTTGGGCCGGCGGAGGAGATGCTCGTGGCGCTCGGCGCGCTCGACTCGCCGTTGCCACCGGAGGTGCTCGGGCCCGTTGTCGCCGAGCCCCCGCCGCAGGCGCTCACCGCCAGGGCAATTCCCGCCAGCAAGACGAGCGAGCGACTTCCCTGCCGCTGGGCAAACCCAGACATTTGAGACCTCCCCTTGTCCCCTAGGACACGTCTGCGGTGGCGGGCTCGGCGCGACCTCCGTCAAATAGAGATGCCGCATCGCGACTCAAGTTATCACGACGGCCCTACGACGTACCGAGCTTCAAAGCCGTTACCAACGCTCGGGCCGGGCAGGCACGAATCGCCTTGCGTCGCGTGCCACGAGTCGCGTGCCACGAGCCGGAGGCGTCGCGTGCCACGAGCCGCGAGCCTCCCGCCCGCATGCCTCCTTGACGGGCCCGCAGGCGGCGGGTCATGATCTATGCATGGACTCGCGCCACTTTGCCTGCTTCTGTCCCCAGCGGCCCCGCCGTAGGAGGTAGCCGGCTGCTTCGCGCTCCCAACCGGGAGCCCGCCGAGTCGCTCCAGGGGCCGCGGTCCTCATCAGGAACCGCGGCTTTCTTGTTTCCTCCCACCGGACGCGCCGCGCAACGAGCTAGGCGCTCATCCGAGCGCGCCCGATCCCGAGCAGCACGGCCGGCGCAGACACCTCCGGCCGCAGCGCACAACCCCGCATCAGTTCCGAGGCACCAATGGCTCTCCCACTCCGATCCGTCGCCATGAAGAAACCCGGCCGCCCGCCCGCCGATCCGCTCGACGGCCTGGCCTCGCGTCTACACGGCGTGCTTGCCGAGGACCGCGGCACGCGGCTGGCCAAGGCGCGCGTGGCCGGCTGGATCCGCACCCTTCTCGACACTCTCTTTCCGCAAGCCGCAGAGCAGACCTACACCACAGCCGGAGAGGTACGCGACGCCCTCGACGCGTCCGCGGCTGAGCTGCGAGCCCTGTTGCGGCCACTCGAGGACGCGATCGACGATCCGGCAGCGATCGCGGCCGCCTTCTTCCAGTCCCTGCCCGAGATACACCGCCAGATCATGGTCGACGCCGTCGCGATAGAACGCGGCGACCCGGCGGCCGAGAGCGTCGACGAGGTCGTCCTGGCCTACCCGGGCTTCCTGGCAATCGCCGTGTATCGGATCGCCCATCGCTTCAGCGAACTGGAGGTTCCGATCCTGCCGCGCGTGCTGACCGAATGGGCACACGAACGGACCGGCATCGACATCCACCCGGGCGCCAAGCTCGGCCACCCCGTCGTGATCGACCACGGCACCGGGATCGTCGTCGGCGAGACCGCCGTGATCGGCAACAACGTGAAGCTGTACCAAGGCGTCACGCTCGGCGCTCTCTCGGTCACCAAGTCGCTGGCGTCCACCAAGCGTCATCCGACGATCGAGGACAACGTCGTCATCTACGCCAACGCCACGATCCTCGGCGGCGAGACCGTCATCGGTCGGGGCAGCGTCATCGGCGGCAACGTCTGGCTCACTTCCAGCGTGCCGCCCGATTCCATCGTCTATCAGCGCAGCGAGGTCCATGTCCGGCAGGGCAGGGCCGACTTCGAGGCGCCCGACTTCGTCATCTAGCTCTCTCATCCGACCCTGCGCGGCCGTTCCGCGGTCCGCGCGCGTCCCACACTCAATGGAGGATCCACCGTGGCCAAGTTCCAGAACGTCCTCGATTCCATCGGCGACACGCCGGAGCTGCGCATCAACAAGCTCTTCGATCCGCGCGTCGAAGTCTGGGTCAAGCTCGAGCGCCAGAACCCCGGCGGGTCGATCAAGGACCGCATCGCCCTGTCGATGATCGAAGACGCGGAGAAGCGGGGCGTGCTGCGACCCGGCAGCATCATCGTCGAGCCGACCTCGGGCAACACTGGTGTCGGCCTGGCGCTCGTGGCAGCCGTGAAGGGCTACAAGCTCATCCTGGTGATGCCTGAGTCCATGTCGGTCGAGCGCCGCAAGCTCATGCTCGCCTACGGCGCCACGCTCGAGCTCACGCCGCGGGAACTCGGGATGAAGGGCTCAATCGCCAAGGCCCGCGAGATCGTGGCCAACACGCCCAACGCCTGGCTGCCGATGCAGTTCGACAACCCGGCCAACCTGGAAATCCACAAGAGGACCACGGCCGAGGAGATCGCGCGAGACTTCCCCGACGGGCTCGACTACATCTTCGCCGGCGTCGGCACAGGCGGTCATGCCACGGCGGTCGGCGAGGTCCTGCGCCCGCGCTGGCCGAAGCTCCAGGTCTTCGCCGTGGAGCCCGAGCTGTCGCCGGTCCTCAGCGGCGGCAACCCCGGCCCGCACCCGATCCAGGGCATCGGCGCTGGCTTCGTCCCGGGCAACTTCCATCCTGACGCGGTCAACGGGATCATCCAGGTCACCGCCCCGGATGCGTTCGCCTTCACGCAGAGGGCGGCACGCGAGGAGGGTCTGCTGGTCGGGGTCTCGTCGGGGGCGGTGCTCGCGGCAGTTGCGAAGAAGCTGCCGGAGATCGCTGACGGCGCCCGGATCCTCGCCTTCACCTACGACACGGGCGAGCGTTACCTCTCGGTGCCGGGCCTCTTCGACGTCGAGCCGGAGGCCGCCGCCGTGGCGTGACCGGCGCTCATGTGAGCGATGAGAGCGGCCCGACCGAAAGGCGGGCCGCTCTTTCGTCTGAACTGGGCCCGGAGCACTTATCACACCGCTCAAGGTTAACGGACTTACTCAAGGCCGCCGTACCCGCGAAAGCGGCCCGGGGAGCACTGTCGGCCGGCCGTCGCCAGGGTGGATGCTCTCGTCAGGCCGCGAGTTGGTCCGGCCGTCCAAGGCGTCCCGTAGGAAGATGCCATGCGAGCGACGCTGGGCCAGCACTTCGATGTCGTGGTGGTCATCTGGGTGTTGGCGCTTGCCGTCTGCTGGTCCTTCGTCGCTGTGTCGAGGGCCGAGCTCCGGGCCGATCAGTGGTCGTCTCCGCCTACCGGCCCGGCGTGGGTCATCCCGGCCGACCTGGGTCAGTAAGAGCTGAAGCCATCCGCGCTGCTACGCCGGAGCGAGTGCGCGCTCCCGAACTGCGATCAGGATCATCCTCGCCGCCACCGGATAGCTGACTCTGCCCGTATTGATGACCAGGTCGTAGTCGTCCGGATTGGACCAGTCCCGGCCATACAGCTGCTTGATGTAGGCCGCCCTGTTCGAGTCCGTCTCGTGCATTGCCCGCTTCGTCTCGGCCTCGTTCAACCCAAGGCGCGCCATCAGGACCTTGAGTCGTTCCTCTTCAGGCGCCCGAAGGAAGACCCGGAAGACACGCGGTCGGTCGCGCAGGACGAAACCTGCGCCGCGACCGACGATCACAACGTTCCCGGATTGCGCCACCTCGTGGATGACCTGTTCGGTGAGGTGGATGATCTCCTTCCGCGGATCGTAGAGCGGGTCGGGATAGGGCGGTGACCAGCCGGCCCCCATGCCGGGTTCCAGCGCCGAGAAAGACCGAACCAGCCTCTCGAGAAAGGTGCGCGGGCGCTCGGCCTCGGCCTCGACGTCGCTCGGCTGCATGGCGAGCCTGCGGGCGACCTCCTCGATCAGCTTCTTGTCCACGACTTCGGCGCCTAGCTCGGCCGCGACGATCCCCGCCACGCTCGAGCCACCGGCGCCGTACTGGCGGGAGATGGTGACGATGGGCATCTCGGGCTCCTGCGTCTGCTCGCGACGACCGCCCAGAAGCCGTTAGCCGGGGGTTCGATCGGCGCATGTTCACTGTAGGTCGCACGCCGGCGCAGGCCAAGGGCCGACCGAACCCAATCCCGCCGCCGCGCCCCGCCACGAGGCCCCACCGGCTCGGCCGAGCGCCGACGCTTCGAGCGGGCGAGGCGGCCGCAACGTCACCGCCCGGCGATCGGTTCCGCCTCGACGCCCAGTGCGCCGTGAAGCTCGAGCGCGTGATCGCGTAGCCAGCGCCGCCAGCGGCGATGGTCCGGCCGCCGGCTGGCCACGATCGCCCAGAAGCCTGGACCGTGCCCGAAGACGCGAAGATGGGCGAGCTCGTGTACCACCACGGTCTCGAGCGCCTCGGGCGGCGCGAGCACGAGTCGCCACGAGAATGAGAGGCGTCGCGCTCGCGAGCAGCTGCCCCAGCGAGTCCTGGCGTCGCGGATCGTCACCGCGGCCGGGGCCACGTCCAACGCCGTCGCGTGGCGTTCGATCTCGCGGTCGACGGCGGAGCGGGCCCGGTCGCGCAGCCACGCCTCCAGGATCGTGTTCAGGCTCCTGCGCTCCGACGCGCCGAAGCGCACGATCAGCTCGTCGCCGGAATCACCACCCTCACGGCTGACGGTCGTCCGGCGGCGATCGGTGGCCGCGACCACTCGGACGCGATGGGTCTCGCCACGGAACCGAAAGAGACCGCCGTCGCACAGCGGACCCAGCGCGGCGAGCTCCTCGCGCTGGCGCTGCTGCCGTTCGATGTGTTTGCGCAACCAGACCTCTCGGTCGGCGACGAACGACTCCGCCAGCCGCTCGGCCTCGACCCGGTTGCGGGCGGCGCGCGCCGGAACGGTGACGATCGCCACATGGCGGGGATCGACGGTGAGCCGGAGATGGCGGGCCCGCGCCGATCGCCTGAGCGTGCACTCCAGGTCGCCGCCGCCGAGCCGGAGAGAAGCGCGCCATTCGGTCGTCGTCGCAGCCATCGATCCAAGGGTAGCGCGCCCGCGGGTGTGGCCGCTGGCGGCGATGGGCCGCGGTACGGGCATCGATCCAGGGCGGGCCGCTGGACGGTCTCAGATTCGGGCGGCGCCAGTCCGGCCCTGAAGCGCGGCACCGGCCAGCAATCGGCGGTCGCGCAATCCCGCCCGGTTGCTGTAACATTCGCGGTCGCGTGGGGCTATAGCTCAGCTGGGAGAGCGCCTGCATGGCATGCAGCCACCGCTGAGCGGTCAGCTTTCGAACGTGGGACGAGGGGTTCCGGCGAGCGATTCAGGCCCAGTTATCGGCTCTCATCGAGCGTGAATCGCGAACCTACTGCGCCAGATCGGACAGGACCGCGGCTAGGGACCCGATCCATGCATCGAAGGACGCGGCAAAGGCCGAGCCGCGGACGGTGAGGTCGGGACGGGGCAGGGCGGCGTCGCGCAGCCTCGGGCCGAGCGACTCGGCGGCGAGACGCTCTTCCACGATTACCGCTCCATCGGGAGCGTCTGCGAGCCGTTCGTCGAGTCGCAGCATCTGGATCGCAACGGTCCAGCGAGAGATCCAATCGGGCGCCGCGACGGGGCGCGGCAGGAAGGCGCGAAGCGGCGAATCGACCGGCAGTGCCACATGATCCGCGTTGCCCTTCCGGTCGGCCTCGACGACGCCCGCAAGCCGCATGGACTCGATGGCGAGCGCGGCGTTGCGCTTGGAGAACCCGGTTCGCGCGGCGATGTCGGCGACGCGCATCTCCGTCCCGGCCGGGCACGAAAGCAGCAGGGCGAGGATGTCGGCTCTCGCGTTGACGCCGAAAGCCGAGCGCAGCCGCCATACGAGACGGGCGGGGGCCGAAAGGTCCCGGACAGCGACCTTGCCGCGCAACGAAGCCGCCATCGGCGTGGCACCCGCGCCTTCGGACCATGTCGGGCCGCCAGATGCGCCGACCACGACCGCGAAGGAGGCGAAAGCGGCGGTCGCGTCCATGGCTCGGGCAACGCGCCGGAGGCGCGCGGAATTGACGGCGTCGCCGTAGGCGACGCACCAATCGAGAGCCACGCCGAGGATGCGGTCTTCGTCACTGGCGAGTTCGGCGGTGGCGGCGATCAGGGCTTCGGGATCGACGAGGGTGGCTTCTGGATCGCCCTCAAGCTGCCCGCCGAGGGCGATCCAGCCGGCTGCGATCCGATCGATCGATGCGCGTCGCAGGCTAGTCGAGGCGCGCATCGGCTTCCTCCACCCCGAGGTGCGCGAGCACGGCGGTGAGCTGGCTACGGAATGCCGGCGAGGGGTCGTGGGTCATCGACCAGCGGGCCGCAGACAGGAGATCAGCCTCGGTAGGACGGAGGGCGCGCAGGTCGTCGAGATGCCGGTCCTGGCTCGGCCAGTGGTCGGCGGCAGCGTACAGCTTGAAGCAGACCAGGTCGTATGGACCCGCGAGCCACACTGTCAGGCCGCCGTAGTGCCTCGCGGCGAGCCTGTCCTCGAACCCGGCGGGAAGCCCGAGCTCGAGGAGCGACTCCGGCCCGACGTTGAGCCAATCCGGTGCGAGGTCGTGCGCGTCCGCGACCTCAGATACCGCTCTGGCGAGCGCGTCGGGAAGCCTGTGGAGCGGCACGATGCGGCCATTGTCCAGACGCTGGCCCAAGATGTCGGCGTCCTTGGTGGACCGCGAGATGATCCCGCGAAGTACGAGGTCCCCGCCCCCGACGAGCACGATCTCGTATGCCTCGCCCCGGTAGGCGAGCACGTCGCCGAGCGCGGCGAGAGCCCCGTCCAGTCCCGTGCGGTCCATTGCCTGTGCCATGGCGAGATTGTCGCGCATCTGACGCGCAAGTCAAATGCGCGATACGAGCATCATAGCTGCTTGTTAGCGAGACGGCTCCGCCGAGATCGGGGGGCCGCATGCTGTCTTGCTACGGAGGGTCGAATCACCGGAGAAGAGCCCCGGGTTCGAGCCGCTGAGGGGCCCTTTGTTCCTACCCGAGGTTGCGACCGGCCGACGGCTATTCGGACGGCCACGAATGGGCGTACGGAACTGACTGACTTACCTGGTGCCCTACCTGGGATTGCGGTGCCCAAGACAGCAGCGCGGACAGCGCCTGGACGCATACACGACCGCTGCCATTGGTCCGCGCCAGCCCGCAATTGCAGACCGAGGCACGACCAGGACGAGTCGGGCCGAGATCCCAGACCGCTGCTCGTAGCGCCCTAGTTGTACGGGCCAGCTGCAGGGCCCGACAGGAGCACCATTCGCAGCTCCTCCGGAATGGAAGTGAGTTGGGGCAACGGACCAAGCACGCTGAAGAGCGGGACGATCGTGCCTTCCGGCTTCAGCCAGAAGAGCCAGGGGCTGTGGGCGTCGTTGGCCGCGTCGGCACGCCGGTATACATCAGCGAGCACGCCCGCAAATGCCGGCAGGAGGTCGGGGGCGCCCGGGTCGTCGAGCCGGATGTAGTGGGCCGCACTGCCGTGCGTGATGCAAACGACGAAGCCGTGCTTGGTACCCGGCTGACGCAAGTGGAGGAATAGCCCCGCAGCCTCCATCTCCACCTCGTACGCACCGAGCGCGCGGACCAGCGGCTGGTCCGCGTACATCGGCTCATCCACGAGACCGGGGTAGGCGGCCGTGTTGGCCGCTGCGTCCTGCCGGACGCGTTCCGCGTCGACCCCCCATCGCTCCAGCATCACGTGCGTGACGCGCCTGTGGCGCCGGCCGGAGCCCAGGACCGGATAGAGCGCCAGCCCGCCCCCGACATTTTGGGCGAGCTCGCTGCCGGTATCGTTCTCGCGCCCGACGCTCAGAGTGAGCGTGGGTCTGACCGTCGCGTAATCCCGTGCCAGCATCAGCCGGTCGAGCTCGCGCCGGGGCGCGGCTACCGCCTCGAACTCCGCGGCGATCCTGTCCCGCCACAGGCCGGGATCCAGACTCCGGCACAGAGTCGCCATCTCACGCACCAGCTGGTCCGTTAGCTCAATTGTGTCGGCCACTGATGCCTGAAGGCGTTCCAGCATTTCTGCGTGCAGGAGCCCATAGAGCCTGAGGGCGCCTTCGGGCCCGAGTATCTCGTCGAGTCCGGCGGGCATCCGCCGCGGGGCCGCGGGAAGGCGGGCCACCAGACCGGCCAGGTCGGTCGATGGCTCTATCCGCGTGACCAGCCCGTCGTGTGTGACGATCCGTATTTCTTCAAGCCGGTCCGGGGATACCCAGAAGACCGTTGGCGGAATGGACCACGCCGCCACTCCGGCCGCCCCAGATGCGAGGCCGATCAGGCTTGGCAGGTCGAGTACGGCCGACGCGTCGTGCAGCGGCAGCGACACGAAGTGGTGCATGTTCCCGACCGCCACCAGCGCCCCGGCCGGCCCAACGGCTCTTGGGAAGAGGGCAAGGAGTCGCGGGATCGCTGCGGTCGGTGAAGGCCCGCCCTCCACGGTGACTGCGTCCCCTGAGATCAGCTGCAGCGTATCAACCACCCTGAGGTCGCGCGCCACTGCGTCCTCCGCGGCCGCGAACAGGGCGGCCGGCTCGCCCAGGCTGGGCAGAGCGTCCGTCTCCAGCGCCTGCCAGCGGCCGTCGAGGTCCAAGGCGAGCACCTCGCTCAGGCCCGTCGCGCCTATCGGGCGCGTTATCAGTTTCGGGTTGGCACCCTCCTTCTGACCAAGCCACGCCACGAGGCGCTTTCGCGCCGACGCCGGGTCCACGACCGCGGCCCTCAACGACGCCTCGGCGACGTCGATCTCACGTCTGGCCTCGGCCATGTGGCCAGCGACCAGCGCCGGCCACTCACCGTGCGGCGCCGTGAGGCAACGCGCGGCGACGACCGGGAGCGCCAGACCATCGCCGAGTTCGGAGACCCGCTCCGAAGTGATCCCGGACGCCGCCATCACGCAGCCGGCGAACCTGGTGTAGTCGGCCGGGGACATGTGCATGCGGGCCCATGGGGCGACGGGGAGCATCTCGAGCGGGGCGAGAGCGACGAGCACGCCCTCGAACCGCGACTCGTGCGATCCGGACACTCCGATGTTGTCCTCGAACTTGAAGGCTACGCGAACCAGCGTCCCGTCCGGCCGGAGCCACCACGGCAGCTTGTCGATCGGTGCCTTCGACTCGCCGGCCATCTTGATGTTGTTGACCGCCACGTTCGCGAGCAGCATGCGCAGCTCGGCGGATGGATCGAGTGTCACGTAGGCCAGCCCGCCCTGGTTTGGCACGAACACCAGCGCGCCGAACATCCCCATAGCCGCCGGATCGAGTTGACGCAGGTGGCGCAGCAAGGCCCCGACATACGGCGATCCGTCGCGAGGAGCCATCGTGTGCAGAGCCGGTTGCGACTCCGAGACCCTGATGTCGAGCGGTATAGCGATCGAGTTGCGGTCGGCCACGTCAAACGCCTGCTCGCGGCTCACGCCCCAGCGACCCAGCAGAGTTTCACTCACGTAGCGCACCGATTCTCCGGCGTCGAGCGCAAGCAACTCCATCGTGTCGTCGATGGGCCCCGCGTACGCGACGTCGCCAGGGGGCTGGAAAGACTTGGGGACGAGCGCGAGCCGGAGTAAGGGAACGGCCGCGTCAAAGGTGGCCGCTCGCGCCTGCATCTCGTCTCCGGCGCGCCGCATCCGTTCCTGCTCGGACGTCAGGTCGGACTGCGGCGCGGGTGAGGCCGGAACGGGCGCGCTGGGCGCCGTCGCCTCGGGCTCTTGCCGTCCAAACCGCGGAAGGAACCTTGGCATCTCGTCACCCCCTTGCGTTGCCGGACGGTCGCACGGCGGACGGTCCGGGTCATGCGCCGATGCGACAGTCGACCCCATTCCACGATCGGAGGGGTGTGAACGGCCACGAAGGTGGAAGCCCGGTGCCTTCCGCCCCTAGCTGCCCACCAGTGCCGCGATCACGATACCGGCCCTCGCGCCTGTGGGCAACACACGGCCAGCAAGAAGCGCCGTAACGTTTCCTGTGGACTTTGCCGGAAGGCAAGCGGGCGTACAACCTGTGTGTGTTCCAAGCACCAAGAGGAGTACGCCCAATGGAAAGCCTGACGCTCTCGACCGCCGGACGCCAGCGATGCGCTGGCGCGATGTCCACGACGAGTCGTCGCTGTGGGGAGAGTTGCGCCCCGAGCTGACGGCAGCGGTCAGCCAGATCCTGCACTGGACCATGGAGGACGAGCTGGCCACTCTGCTTGCTGCCCGACCATACGAGCGTAGGTTTCGACACGCTCGAGCTGGTCGGCGATCAACGCCTCGACATGCTCCCGGCGGATCGCCGATAGCTCGGTCGGCATTCCACAAATCCGCGAGAAAGAGCGCCAGCGGTGAGGCCGCGTCCGTGTACCTCTCGATCGTCTTGGGGGAGAGGTTGCCAGCGCGACAGTGTCGACCGAAGCTCGCCACGCCCGACACGCCACGTCCGCGAGCAGCGCGGATGCGGTATGATGCGCCGCGCTGGTCGGGGCCTGACCTGGCATCTGGAGAACCACATTAGGCTCTCCGAGCGGTCAAGGTAGGCCCTCCGAACAGTTTTACGCTCTGATTGAGCGTGAGTCGTGGGGCTATAGCTCAGCTGGAAGAGCGCCTGCATGGCATGCAGGAGGTCCAGGGTTCGAATCCCTGTAGCTCCACCAATCCCCTTCTAGCCTTGCTTGGCGACGGCGCCGTGCACCGATGCCCAGGCCAGCGCGCCCGTCGCGAGTGCCCGCCTTAGGGTCGTTGGCCTCGCTTGAGTCCTGGGGTCAGGCCGCGTCCGCGTACAGCTCGACGATCAACCGCCGGGTGTGACCGGGTAGGGTCAGCACAGACATCAATCGCCGGAGCCGGCTACCGTCCGGCTCGCGGGCTGATGCACATTCGAGCCAGATTCCGTCGGTCCGTCCCGCCGGTACCATCGGTTCCCCGCACGCGCAAAACGGCGTTTCGCGCTCGGCATGCTCGATGCGATCGAGCGCATTCCAGTTGTCAATCATTGCTAGGATTCTCCTTGCCTGGATACGATCCGTTCCGTATCATATCACCGTGATCGAGGATTATCAAAACGCTCCGTCTCGCAACTCGACCGCGAGCTCGACCCCGGCTCCGGCCCCGGCGGCGATGAGCGCCGGACACCGTGGTCGGCCACGCAGCGACAAGGTGCACCGGGCGATCCTCGACGCGGCCCGGGAGCTGCTCATCAAGGACGGCTACACGCGCCTCCGACTCGAGCACGTGGCGGCTCTCGCCGGCGTCGGCAAGGCGACCATCTACCGCCGCTGGGGATCGAAGGAGCAGCTCGCCCAGGCGCTCCTCGCCGACCTCGCCGCGCCGCACATCGCCATAGAAGAGACGGGTGATACCCGCGAGGAGATGCTCGCGGCGGTGATGAACCCGATGCTGGCAGTGACCGAGTCCGAGTTCGGCCCTGTCATTCGAGCTCTGCTGTCACAGATCGCCACGAACCCGGCGCTCGGGGACCCGTTTCGAGCGACCGTCGTGCAGGCCAGGCGCGACGAGATCGCACGCATGATCGCCAGGGGCATCGAGCGCGGCGACCTCTGTCCGGATGCAGACGCCGAGATCGCAACTGAACTGCTCGTCGGCCCGGTCTATTTCCGGCTGATGTTCGGCGGCGAGCTCGATAGGGAGTTTGCAGAGCGCATCGTCGACAACGTCATGCGAGGCTACACGGCGAGCGGGAACGAAGCCGCCGGCTGACGGCAGGCGCGTGGCCCAGGCCCGCCGGGGTCGGTCCGCGCAGGCTGCGTTCGCCGCCGCTACGCCCACCCGGTTCAGTCGTGCCGGTTTACTGGCCGATGATCCGCGGCGAAGTCGATCGCCAGAGACTTCCGCCGTGCGTTGCTTCGACCATGGATGACCTGGCGCTCGGGGCGGTCGTTCGGGCCGTCAGGCTTCGACGCCATCTCCGACAGCAGGACCTGGCTGATCTCGCCGGCGTCGGGCATTCGACGGTGTCTCTCGTGGAGCGCGGCCACTGCCGGCAGCTTTCGATCGAGACCGTCAGGCGGATCGCTGCGGCCCTCGACATGCGGCTCGAAATGGTGGCGCGCTGGCGCGGAGGCGATCTCGACCGGCTGCTCAGCCGGCGTCACTCGAAGCTGGCCGAGCACGTTGCCGCCTTCCTCACATCGCAGCCCGGCTGGGTGGTCGAGCCAGAGGTGTCGTTCTCTGTCTACGGCGAGCGCGGCGTCATCGACCAGCTGGCCTGGCACGCGGGCACGGCTCACGTTCTCGTGCTCGAGTTGAAGACCGCGTTCGTCGACGTGAACGAAATGCTGGGGACACTGGACCGCAAACGGCGTCTGGCGGGCTCGATAGCCGCTGAACGGGGCTGGCAGCCACGTCTCGTGAGCGTCTGGCTGGTCGCCTCGGACACACGCACCAACCGTCGCCACGCCAGCGAGCACGCCACGCTGCTCCGCAGCCGGTTCGCGCTGGACGGCCGGAGCCTCCGTGCCTTCCTTCGAAACCCGACCCGGGCCACCACCGGGCTTGCTTTCTGGTCAGATTCCAATCCGGGTGGCGCGAGTCCGAGAAGGCCCTCGCCGCGACCCCGCGCCGACCGCGAACCAACGTCGGCGCGACCCGAATCGAGCGTAGAAGAGGGCCGGCTCAGGTGAAGAGTGACTCGCTCAGGCTGCCGGGCCGGCTCTGCGGCACGGGTCACGGCGACCGATCTGGACCGCCGCCACCCCGGTTGGAAGATGGCAGGATCGCGTGGCGCAGCGTCGATGGCGGCGGTGCAGGATCCTCGGGCTCGGCGAGGCGCGGGCCCTCGGCTAAACTTGAGCTTCAGTCGAGTCCGGTTCTGCGGGAGCATGGCCGCGGCGCAGCCCAACCATTGCGAGGTCCACCGTGTCGGCATCAGAGCGAACCCGCATCGATCGCTACGATCCCGCGGCCATCGAGCCGCGCTGGCAGAAGCGGTGGGCGGAGCTCGGCCTATACGAAGTCAACCTGGCCGACACGACCCGACCCAAGTTCTACCTGCTGACGATGTACCCGTATCCCTCGGGGGATCTGCACATCGGGCACTGGTACATCATGACGCCGACCGACGCCATGGCGCGCTTCCATCGAATGCACGGCGAGAACGTCTTCCTGCCGATCGGCTTCGACGCGTTCGGACTGCCGGCCGAGAACGCCGCGATCAAGAACAAGATCCACCCGCGCGAGTGGACGATGAAGAACATCGAAAACGAACGCCGGCAACTTCGTTCGATGGGCGCTACTTTCGACTGGAAGCACCAGGTCGTCACATGCGACCCCAGCTACTACCGGTGGAACCAGTGGATCTTCAATCGGTTCCTCGAGGCCGGCCTGGCGTACCGCGCCAAGTCGCCCGTCGACTGGTGCCCAAACGACGGGACCCTGGCGCGCGAGCAAGTCGAGGGGACGGACCGCCACTGCTGGCGCTGCGGCGCGCGGGTCGAAAAGCGCGAGCTGGACCAGTGGTACCTGCGAACCACGAAGTACGCGGACGAGCTTCTCGACTTCACCGGCATCGAATGGCCCGAGCCGATTCGGATCATGCAGACCAACTGGATCGGCCGGTCTGAGGGCGCCGAGGTCGTATTCACCACCGCTCCCGACCAGGCCCAGCAGGGCGGCGACGAGCTGCGGGTGTTTACGACTCGCCCCGACACGCTCTACGGCGCCACCTTCATGGTGATGTCGCCCGAACACGCACTGGTGCCCAAGCTCACCCACCCAGACCGAACGGTCGAGGTGGAGGCCTACGTCACGGCCGCCGGTCGCGAGACCGAGATCGAGCGCATGTCGACCGAGCGCGAAAAGTCTGGCGTCTTCACCGGTTCATTCGCCATCAACCCGGTCAACGGCGAGCGGATCCCGATCTGGATCGCCGACTACGTACTTGCCGGCTACGGCACCGGGGCGATCATGGCCGTCCCGGCTCACGACGAGCGCGACTTCGCCTTCGCCCGGAGGTTCGGCCTGCCGATCCGCCGCGTCGTCGCCGGTCCCGAGGTTTCGGACGCGGAGGTTGCCACCGAGATGAAGGTTGCCTTCGTCTCGCACGGGACCGACGAGCGCCTGGTGAACTCCGGGCCGCACAGCGGCAAGCCCGCTCGCCAGGGGTTCGACGACATCGTGGCGATGCTCGCGGCCCAGGGCAAAGGCAGGGCCACGGTCAGCTACCGCATCCGCGATTGGCTGATCAGCCGGCAGCGCTACTGGGGCACGCCCATCCCGGTGGTCTACTGCGACCGCGACGGAATCGTCCCCGTGCCGGACGACCGGCTTCCTGTTCGGCTGCCGGACACGGTCGACTACGGCGGGCGAGGCGAGAACCCGCTCAAGCACGACGCATCGTTCGTGAACGCAACGTGTCCGAAGTGCGGTGGCCCGGCCCGGCGCGAGACGGACACGATGGACACTTTCATCGACTCGAGCTGGTACTGGTTCCGCTATCTCTCGCCCGGCGATACGACCGCCCCGGTCGACCGGGCGATCGAGGCCCGCTGGGGTCCGGTCGACCAGTACACCGGCGGCGCCGAACACGCGGTCATGCACCTGCTCTATTCCCGCTTCTTCACCAAGGCGATGGCGGACCTGGGGATGGTCCACGAGCGCGAGCCGTTCAAGCGGCTCTTCAATCAGGGCCAGATCCTCGGTGCCGACGGCGAGCGCATGAGCAAGTCGCGCGGCAACGTTCAGGACCCCGACGAGCTGGTCCTGCGCTACGGCGCCGACACGGTTCGGCTCTTCCTCATGTTCATGGGCCCCTGGGACCAGGGCGGGCCGTGGAGCCCGACGGGGATCGGCGGCATAAGCCGTTTCTTGAACCGCGTGTGGCACGCGGCGCTGGATCCGCGCGGCGTCGATCCGGGCGATCCCGAGTCGGGCGTGCTGCCGGCCGGCCAGGATGTCGCGGCGGCGCAGAAGGCACTCCGGACCGCGGCCCATCGAACGCTTCGCGTCGTGTCTGAGGAGTACGCCGAGCTGCGCTTCAACACCATGGTCGCGCACTTGATGGAGCTGTCGAACCTGCTGCAGCGCTACCGGGGAACCGCCGCCGCGGGCACCCCGGCCTGGGACGAGGCGACCCGGCTGCTGCTGCTGATGCTCGCCCCGGCCGCGCCGCACCTCGCGGACGAGCTCTGGACCCGGCTGGCCGAGACCCACGGGCAGGCGTGGTCGTCTATCCACACGCAGTCCTGGCCGGCAGTGGACGAATCGGCCGCGGCCGAGAACGAGCGCGAGGTCCCGGTCCAGGTGAACGGCAAGCTGCGTGACCGCGTGATGGTTCCGACTGGGATCTCGGCGGCGCAACTCGAGGCGGTCGTCCTGGCGCGCCCAAAGATCGTGGCCGCGCTCGAGGGCAGACCGCCGCTCAAAGTGATCCACGCCGGCGGCAAGCTGGTCAACATCGTGGTGCGCTAGGCCGCTCGCAGCTCGGCCCGGCGTTGCCTTGAGGCCGGCCGGCGGCCGATAAGCCGCGCATAAGGCGCCTCCGGTAGGGTGCCGGCGAGATCACCGCCGCGCCGAACCGGAGACGAGGGATGGACATGAACGCGCCCTGGCGGGCGCTGGAGGAAACGGACGGCAGCCGGGCCGAGCCGACTCCCGGCGGCTGGAGACTGTCGGCGAATCACCTGATCCTGGCCGCCGCGGCCATCGTCGCCGTCGGCGCGCTTGCGGTAGTCGCCCTGGTTGGACTCCGGCCCGGAGGGCAGGTGGACCTGGTTTCCGCGTCGGCCAGACGGTCGGCCTCGGGATCGCCGGCCTCGGGATCGCCGGCCTCGCAGGCGACCGTGGTCGTTCAGGTAGCCGGCGCGGTCTTGCGACCCGGCGTCTACACGCTGCCGGCGGGTTCACGTGTCGCGGATGCCATCCAGGCGGCGGGCGGCTACTCGACCGACGTGGACCCGCGCGCGGCCGAGACGAAGCTCAACCTGGCGGCGAAGGTGCAGGACGCCCAGTCCATCGTCGTTCCGAGACGAGGAGACGCCGCGAGCGGTTCGCCCGAGATGGGCTCGTCGGCTCCGAGCGGCCCGATCAACCTCAACACCGCAACCGCCGGGCAACTCGACTCGCTGCCCGGTATTGGGCCGGCTACCGCCGCCAAGATCATCTCGTCGCGAGAGCAGCTGCCGTTCTCATCGGTCGACGACCTTGTCAGCCGCAAGCTCGTCTCGGCGTCCACCCTGGCCAAGTTCCGCGACCAGGTAACGGTCTGAGGACCGATGCTACCCCGGCCCGCGTGGCTCGCACTCGGCGTGGTGGTCGCGGCCGGCACCGCCTCGTACCAGCCGATGGGCGGCGATTCGGCTCAGGCGGTCGTCGCTGCCGCCGCGGCGGCCCTGGCGCTTGGAGTGGCGTCGAGCGCCGCCCGGGCGGGCGGGAAGCCGCGACTCGGGACCTCGCTGGCGGTTGCGTCCCTCGGCGCAGCCATCGTGGCGGCGAGACTGGCTGTCGGGCTGGTCATCGGGGCCGGCACGGCCCCGCCCGAGAGCACGTCGCTACCGCCGGGCACGGGTCCGTGGCTCGCGGCCGTCGAAAGCGCCCACGAGACCAACGGACGACAGATCGCGACGATCGCGCTGGCCGGAAATGCCACGCGCTGCTCGGCCCAGACGCCCGTCTACCCACTGCTGATCGGCGGCGACACGATCTCCTGGTCCGGCGCCATCCGGCCGCTGACGGATAGCGACTACGACCGGTTCCTCGCCTCGCAGGGCATCGCCGCGAGTTGCCAGGCCACGAGCCTCGCGGTCGTCCGCCACGACGACTCCCCGGCCGGCCGGCTCGAGGCCCTGCGGCAATCGTCGGGCGATGCCCTCCAGCGGGTCCTCCCGGAACCGGGGGGCGGGTTGGCCGCCGCGATTCTGATCGGGCTGCGTGACCGGGTCGATCGCGACGTGGCCGCCGCGTTCACCACGGCGGGAGTCAGCCACATCGTCGCCATCTCCGGCTGGAACATCGCAATTGTGGCCGCCACGGTGGCGACATTGCTGCGCGGGCGCCTCAGCCGGCGCTCCAGGGCGATTGTCACGATCCTGGCGATAGTCGCCTACACCCTCTTCGCCGGCGGCTCGCCGTCCGTGGTTCGGGCAGCGGTAATGGCCGGCGTTGCCCTCGCGGCGGTAGAAAGCGGGCGCGGGTCACGCGTCATGGTCGGACTGGCCTGGGCGGCTTCCATCATGCTGGTCGCCGAGCCGGCCACCGTCGCCGATGTCGGGTTCCAGCTCTCGGCCGTCTCCACCGCCGGGCTGGTGGCCTGGGCAACGCCCCTCACAGACTGGCTGGCGGCGCGGGCGCCATGGATCCCGGGCGCGATACGCGAGAGTCTCGGCATCTCGCTGGCGGCCCAGGCCACGACGCTACCGATCGTGCTACTCACCTTTGGGCGGCTGTCGATTATTGCTCCTGCGGCCAACCTGGTCGCGGTTCCGCTCGTGCCGCCGGTGATGGCCGCCGGGGCGGTGGCGTTCGGTGCCGGGTGGCTGACGACGGCCGGGCTGCCGGCGTGGCTGGGCGGATTGCTGGCGATGCCGGCAGCGTTGCTGCTCTCGGCGCTGTTGACGGTCGTGCGGGTCGCCGCGGCCGTTCCGGGGGCCAACGAGACGCTGCCGTTCCCGGCAAACGTCGCCGCGGCAGCCGCCGCTGCGGGTCTGTTGCTGCAGGTCCAGCGCACCCTCTCGAAACGGGGCCGGTCGAATGTTCGGCAGAAGACCGTCCCGACCAAATCGAGCGCGCCGGCCGAGCCACGCATCAGGCCTCGATACCGATGGGCTCTGGCGGCAGCCGCCCTCCTGGCGGTCCTGGCCGGCTCCGTGGTCGCTGCCAGGCCGGATGGCAGCATGCACGTCGTCGTTCTCGACGTCGGCCAGGGCGACTCGATCCTGCTCGAGGGAGACCGTGGCGGAAGGATCCTGGTCGATGGCGGGCCCGACCCGAACGTTCTCGTCGCGGACCTCGATCGCTACATACCCACCTGGGACCGCCGGCTGGACGCAATCGTTCTGACTCATCCACACGACGACCACGTCGCC
>Ga0187886_1000839_pt1 | contig 32497 bp, 23 predicted proteins | sample June2016WEW_20_1_FD_133001 | JGI IMG/M metagenome (GOLD analysis project Ga0187886, IMG submission 133001) | Peatland microbial communities from SPRUCE experiment site at the Marcell Experimental Forest, Minnesota, USA - June2016WEW_20_150 | ecosystem: Environmental > Terrestrial > Soil >...
GGCGTCCGCTGCGCTCGCTCGAGTTCTTCCCGCCCAAGGACGACGCGGGCGTCGAGGCGTTGCGCCAGACCGCCGCGGCGCTGCAGCGGATCGGACCGGATTTCGTGTCGGTGACCTACGGCGCAGGCGGCAGCACCCAGGGACGCACCGCCCAGGTGTCCTCCCTTCTCAAGCACGAATTCGGCTTCACAGTCATGCCGCATCTGACTGCGGTCAATCACACGCGCGCGGAGGTAGCGGCCGTCGCACAGGCGCACTACGCACGGGGAATCCGCAACATCATGGCCCTGCGGGGCGACCTGCCCAACGGGCTGCCCGCGGCGACTGCGTTCAAGGACGACCTGCGCTTTGGCAGCGATATCGTTGCCCTGCTGAAGGAGCTGCACCCCGATCTCTGCCTGGGTGTGGCCGGCTACCCGGAGAAACACCCCGAGGCACCCTCATTCGAAGCCGATCTCGCGAACCTGAAGCGCAAGGTCGACGCCGGGGCCTCCTTCGTCACCACCCAACTCTTCTTCGACAACGAGGCCTACTACCGCTTCGTGGATCGATCCCGCACAGCAGGGATCAGCGTGCCCATAGTCCCGGGCATCATGCCGGTGCTCTCGCTCAAACAAGTCACAAGGATCACCGGCAGATGCGGCGCCTCGCTGCCGGACCGGCTGATCAGGCGCATCGAGGCCGCCGGAGACCAGCCCGAGGCCGTCGAAGCCCTGGGCATCGATTGGGCGCTCGATCAAATCCGCGACCTCCTGGGCCGTGGAGCACCGGGCTACCACCTCTACATCCTGAACCGAGCCCACAGCGCGCTCGCCCTGGCCGCCGGGCTCGCGGCGTGAGGTGAGCGCCGGGAGACTCGGGGAGATGCGACGGTGACGGTTCTCCAGATGTGTTTCCTGGCGACGGGTCTGACGGTGGACCTCGCCCTGGCGGCGTTGCCCTTGTGGGCGTGGCTCAGGCAAGGGCGCGATCCTCACTTCACTGATGACGACTCGGTGCTCATGCCATCGCCGCCGCCGGACTTCACTCCGGCACTCGCCTCGGTGGTGCTGCAGGGCAGCGCATCGCGGCGAACGGTCTCGGCCGGGCTGATGGACCTGGTCAGCCACGACCTGATCGCCTTTCGCGCCGAGCCGTCTGCCGTTGGCCATCGAGCCGGCCTCGAATTGACCACCGATCAGCCCCGCGACGTCAACCTGCCCGCGCCCGAAGCGGCACTGTACAAGTCGATTCGCGCGGCCATAGGGGAGTCGGGCCACATCGAGGCGCTCCTCCTGGGAGGCCTGAACGGCGCCTTCGCCGACTTCACGCGATCTCTGGAAGAGATAGCACTGCGGCGTGGTTGGGTGCACGAGAAGCCCGGTTCGGTCATTCGGAAGTGGCGGATCATTGCCGGGGCAGAGGTCGTGGGTGGACTGCTCCTGGCCGGGTGGATCTCCACGGTATTCGCGGAATCGAGCGAGTCAATCGCTCTCGATATCGCGATCGTCGGCCTCGGAACTGTGATCGCGGGCGCAATCACCTACTTCGTCTCTGGTTCGATGCCGGCGCGGACGAAGGACGGCGCGATGCTGGCGGCGATACTCAACGCCTATCGCCGGACACTCGAGGCGACCATCGCGCAGGCGAAGTCGCTGGAGCAGGTGGTCGTCATGAGGCCGCTGCCCTGGGTCGGAACTCCAACCGAGGAGATCGCCTGGGCCGTCGCCTTCAACCTGGACCGGCAGATCGACAGCCTTCTGTCGCAGTCTCTGGAGGTCTCCGAGACGGGCGGCTGGCCGATGGGCATCCGCGACTGGTTCTCGGTCCTCTAGAGCGCGAACTCCTGGAGAGTCGAGAGCGGCGCTCGCCGTCACTACATCGAGTCGCGCTCAGCCTCGCCACGTCCGGGCCACTCTTGAGCTCGTCTCGCTGAACCCGGTGGCGCCTACGGAACCTACAAACGCGCGAGGCTGACTGTCGCTGCTCTCGTGAATCGGAAGGGTTTGGAGCGGGAGACGGGTCTCGAGCCCGCGACATTCAGCTTGGAAGGCCTCGGTGCCCATGCGCTGTGGCACCCCTCGTGGGGCCCGACCATTTCGTGTCCAGTTATCGTGTCGCGGGGAATTGCCACGATGGCCCGATTTCGCGGGTTAGCTGGCGCGACACGCCGTCTCGACCCATTGCGAGCGAAGGCACGAGCACGTCTCCAGTGCTCCAACCGTCGACGAGTCCGCCCGGCGGCCGCGAGCGTGCCAATCGGGCTTATGCCATCCAAGTTCGAGAAGTCGGCAGCCGCGCGGTTCTCTTTTGGGCGTTCACCCTGACCTGCCCCGCCCCTCAGGGCAGCGGCCGCCAGGCCTTTCCGAGCAGGAGGGAAAGGGACGCAAGCAGCCCGCCCAGGCCCACGAAGGCGAAGCTGACCTCAGTCGCCTGGTGCTTCACGATCAGGTTCAGGGGCAGGTTCTGGAAGACGCTGTTCAGCTCGGCCGCGGTCGAGGCGGGATGGTAGGTCGCCCCGGTCATCGCCGCGATCTGCTTGAGCGTGGCTTCATCGATGCCGCGATTGAAGTTGCCTCCACCGCCGCCGCCGCCAAACCCGCCGCCGCCAAACCCGCCGCCGCCAAACCCGCCGCCACCAAACCCGCCGCCGCCAAACCCGCCGCCGCCAAACCCGCTGGCTCCGGGCTCACGGCCCTGGAACTGGGGCCGGCAGGTCGGGCTCATCGACCCGCCGTCGGCCGTCCCGAAACCAACCGTGAAGACCCGCACTCCCCTATCCGCGGCCTCCTGAGCGGCGTCGAGTGGCGGCGTGCCGGTGTTGCTGGCGCCGTCCGTCAGCAGGACCACGATGTCGGGCGCGTAGTCGCCCTTGGGCACGGGCGTTGGGCCCAAGGCGCCGTCGGGCACGCTCTTCGCGACGGCCGGGTCGACCAAGGAGATGGCGTCGATCGAGGCCAGGATGCCCTCGCCGATGGCGGTCCGCTGCCCCGTCGCGAGGCTGGCGAGAGCGTTGAGCAGCTGGGCCTGGTCGTTCGTCGGCGCCTGGACGAGCTGGGCGAAGGTGCTGAAGGCCACGATCCCGATCTGCGTGGACGAGGACTGGCTCTTGATGAAGGCCGATGCCGCGGCTTCGGCGGCCTCGAGGCGACTCGGCGGGATGTCCGAGGAACACATGCTGCCGGAGACGTCGATCGTGAGGATGATCGTGGTCTGGTTGGTGGGCACGGCCAGGATGACGACCGGCCGGGCCATCGCGAAGATGAAGCCGCCGCCAGCCGCCACGAGCAGGACGAACGGCAGGTGGCGCCGCACTCGGGACGATCCGGGGGCCGCCTCTCGGACGAGCGACAGGCTCGAAAAGCGAACGCCCGACGGCAGCCGGCGTCGCTGACTCCAGACGTAGACCGCGACGATGAGCGGCAGAACCAGAAGCAACGCCAGCAAATCCGACCACTGGAAGTCCATCTATCGCCGCCCTGTCCGGCTCCGTGAGCCCTTGTGCTCAGTCATGACAAGCAGGCTCATGGCACGCGCCCGAGCCATAGCAACGAGGTCAGGACTCCGGCCAGCATGAGCAGCAGGCTCATGGCGGCGAAGAGCGCCGTGATCTCGGTCAGCTGGGGCCGGAGTACCAGCCCCACGTCGATGTTGTCGTAGATCGAGCGGAGCCCCGCCGCATCGGTGGCGTTGTAGTACGTCCCGCCCGTGACCTGGGAGATGCCCTGGAGCGTGGCCTCGTCGAGCCGAGTGAAGACCTCGAACCCGTTGAGGTCCAGGGTCGTGCCTGCCGCGCTGCCGATCCCAACCGTGTAGACCCGGACGCCCCTGTCCGCTGCCGTCTGCGCGGCGGTCTTCGGATCGGGGTTCTCGTTGTTCTCGCCGTCGCTCAGCAGGACTATCACGGCCGGGGCGTGGGTGCCGGCCGGGACGGGCGTGGGTGTAGGAGTCGGCGACGGCGCGGCCGATGGATTGGTGTAAAAGTCGTTGCCCGCGTAGCCGGCCACCTGCGCGGCGATGACCTTGAGCGAGGCCGTGATGCCGCTGGCGACAGAAGTCCCCTTCTGCGGCGTGAGGCGGTCGATGGCGTCGTCGAGGATGGTCAGGTCGTTTGAAGGCGCCTGGACCGAGACGCCCGAATCGCTGAAGGCCACGACGCCGATGCTGATGGTGAGCGGCTGGCGTGCGACGAAGTCCTTTGCCGCGGTCTTCGCGGCGGCGATCCGGGTCGGCGCCATGTCCTTGGCGCCCATGCTGGCCGAGACGTCGAAGGCCAGGATGACCGTGCCCTCCTGGCGCGGCAGGCTGACGACCGCCTGCGGACGAGCGATGGCGAGGGCGGTGAATACCAGCCCGAAGAGCATCAACGCGGCGGGGATGCGGCTGCGGAATCCGCGCCGGCCAGGTCCCACGGCGAGGCCCGAACCGCCGTAGCGCGCCAACCGGCGTCGGCGGCTCCGATCGAGCAGGGCGTAGAGCAGGACCCCGAGCGGGATCAGCGCCAGCGAGACCAGCATGAAGGGCCAGATGAACGACATGGGCTACCTCCGCCGGCGGCGCCGCAGCGCGGCCATGCGAACGATGGCTCGAACCAGGTCGTCTTCGGTGGACAGCGCGAGCGGTTCCACTCCTGCGCTGGTGAAGGTGGCCTTGATCTCAGCCTCTCGTCTGGCGGCCGCCTCGACGAAGCGACGCCGGAAGCGTGCGTCGTGCGTGTCGACGTAGATCCGCTCGCCGGTCTCGGCGTCCTCCATGATCAGAGTGCCGACGTCCGGCAGCTCCGCCTCGCGCGGGTCGGTCAGCCGGACGGCGATCGTCTCGTGCCGGCGGTTCATCAGGCTCAGGGAGCGATCCCAGCCGGGAACGCTGATGAAGTCCGACACTAGGAAGACCAGCGAACGGCGCTTGATGACGTGATTGGCGGCGTTCAGAAGAGGCTTCAGGTCGGTGAAGGGGGCTCGTTCCAGGCGTGGCTGACGAAGCAGGTCGTCGATGAGGCGCAGGACCTGGTCCCGGCCACCGCGCGCTGGGACGGTCCGCTCCAGGGCGCTGTCGTAAAACATCGCCCCGACGCGATTACCGCGCCGGGTCAGCACCCGCGCCATCGTGGCCACGAAGTCGATCAGGACGGTGCGCTTCAGCCGATCGGTCTCGGCGCTGCCGAAATCCACCGAGGGGCTGAGATCCAGCAGGAACCAGGCCGTGACCTCGCGATCGTCGGTGTACTCGCGAACGTAGGGCGTGTCCATCCGGGCGGTGACGTTCCAGTCGATGGCCCGCACGTCGTCGCCGAGCTGGTACTCGCGCAGGTCCACGAGATCGATGCCGTTGCCGCGGAACAGGCTGCGATAGTCGCCCTGCAGAACGCCATCCAGGCGGCGGATCACCTGCCAGTCCACGCGCTGCAGGATCTTCTCGGCGGCGGAGACGGGCCTCGTCGGGGTCGGGGCCGGGGCGCTGCCCGGGGTCGGGGTCGGGGCGCTGCCCGGGGTCGGAGCGGGGGCGCTGCCCGGGGTCCGCGCCGCGGGAGAACGACGCCTCGCAGCCGGCGGCGGGAACTGGACGCGCAGGCCCGCGCCAACCGGGTCCGCCTCGTCGCCGAGGTCCAGTTGAGCGCTCCAGGCCACGCCTTCAGCCACGGGCGGGGACCTTGGCGCCGTCTCGCAGCGGCACGACGGGCACCGGGATCTTCTTGAGCACCGTCGTCAGGACGTCGTCGGCGGTCACGTTGTCAGAGAGCGCCTCGAACGAGAGCACCATCCGGTGGCGCATGACGTCGCGGGCCATGTCGAGGACGTCCTGGGGCAGGGCGTAGTCGCGGCCACGGACGAAGGCCAGCGCGCGAGCGGTCAGGATCAGGTTGATCGAGGCTCGCGGACTGGCGCCGTAGGTGATGTAGTGGGCCAGCTCCGCCATACCGTGCGACGCCGGAGCGCGGGTTGCCGTCGCGAGTCGGACCGCGTACTCCATCAGGCCCGGGTCGACGTACACGCGATCGGCCTGCGCCTGGAGCTCGAGCAGGCCGGCGGTGGTCAGGACTTCCTGGACTGGATCGAGCTTGCCGGTCATCCGCTCGACGATGACGAATTCCTCGGTGGCGCTGGGGTAGTCGATCAGGACCTTGAGCATGAAGCGGTCCACCTGCGCCTCCGGCAGGGCGTAGACCCCTTCGGTCTCGATCGGGTTCTGCGTCGCCATTACCAGGAACGGGTCGGGCACTTTGTGCGTGTCGTGCCCGATGGTGACCTGCCTCTCCTGCATCACCTCCAACAGAGCGCTCTGGACCTTGGCCGGGGCACGGTTGATCTCGTCGGCGAGCAGCAGGTTGGTGAAGACGGGGCCCAGGGAAGTGTTGAACTCGCCGGTCTTCTGGTTGTAGATGCGCGTCCCGACCAGGTCGGCGGGCACGAGGTCCGGCGTGAACTGGATGCGCTTGAACTCGCCGCCGATCGATTCGGCCAGGGTCTTGACGGCCAGCGTCTTGGCCAGCCCCGGCACGCCTTCAACGAGCAGGTGGCCGCGGGCCAGGAGCGCCACGGCCATCCGCTCCAGGAGGTTGTCCTGGCCGACGATGACCTTCTTGACCTCGTACAGCACCCGCTCCATCGGCTCCGAAGGAACGGTGGCGGCCTGTGCGTTCACGTGTTGGACCTCCGGCTAGTCGGGCGGAAGACCGGCGGCTCCGCCGGCTACGTCGATGGGCACCGCGAGACCGATGCCGATGAAGACACCCTGGTTGGTTGGGTTGATGAGCGCCGAAACGATCCCGATCACCTGGCCGTTGCGGTTGACCAGCGGGCCGCCCGAGTCGCCTGGGTTCACCGCCGCGTCGACCTGGATCAGTCCGGTGAGGAGCGGCCCCCCGTTCGGGAGCTGGAAGGATCGATTGAGACCGGAGACGATCCCCGAGCTGATCGAGCCCGACAGACCGAAGGGGCTGCCCAGGACGTAGGCCTCGCTGCCGACCTGGACGCTGCGGGGGCTGCCCAGGACGGCCGGTTTCACGCTCGCCGGGATACTCGTCGCGCGAAGGACCGCGATGTCGTTCTGCGCCTCGGCGGAAACGATCGAGGCCGCCGTCGTCGTTCCATCGGCGAAGGTCACCTTGACGGCGAGCGCGCCGGCGACGACGTGGAAGCAGGTCATGATGTCACCGGCCTCGCTGATGACGACGCCGCTACCGATCGACGCGTCCTCGGCGGGAATGCCGGCCGGGCTGGCGGTGGCGGCGGGGACGGCGGAGGGCGCCGTCGAGGCCGAGCCGCTCGGGGCCGGCGAACCGTTCGAGACGATCGCCTGGATCCTCACGAGCGCCGGCGCCACAGCCTGGTACGCACGCTGGGAGAGAGCTGGTCCCGGGGGTTGCGATGCCAGAGCACTGGCGATGGCGGTGGTGACGTCCGACCGATCGAGGGGCTTTGGCCCCGGGTTGATCGCGCCGTACACGCTCAGGGCGACGAGGGCGGCGGCGATCCCCAGGGCGAAAGGACCGGCCCAACGCGTCCGGCGCCTAATCCGGGAGATACGCCTCGACCAGGGCCGGGCTTCGGATGGGAGAGTGGTCTGTGGCGATTGTGTCATGTTGCGGATCGGGTCCCGATCACTCTTCGGCCCGGCCGACGCGCCCTGAGAGGGCGGGCCTATGTTCGCCGTGGGCAGTTTTGGTCATCATCCTGAAACCCGCATGAAAGCCTTCGAAATCGACCGATAGAGGCTTCGACCCGATCTTCAACCTATCACGCCGAGCCCCGATGGTTGGCGCACTCCGACTACGAGTTCGCTTTGGACGAGACGCTCGGCTCGGCCGGGTCCCCGGTCGCACCGTAGAAGCTGCGTGGTCCGGCACGAAATGGGTTTGGATCGGGAGACGGGTCTCGAACCCGTGACATTCAGCTTGGAAGGCTTTGGAGCGTAAGCGCAGTAGCCTCCTGAACCGCCCTGGGTTCCGTGGAGACTTTCGTTCTTTGGTTTAGGCCGCGACGGTTGCTGCTGATTGGCGATGGTATGCCTCCTCGAACTCTGCCGGAGGGAGATAGCCGCAGGCTTCGTGGAGCCGGCTCTCGTTCCACCAGTTCACCCAGGCCGCAGTTGCGAGTTCTACCTCTTCGGTCGTCCGCCAGGAGCGCCGGCGTCTGATCAGCTCGGTCTTGTAGAGGCCGTTGACCGACTCGGCGAGGGCGTTGTCGTATGAGTCGCCCTTGGATCCGACCGAGTTCACGACGCCCGCCTCCGCGAGGCGTTCGGTGTACTTGATGGCCAGGTATTGGACGCCTCGATCGCTGTGGTGGATCAGACCCGCCAGATCGTGGCCACGGGCGAAGATGGCCATCTCGAGGGCATCGAGAGCGAGATCGGTGCGCAGGCTCGCTGCGGTTCGCCAGCCGACGATGCGGCGGCTGAAGGCGTCGATGATGAAGGCGGTGTAGCAGAAGCCGGCGATCGTCCAGACGTAGGTGAGATCGGCGACCCAGAGCCGATTTGGTGCCGAAGCGGCGAAGGTCCGCTCCACGAGGTCGGCCGGTCGAGCAGCGAGGTTGGCGGGCTTGGTCGTCCGGATCGAACGCGTCCGGGTCGCACCCGCCAGACCCACGGCCTTCATCAGGCGGGCCACTTGATCGCGGCCGGCATCCATGCCGAGGCGGTGCAGGGCTCGCCAGACCTTGCGAGCCCCATACACGCCGAAGTTGGCGCGGTGGACGGGGACGATCACGTCTTTGAGCATCGCTTCGCGAGTCGACCTCGCAGACGGGTGGCCGGCTTCGTGCGGCGTAATAGGAGGAAGGGGCGATCTCCAGAGTCCGGCAGATCGGCTCGACCCTGTAGGCGGCGCGGTTCAGATCGATGTAGGCGGTCATTTCGTCGATCGGCGGTCGATCTCCGCCCCGAAGAAAATGGCTGCGCTCTTCAGGATCTCGTTTGCTCGGCGAAGCTCGCGGTTCTCACGTTCGAGCTCGACGATCCGGCGACGCTCCTCGGTCGTGAGACCGGCTCTGACACCTCTGTCGATCTCGGCCTGGCGGACCCATTGGCGCAGCGACTCGACTCCGATGCCGAGCTGGCGGGCGATCCTGGTGACGGCACCGCCGCGCTCGCCCCGCTCCTCGATGGTCTCGAAGACCATCCGGACGGCACGGTCCTTCAGTTCGGGCGGGTAGCGGTGGGAAGGCTTGTGGCTGCTGGCGTTGTCTGGCATGGCTCCATTCTCCAAGAGATGGAGTCTCCATCAAAGTCAGGGCGGTTCATCCCTCGTGGAGGCCCGAGCGTAGGGTGTCCAGTCATCGTGTCGTCGCGGTGGTCGTAGTCTTGTCCGTCACGAGTCGTTCCGAGCTCGCTGAGACGGAAGACGTCGCTGCTCCTGGATAGGAAGCCCGATCGGTCGGGTGCGGGACGTGCGCAAAACAAGAAGGAGGGACCCACATGAAAGCGATTGTCTGCACCAAGTACGGCCCGCCCAGTGTCCTTCAACTCAGGGAGGTAGACAAGCCCACTCCAAGGGACAACGAAGTCCTGGTGAAGATCCACGCGACGACGGTGACCTCATCGGACTGCATAGTCCGGGGTTTCAAGTTGCCCATCTCGATGTGGATCCCCGCGCGAATGGTCCTCGGTCTCAGAAGACCGAGGAAACCCATCCTGGGTGTGGAGTTGGCCGGAGAAGTCGAAGCGATAGGCAAACGCGTTGGACGATTCAGGGTTGGCGACAGGGTCTTCGCCTTCACCGGGAGGGGTGGCTTTGGCGCCTACGCTGAGTACACGTGTTTGCCCGAAGACGGATTGGTGGCGGTAATGCCGGCTGGCGTGACCTATGAAGAAGTTGCCGCCACCACTTTCGCCTCTCTGGCGTGGCATTTCCTCAGGAAGGGGAACGTCCAGAAGGGGCACAGGGTTCTTGTCTATGGAGCTTCTGGGGCGGCGGGCACCTATGCGGTACAGCTAGCCAAGTACATGGGCGCAGAAGTCATCGGGGTCTCCAGCAGTGCCAATCTCGAATTGGTGAGATCTCTGGGCGCCGACAAGGTAATTGACTACACGAAGGCGGACTTCACGAAGAGTGGAGAGCTCTACGACGTCATCTTCGACGCCGTAGGGAAGATCTCGAAGTCAAGCTGCAAGAACGCACTAACCCCGAACGGGACCTACGTCTCAATCAACCAAGGGAACCCCTGGCCGCGTGTCGAGGACTTGGTTCTTCTCATGGAGCTTGTCAAGACGAAGCAGATCCGATCAGTCATAGACAGACGCTATTCGCTGGAACAGATCCCCGAGGCCCACAGTATGTTGAAGAGGGGCACAAGAAGGGGAATGTAGTAGTCACCGTGTCCTGATCTCAGTCGCCGCTCGCTCGGCGCTCGGCGAGGCGCTGAGCACGAAAGAGGGTTTGGAGCGGGAGACGGGTCTCGAACCCGCGACATTCAGCTTGGAAGGCTGACGCTCTACCGACTGAGCTACTCCCGCCGGCAGATCAAGGCACTGCCGCCCGAGGTTAACACGCGCCCCGCCTCGGCGCCAGCCGGCGATGCCGCCCCGCCCAGGGCGCGCGAGAGCCTGGCGTCACCAGACGCCGTCCACCACCATCCGGGCTGCCCAGGCCTCCACCGCGGGTGGGAACTCGTTGCGGATCTGTGTCCAGCTGTGCACCCAGATCGACTTGACCGCGTCGTACCCGATGTGGTTCTTGGCCAGGATCTTCTCGAAGTTCTGGGCCTGCGGTCCGAAGAGTTCCTGTGTCGGTGAGGCAACGATGATGAAGAAGGAGCGTGCCTTCTCCTCGTCAGAGAGGCGGGGTACCAGCAGAGCCGGAGAGACCTTGTCCATCTCGGCCTGACTGTTGCCGTACGGACGGGGGGCGGAGCCCGACCCGATGCCGGCGTAGAAGTAGCCCGAGAACGAGATGGAGGTGGAGAACACATCGGGGTGCCGCGAGAGCAGCATTGCGGCGCAGAACCCACCCGCGGACTGGCCCATGATGCCCCGTGCGATCGGGTCCCTGATGGTATGGAAGGCGAAGTCGACGTATTGCACGACGTCGACCGAAATGAAGGTTTCGAGCCACATCCTCTTGTCGGTCGAGTCCGCGCACTGGCTGTCCGGGAAGGTGGCACCTTGGGAGTCTATGAACACGACCAGCGCGGCAGGCATAGCCCCGGAATCGATCAGCTGGTCCAATGCCCCGATGACGCCCGTTCCCGAGTTCCACAATTCCAGCCCGGTGGGGGCCTCGTACAACACGGGATAGAGCCGATCGCCCTCGGGGTCGTACCCAGGTGGGGTGTAGACGTTGATGTCGACGGTGTCGAGAGTGCCGCCCGTCCAGGGCGCGGGGAAGCGAACCGGCGTCACGTGGCCGTTACCTGTCGGCTTCCAGGCCAGCCACGGCTTGGTGCTGGGGCTGGCATGCGGAGTTGGGCTCGGCGTAGGTGACGGCGTCGCCAGCTGGCTACTCGGCGTGGCCGAGGACGCAGGCGTCGGCGTTGGCGTTTCGAGCGGGCTCGGCGTAGTACTCTCGACCGGGATGGAGTAGTCAGGCGCCAGCGCGACGAAGTGACCGCCGTTGAGCATCAATGCGTCCGGCGCGAGGTTGACCATGTCGCCGAAGGCCGGGACGGTGACGACGAGGAGGCCCAGGATGAGGGCGGCGGCCACCGGCCGGTGCGCTGCCCGTCGGTTTGGCCGCCGGGCCTCCACCATCTCGCGGACGGAGGCTCCGGTCGCGACCAGCGACGGTCTGATTGCAGCCGCAAGCGTGGCACCTGCCCACGCCGAGATGAAGCTCATCACTACGAGCGTGACCAGGGTGACGATCCAGCCGATCAGGTCGAAGGACCCCAGGGCGCCGGTCGCGGACAGCGCGTTATGCGTCTCGGCCGTGAACGTCTCACCGAACAGCGCAACCATGGCCCAAGTGCCCAGCAACGCCCCGATCGCCGGACGATCGGTCGCGAGCGTAACGGCAACGGCGGCGACGGCGGCGACGATGAGCGCCGCGATCAGTTGAGCCCGATCCGGATCGAAGCCCATGATCACGAGAGTGCGATCGGTCTCCTCGACCGTGCCTGAGAGCACGGCCACCAGCACCACCAGGATCGCGACGACCAGGCCGATGAGGAGCCGCGGGGTCTTCCTCAAGGCACCGACGGGCAGCCGCCCGATCTTGCGCAGGCCGCCTGGTAGCCGGCGAATCCGGCCGAGGCGAGCGACGCTGGTCTCGTCGGGCTCGCCGATTGTGGCAGCCTCGAGCTGGCCCTCCTGAGCCGGCCGATCGACGAGAGTCCGGTCGGGCTCGCTCTTGGTCGCAGTCTGTAGTTGGGGCATCGTGCCCAGGCGACCGGCCAGTAGCTCGTCGGCCTCGCTGGCAGCGGCCGTCTCAGGCGGGCCGCTCTGAGGCAGGCCGGCTTTGCGGCGGAGAGACTTCATGCAGCGGCAGCCAGCGGTGCGGTGCGACGGCGACCGGGCAGACGAAGAGCGCCGGAGAGGTGGACGCGCATCAGACCGATCGTGAACCCGATGAGGTCGTGGCGCCTGCGCATCGCCCCATAGCGCGGTATCCAGTACGGGTCGAACTTCCTCTTGAAGACGAACAGGCCGCGCACGTCGTACCAGCGACCGACGAGCCGGCCGGCGTTGGCGAGCAGGCGCTCCTCAAACGTTCCAGTCACACGGTCGAGACCGGCGAGAGGGGCCATGCCCAGCGACAGGGTGCTCGCGCCTGCGGCCCGGAAGGCGACCGCCGCCTCGGCGATGCACGCCTCTACAACGCCCGGCGGACCGTCGGGGGCACGGCGCATCAGGTCGAGAACCCAGCCGCCGTCGACGCCGGTCCTGCGGAACGTCGTGTAGCCGAGCGCGCGCCCGGACGGGTCCACCGCCAGCGAGATCGGCTGCCAGGCCAACGCGGTCCGGTCGAAGTGGCTGATCGTGAAGCCCATCTGCGGGCCGGCACCCTTGCGCCAGGTCGCGTCGATGGCCTCGAGATCGGCGAGGAGCGCTTTCTCCTCCGCCGGCATGCCGTGAGCGAACCAGCGGAACGTGACACCGTCTTTGCGACATCGGGTGATGGTGTGGCGCAGGTTGGCCCGTCGCGGGCCGGTGAGATCGAACGTTGAGAGGTCGACGATCGCCTCTTCGCCGACCTTGAACATACGGAATCCGGCGCCCACGAGCAGCGCCCGGCTGGCCGCGCTCGCCTGGTAGACGACAGGCAACCGGCCGAGCTTCCGGCATCGAGCCAGAAACTCGGAGAACACCTTCGTCGACGCCTCAGGCGAACCGATCGGATCGCCCAGGACGACAGCCGTTCGACCGGCCAGGCCATAGACGACGATGCCGTCTGCGTCCGGCGGGCTGAAGACGTGCTTGTCCTCGCCTAGCTGGAACGGCAGCAGCGCGCCGCAGCCGTACTTCTCAGCGATGGCGCGCCCTCGGGCTCGGGTCGTTGGATCGACCGGCGGCTCCGGCACGCGGCTGAGAACGCCGAGGGCGGCCAGCACTATCGGCAGGCGAGAGGCCAGGATCAGCAGGCCGACGAGCGCGTCGCGGCTGGTGCGGTGAAGGACGCGGTCGGCCGTGGCGTCGCTCATACCGAGGGCGTTGCCGAGCGCCGAGGTGATGTCGCCCACGGCGCCAAGCGGCGTGGGCCAGGTGCCCGTGGCGGCGAGGATCAGTGAGGTCTCGAGTCCGATCGCCAGGCCGCCCACCGCGAGCAGGGCCAGGATGCGACGGCGCCAGCTGGCCGCGGTCTCGACCTCATAGCGACGCCGGTCCGCGAGAAGCACGGCCAGCAGGCCGCCTATGACCAGGACCCCGACCGGACGCGACAGTGCCCGGGCCTGACCGATCAGCGAGACAGCCAGGATGGCGATGGCGAGCCACCATGCGACGGATCTGCCTCGGACCAGTCCAAGTGCCAGGGCGCCGAGGCCGATGGCCCACAGCACCGCCAGGATCGGATCTTCCGCGGCCGGATCCATGGGCAGGTACCCGTCGAGCCATCCGGTCGTGGGGCGGAGGAATGTGAAGGCGTAGGCGAGCGATGCCGCGGCGCTGACCGCCAGCAGAAGTGCGGGCGCCCACGAGCCGAAACCCACCGCCGCCCGCAAGGGGTAGCGGCCCCGGGTCAGTTGCCTCGATCCGCCCGCAGTCATTGTTTGCACCCTCGGCGATGGACGACAGCCGACCGTTCGTCGGTCATGCTCGGCAAAGAACGGCCCGCTCCCGCCAAAGAAGACGCGTGAATCGAGCCGAGATCTCGGTGCCCGCAGACGGCCGAGTTGTATCGCGTAGCGGGCCTTCGCGAGCCCGCGCAACGACCCCTCGCCATGTCAGATGCTCCCCTGGATCCCTACGCCGGTCCTGGCTCCGGCGCCATGACTTCGTAGTGGTCGGCGATAGCCGGACGTTCGATGTCCTCGAGTTCCGTGTCGGTCAATGCGCTGTTGAGACGGCCTCCAGTCGCCGTCAGCAGAAGGTCCCATTTGGCCCAGGCCGTCAGAACGACAACGCTGGCCTCACCCGCCTGCGTGGCCGGTCCATCCTGGTCCGTGCTGACCCCCGCCACGACGGTGAGGAGGCCCTTCTTCGAGGCCAGCTGACCGACGGGTTCGAGGGTCCGCCGCTCCCATGTCTCCACCGCATCGGCTGCGATCGAGGTCCTGTAGAGTCGCAGGACTCGCGCTCCCTCGCAGCCCAACCCGGTCGAGGCCACTACACGATACCGGCTCGGACGCTTCGCGCCAAGCAGTTCGGACTTCGCGGCCAGGAATCCCGGGACGCCCGCCTCGTCAATGCCGTGCCGCAGGGTCTCCCAGTCGCTCCAGACGGTGGCGGCCAGATGCTCCCGGCCGTGCGTGCCGAGACGCCGGCCGGCGTACCTGCAGGCGAGACCTTGATCCGGCGGCGCCACCAGCGCCTGATGGCAGAGGTAGCCCACGACTTCCGCTTCGTGACCGGGAACGACCCGATACTCCAGCAGGTGAACGATCACTGTCCAAGGCCCCCCATGGCAATCGTGGCGCTGCGCCCATCCAGTGTAGTGCTGCCGCGCGGTTTGAGGTATCGCTGCAACAAGCGGGTCGCGGACCGCCCGCCGCTCGTGTACCGTCTCGGAGTGCCGATCGACTGGCTGCGGGTCGCTCGGACACGCAGTCGAGAGGCAGGCCGGTGGCTGTTGACGTGATCGGGCTGACGGAGGCGGGCTGGGCGCGCCACGACTTCTACATGCGCCTCGCGCTCGTCGTGGAGTCAGGGGCCAAGTGCCTTGGGTCGCACGTTGGCGCGGTGATCGTCCGTGACGACCGTGTCCTCGGCAGCGGCTACAACGGCACGCCCGCGGGCTACCCCAATTGCACGGAGACGGAGCGAGGCTGCCGCCGCTGCGCGCTCCGGCGGGAACAGCCCGAGGCCGGTCTGTCGGGCAAGCTCTACGACATCTGCCTGTGTGTCCACGCCGAGCAGAACGCGATGGCCACCGCGGCCAGGTTCGGCGTCGCGATCGACGGGGCATTCCTCTATACGACCCTCCAGCCCTGCTTCAACTGTCTCAAGGAGCTCATGCAGGTCCGACTGCGCGGGGTCGTCTTTCTGCGCGAGTGGCAGGCCGGGCATCCGGACTATGTCTGGGTCGCGGAGGAATACGGGCGGCTCGTCGACCACTACCGCTCGAAGGGGAGCGTGTTCGCACAGCTGGCCCAGGCGGCGTCGCGTCCGGCCGTCCAGCTCGAGATCGGCCATCCGAGCTGAGCGACGGCGGCTAGGCCGATCGCGGTGGCTAGGCCGATCGCGGCGGCTCGGACGCAGGCGGCCGGGGCGGCCGGACCGCTCAGATATGCGCCGGGCGACTACTATCCACCCTCGCGGCCGAGACGCGCCCCGGCATGCGGTCCCGGATCGGGAGATTCATCCCGAGCTGAGTGTGAGCCAAGCGGTTGGGTAACCTCGGCGGTCGCCACATGCAGCTTGCGGCCGTCCCGACGTGGGAGAGTAGTCGTCTCACGACTACGCGAGAGGTCGAGCCGTGTGAGGCCGCGGCACGCTACGAGATGGCGATCATCCGCTCCAGGGCCGTGCGGGCGCGGTTCGCGATATCCGCGGGGACGTCGATCTCGTAGACGCCGCGGAGGAGCGACTCGCGCACCTTCTCGAGCGTGGTCAGCTTCATGTACTGGCAGACGGCCTCGCGGTCGACGGGCACGAAGCGCTTGCCGGGTGCCTTCTGCTCGAGCCGGTGCAGGATGCCTACCTCCGTCGCGACCAGGAAGCTGTCGGAGGCCGAACGTTCGGCGTAGGTGACCATCCCTTCGGTCGAGAGGATATGGGCGTCGTCGCCGACGGCCTCGATGACCTGGCTCGTGCAGCCGCATTCGGGATGGATCAGCAGCTCGGCGTCCGGCTCGGCCCTGTGCCAGGCCTCGACGTCGGCCGGTCGAATGCCGGCGTGGACGTGGCATTCGCCGAGCCAGATGGTCAGCTTGCGGCCGGTGACGCGCTGCAGCCACAGGCCGAGGAACATGTCCGGCAGGAAGAGGATCTTGCGGTCGGCGGGGATGGCCTCGATGACGGCCCGCGCATTGCCCGAGGTGCAGCAGTAGTCGCTCTCCGCCTTGACGGCTGCGCTGGTGTTCACGTAGGAGACCACGACTGCGCCGCGATGATCGGCCTTCCATTTGCGCAGCTGCTCGACGGTGATCGAGTCGGCGAGAGAGCAGCCGGCAGCGGGGTCCGGGAGCAGGACGCGCTTGTCCGGCGAGAGGATCTTGGCGGTCTCGGCCATGAAAGCTACGCCGCAGAAGACGATCGTCGACTCGGGCGCGGAGGCGGCGAGGCGCGAGAGGCGGAGCGAGTCGCCGACGTGATCCGCCACGTCCTGGACCTCCGGCCGCTCGTAGCTGTGAGCCAGGATCACGGCGTTCCTCTCGCGGGCAAGCCGGCGAATCTCCGCCTGGAGCGCGGGGAACGTGGCCGGGTCGCCCGGAGGCTCGACGGGGATAGACCGAGCCTCGGCCGCGCGCTCGGCGGCCTGAGCGGCCTCGACTTCGGCGGCCCGGTGGGGCGAGCTCATCCGGCAACCTCGAGCGAAACGTCGAGCGCCTGCACCGAATGCGTCAGCGCGCCGAGCGAAATGAAGTCGACGCCCGTCGCGCCGACCTGACGGAGAGCGCCCAGAGTGATACCGCCCGACGCTTCGGTTTCGACCCGCCCGCGGACCATCTCGACCGACTGGTGAAGCTCCGCCGGGCTCATGTTGTCCAGCAGAATCCGATCGACGCCGGCATCGAGCGCCTCGCGCACGTCAGCGAGCGTCTCGGCCTCCACCTCCAGTCGAAGGTGCGGCGCCGAACTGCGCAGCCGGGAGACGGCCTCGGCGATGCCACCGGCGAGGCGCCGATGATTGTCCTTGACGAGCAGGGCCGCGCCGAGGTTGAGACGGTGGTTCGTGCCGCCGCCGCATCGGACGGCGTACCTCTCCAGCTCGCGCAGTCCGGCAGTGGTCTTGCGAGTGTCCAGGAGCTTGGCGCCGGTGCCTTCCAGCTCGGCGACGCAGCGGGCGGTGAGCGTAGCAATCCCCGAGAGGCGGCCCAGGAGGTTGAGCGCGGTCCTCTCACCCGAGAGGATGGCCCGCGTCGGGCCGGAGATGCGGGCGATCTCCGCGGGCGCCGAGATGATGCGGTCGCCCTCGGCCGCGGCCGGTGCCAGGAGCACGGCCGGATCCAGCGCGGCGAAGACGGCGGCCACGACCGGCAGGCCGCACACGACACCCGGCTCCTTGAAGAGCAGCGACCCAACACAGGTGGCCTCCGGCCCGAACAGGCCTTCGGTCGTGGGATCGCCAAGAGCCAGGTCCTCTGCAAGGGCTGCCGCCACGACCCGCGCCACTGCCTCCGGATCGGGTGGGGAGATGTGGCGGCGGGTGGCAGCGCGGCGAGTCGCTTCTGTCGCGGTCAAGTCCAGTGCTCCAGAGTCAGTTCTCGGCCGGGTCTGAGGACGAAGTGGCCCTCAAACGCCGGGTCGGCGGCGGGATGGTCGATACGGTAATGGACGCCGCGACTTTCCGAGCGGGCCAGAGCAGTGCGCGCCACGAGCGAGGCCACGGGATCGGGGCTGCGGGCTAGATCGGCCAGGCCGGCCGGATCACGCATCACGCCCGCCTGCCGCCAGACCTGCTCTCGCAGCGCCGCCGAGGCCACCCGTGGCGGCGGCGGTTTGGCAGGCGGATCCGGCAGCCTCGCCGGGAGGGCGGCCACGCCGAGCGCGGCCAGGGCGGCCCGCCGTCCGAAGACCAGGCATTCGAGCAGCGAGTTCGAGGCCAGCCGGTTCGCGCCGTGGACGCCCGTGGCCGCGCATTCCCCGGCAGCGTACAGCCCGGCCACGTCCGTCTTCCCGTCCAGGTCCGTGACGATGCCGCCGATCGTGTAGTGGGCCGCCGGAGAGACGGGGATCGGCTGGCAGGCAGGATCAAATCCGGACTTCTCGATCTCTTCCATCAGGCCCGGGAAGCGCGACCGATCGATCGACCGAAGGTCGAGGAAGACCCGGCCCTTGCGAACGATCGCCCGAGCCACCTCGTCGCGCGGGGCCAGCTCGTCGACGAACCGGTCGCCGGCCTCATCCAGGAGAGTCGCGCCTTCTCCCCGCAGCGCCTCGGTCAGGAGCAGCCGCGAGCCCTCAAGAACGGTGGGATGAAACTGCATGAACTCCATGTCGGCGACCGCGGCCCCGGCCGCGAGGGCGAGGGCGATCCCATCGCCGATCTGGCCCTCCTGGTTCGTGCTGCGGGCCCAGAGGGCGGCGGCGCCGCCCATCGCCAGGACGGTTGCCCTGGCGACCAGAGGGCCGTCCGGCGTGATGACACCCAGACAGCGCCCCTGCGACACCCACAGCGACAGGGCGGTTGTTGCCTCTCGCATAGCGATTCCCTGAGTCGCGACGGCCCGCCGCCCGAGCAGGCTCGTCACGGCCCAGCCCGTCGCGGCTCCCTCGACGCTGGAGACGCGACGCCTCGAGTGCCCGCCTTCGAGGCTCAGCTCGGGATCGAACGGCACACCCATGGTGATGAGCTCGCGGACGCGTTCGGGCCCTTCCTCGGTGAGGATTCGGACTGCGCTCGGCCGGCAAAGGTGGCGGCCCGCCCTCTCGGTGTCCACGGCGTGCAGTCCCGCGGTGTCGTCGTCGCCGATCGCTCCGGCGATGCCGCCCTGAGCGTGCCAGCTGGACGAATCGGGGGCGTGACCCTTGGTCAGCACCAGCACGCTCGCGCCGTGCTCCGCCGCGGTCAGTGCGGCCGTCAGACCCGCCGCGCCCGCGCCAACGACGAGCAGGTCGAGCGAAGGTTGGCCCACTCGATCAGCCTTCTCGGCGAAGCGAAACGGCCCGCCGATACGAGGCCGCGTACTGCTCCGCCGGACCGGCCTCCCAGGACCAGTCGATCGCCATGCCCCGGTTCTGCAGCGCCGCCCACTCCTCGCCGCCCCGCCGGTAGTGGCCCATTGCCCGACGGCAGGCATTCGCCAACGCCTTGGGCGACAGCGCGTCGAAGACGAAGCCGGTGCCTTCGGTGGGCCACTCGCGAACGTCCACGACCGTGTCGGCCAGGCCGCCCGTCCGGTGTACCACCGGCGGCGTCCCGTATCGCAGCGCGATCATCTGGCCCTGCCCGCTCGGCTCGAAGCGCGAGGGCATCAGGTACAGGTCCGACCCGGCGTAGATGCGCCGGGCCAGGGGCCGGTCGAATGCTTCCACGACCGCCACGGACTCGGGGTGTTGGGCCGCGATGGTGCGCAAGCCGCGGACCAGCTTGGGATCGCCGGTGCCCAGAACCACGATCCTGGCACCCGCCGCGATCAGCTCGGGAGCGGCTCCAGCCAGCAGGTCGAAGCCCTTCTGCGGGTCGAGGCGTCCAATCATGCCCAGCACCGGCCCGCCGTCATGCGGGTCGAAACCCAGCTCCGTCAGCAGGGCTTGCCGGCAGGCCGCCTTCCCTGCCATATCGCTCCGGGAGTAGCGAGCCGGCAGGTCGGCGTCCGTGGCCGGGTCCCAGACGGTCATGTCGAGGCCGTTGAGGATCCCACCGAAGCGGTGGCCCAGGCCGGCGAGCACCGGGTCCAGCCCCATCCCGAACGCCGGCGTGAGAGCCTCCTGGGCGTAGCCGGGGCTGACGGTGTTGACCAGCTCGGCCCGGTCGATCCCCTCGCGCAGCAGCAGGATGCCGTCGGCGTGGGGCTTGATCGCCTGCTTCAGCTCATCGGGGAAGGCCAGCCCGGCAGCCTGATCGCGAGTCAGCCAACCCTGATAGGCCAGGTTGTGGATCGTGGCCATGACCGCCGCCCGCGAGATGAGCGGGTAGGCCTCGTAGGCGCAGTCGCGCAACAACACCGCCGGCATGGCCTGCCAGTCGTGGAGATGCAGCACGTCGACGGGACGCTCGTCCACCAGAAGCGCCTCGAGGACGGCCCGGCACAGCAGGCCGAAGCGCCAGCCGTTGTCGGGATAGTCGCCGTTCTCGTCACCGTAGTAGCCGTCGCGATCGAACGCGGGCGGGTGGTCGACGAGCCGGACGCGATATCCGCGTGCCTCGAACTCGACCAGCGTGATTTCGGTCACGCCACTACCGGCGAGCGGGTCCGGAACCACCAATGGCTTGGAGGTCGCGTCGGCGGGAACCTCCACGCCACGGTACTTCGGCAGGAAGACGTCCACAGGCGGCTCGACGTTTCCGGGAGGCGCGCCATCGCCCGTTCCCATGACGCCGCCGGTCCCTGCCCACACCTGGGACTGCAGGACGCGTGGCTTGCCTCCGGCATCCGCCTGGTCCGCCTGGTCCGCCTGGTCCGCCCGGCCCCTCGCCCCGACGGCTCGTGCGAGCGCGTCGACGACATCGCCGAGGCCGCCCGTCTTGGCCCAGGGCTCGCATTCGGCGGAGATGCAGACGACTCGCATTGTTCGTGCTCCCGTGCGCGACCCGCCTCGACTCGAGGAACGTTGCCGTCATGGTAGTCATACCCGGGGCGGAGGGCATAGAGAACCGCAGGCAATCGCAGCCGGAAATCGCCGCGTCCCCATGCCTAGCCCCGACGGGACCGGCGGCACCGTCGGATATGATGCGCGGCAGATGGAACTTTCGGTCCAGGTTCCCACCCTCCCCGGAACATCCTTCAAGCTGCCGCCCAAGCTCGAGGGCCTGAAGCGCCTGTCTTTCAACATGTGGTGGAGCTGGAATCCGCAGGCCCGGGCTCTGTTCAGTCGAATCGACGGTCTGTCGTGGTCGCGCTACCGCAATCCCGTCGAGGTCCTGTTACAGCCGATCGCCTGGGTGGAGCTGCTCGACGACCCGGACTTCATGGCCGCGTACACCGGGGTCCTGTCGGAGTTCGACCGCTACATGGCCGGCGGCCGTGAGCACTGGTTCAATCGCGAGTACGGTCCGTCGTTGAGCGGCCCGATCGCCTACTTCTGTTGCGAGTATGGCTTCCACGAGAGCCTCGGCATCTACTCCGGCGGCCTGGGAGTGCTGGCGGGCGATCACATCAAATCCGCCAGCGACATGGCCATGCGGCTCGTTGGGGTCGGTCTTCTGTACAAACACGGCTTCTTTCGCCAGACCATCGACGCGGAGGGGCGCCAGGAGCACGCCTACCCCGACTACGACCTGGCCAAGCTGCCGATCCTGCGCGTCCTGGGCTCGGACGGCGAGCCGCTCACCGTGTCCGTGGAGCTGCCCGGAAGAGACCTCTACGCGGCGGTGTGGCTGGTTCAGGTCGGGCGAGTGCCGGTCCTGCTCCTGGATACGGACATCCCGGACAACGCCGAGTCGGACCGGCCGGTCACGCACAGCCTCTACGTTCGCGGCCGCGAGATGCGCCTCCACCAGGAGCTGGTGCTGGGCGCCGGTGGCGTCCGAGCGCTCAAGGCCCTGGGGATCACGCCCGCGATATGGCACCTCAACGAAGGCCATTCGGCCTTCCTGCTGATCGAGCGCGCCCGGGCCCTCGTGCACGAGGGGGTGGCTCTGGACGAGGCGCTCGCGCAGGTCCGCTCCAACAGCGTGCTCACCATTCACACGCCGGTCGCGGCCGGCAACGAGCGCTTCGACTCGGAACTGGCGCGGCGAGTTGCGGGACCGCTCTACGACGGCGACGGCCGCGAGGGAACGGGCGGCGTGCCGATGGATCGGGTCCTGGAGCTGGCCCGTGGCGTAGACGGGGACACTAGCTGCCTCGACATGACGGCCATGTCGCTGCGCCTTTCCAACGCGGCCAACGCCGTCAGCCAGCTCCACGGCGTCACGGCCAACAACACCTGGCAGGGTCTGGGCGACAAGCACATCATCGCCGTCACCAACGGCGTCCACCTGCCGACGTGGGTCGGGCAACCCATGCGCGAGCTCTTCCGGCGCTACCTTGGCGCCGAGCTGGACAACGTCGACGCCGGCAAACGCTCGGACCGGTTCTGGGAGCGCGCGGACCGGATCCCCGACACGGACCTGTGGGAGGCTCATCAGCGCCAGAAGCTCGAGCTGATGATCTTCGCCCGCAACCGCCTCCGCCACGAGTACGCCCGCCACGGCGATGCCCCCAGTGTCCTGGAGGAGCTGGAGGGGGTGCTGGATCCCGGCACGCTGACCATCGGCTTCGGCCGCCGGTTCGCGACCTACAAGCGCGCCGGCCTGATCTTCAGCGACATGAACCGGATCTCGAGGCTGCTCTGGGACGCGGACCGCCCGGTCCAGATCTTATTCGCCGGCAAGGCCCATCCGGCCGACCGTCCCGGCCAGAAGGTGATCGAGGAGATCTTCGCCCACACCGAGTCGTCGCAGCTACGCGGTCGAGTCTTCCTGCTCGAGGACTACGACATTCGCGTCGCCCGTTTCATGGTCCAGGGCGTGGATGTGTGGCTCAACAATCCACTCCGGCTGCAGGAGGCCTCGGGCACGAGCGGCATGAAAGCGTCATGCAACGGCGTCGTGAACCTCTCCGTCCTGGACGGCTGGTGGGACGAGGGCTTCCTCGGCAACAACGGCTGGGCCATCGGCGGGCGCGAGACGAATCCGGACGAGAGGGCGCAGGACGAGGCCGACGCCGAGAGTCTGTACCAGATCCTGGAGAGCGAGGTTGTGCCGCTCTACTACCGGCGCAATGCGAACGACATTCCGGAGGGCTGGACGGCTCAGATGCGGCGTTCGATTGCCAGCACGATCTGGCAGTTCTCCACGATTCGGATGCTCCACGAGTACGTCGAACAGATGTACCTTCCCGCGGCCGGCATCGACCCCGGGCCGCCACCTGGTCCGCCCTCGCGCCGGCCTCCCGGTCGCCGCCCTCCTGCCGAAGCCGGCTGAGGCGGGATTGGGCGGCTGCGTCTCGCTCGCTCTGGTCATCCACAACCACCAGCCCGTCGGCAACTTCGGCTGGGTCATCGAAGGTGTCTACGAGCACGCCTACTCGCCGATGCTCGGCGCCCTGGAGCGGCATCCCGGCGTGCGGCTGGGCCTCCACTACAGCGGGCCGCTGCTTCAGTGGCTGGCGGCCAACCGGCCGGAGGCGATCGCCCAGATCCGGGCGCTGGTCTCGCGAGGCCAGGTAGAGATCGTTGGCGGCGCCTATTACGAGCCCATCCTGGTAACCCTGCCGGACCGCGACCGCCAGGGCCAGCTGGTGCGGATGCGCGACGAGCTCGAGGCGATGTTCGGCCGCCGGCCCACCGGGGCATGGCTGGCGGAACGAGTCTGGGAGCCGGGACTGGCCTTCGACATCGCCGCAGCCGGATACGGCTGGACCGTCCTCGACGACAGCCACCTGCGAGCCGCCTCGGTCCGCGAGAACGACATGTGGACGGCCTTCACCACCGACGATCGCGGCCGGCGGCTCACGGTGTTCGGCACCGAGCAGGGGCTGCGCTATCGGATCCCGTTCAAGCCGGTCGAAGACCTGATCGCATACCTTCGCGAGCGGGCCACGCCGGACGGCCGGTTCGTGGGGACGATGGGCGACGACGGCGAGAAGTTCGGGGCGTGGCCGGGCACGTACGAGTACTGCTGGAGCCGCGAGCGCTGGGTCGACTGCTGCTTCGAAGCTCTCGAATCGAACGCCGATTGGCTGGCCACGGTCACACCGTCCGAATGGCTGGACCGGCAGCCACCAACGATCCGAGCGTATTTCCCCACGGCCTCGTACGTTGAGATGACCGAATGGGCCCTGCCCCCGGACGAGACTCCCATCTTCACGCAGCTTCTGGAAACGGCCCGTCAGCGCGGGGACCCTGCCGCACGATTCCTGCGCGGCGGCTTCTGGCGCAACTACGCCGCGCGATACCGCGAGATCAACGAGTTGCACAAGCAAATGCTGCGCGTCTCCGACAAGGTCGATCGGATGGCAGCCGGGGCCACGCGCGAGCGGGTCATCGACCACCTCTATCAGGGCCAGTCCAACGACTGCTACTGGCACGGGCTGTTCGGCGGCATCTACATCGTCCACATGCGGATGGCCACTCTGGCCCATCTCATCGCGGCCGAGGACCTGGCCGACGCCGCGGAGGCAGCAACGGGGGGCGAGCCGTACGGCGCGCGGCTGATCGACACGGACCTGGACGCGATCGACGAGGCGCTCGTGACCAGCCCGGGTCAGACCGTGGTCGTAGACCTGGCCGACGGAGCGGCCATCTCGTCCTGGGATCTGCGGGCCAGCCGCGTGGCTCTTGCCTCGGTGCTGAGGCGGCGACCGGAGGCCTACCACGCGCGACTGGTTGCCCATGAGCGGGCCGCTCAGGAGGAGGCCCTCGGCGCGGGTGCGGGTGGCAGCGCGGCCACGGACGGCTCCGCCGCGGACGCACCGGCCGCGGACGGCTCGACTGGCGACGCCCCCAAGACGATCCACGACACGGTCGCCATCAGGGAAGACGGGCTGGCCGCCCTGCTCCACTACGACCGCCACGAGCGCCGCAGCGGCATGATCCACCTGCTCCCGGCCGATGGCCCGACCGGGGTCGAGGCGTTCGTGACGGCAACGTACGAGGAGATCGGCGACTTCACCGAGAGCGCCTACGAACCCGTGACGGTCGAGGATGGCCAGCTCGTCGCGCGCCGGCTCGGGTCGGTCCGGTCGGGAGAGGTCGAACGCCCGCTCATCGTCGAGAAGACCTTCCGATTCGGCGGCGATCGGATGAAGCCGGTCCTCGAGCTGGCGACGGTGCTCGAGAATCCCGGCGACCGGCCCGTGGCCTTCGATCTGGCAATCGAATGGAACGTCAACCTGCTCGGTGGCGGCCACAACCCGGCAGCCTGGTACGAGACCCAAGACGGCGCGCGCAGCCCCCACGACGCGCCCGGCGCGGTCTCCGCGGCCTCCGCACTGGCATTCGGCAACGACTACGAAGGCGTCCGGATCGCTGCCACGGCCGAGCCCGCCGCCCGGATGACCTGGTACCCGGTCGAGACCGTCTCCAACTCGGAGGGCGGCTTCGAGCGAGCCTACCAGGGCAGCTGCCTCCTCTTCCGCTGGCCCGTGGCGCTGGAGCCCGGGAGGCGCGAGACTTTCGCGGTCCGCCTCGTGGCTGCGCAGACGCACGACCGTTCGACCGAAGAGAACGATCCGGCCTGACCTCTCCCACCTGAGCGACCGGCGGCCTCGCGCGCCTGCCACCCGCGAACCGGGCGGCGCGCGATCCGACCTTCGCGCCGGGTTCCCGGGAGCGTACATTTCGGGCATCGGAGCACGCAGGCGCCAGGAGGCGGGCATGCCCAGGAAGCGAAGCGAACCGGCCACAGAACTGGCAACCGCCGGAGGTCCGGAGGGGCCGCCGCTACTCGAACACCAGCCGGCATCCGAAGCCGGCCAGCGGGGAGTGGCCCTGCTGCTCGCGGCGGCGGCCGTCGCGGCTGCCGTCGTCGGCGCTCGCGTCTCGTTCGTCTCAGGCGACGCCTCTGGACACTGGCAGTCGACCGTCCGACTGGAGGTGAAGCGCTCGACCGGAGCGCAGGAGAACGTCCGCTACCTCTACGAGACAGAGGTGCCCGTGGCGATACAGATCCTCCGCTCACGCCTGGTCCTCCAGAAGCTCGAGGCGATTCCCGCGGCGCAGGGTGGAACGAGTGACGTGGTCGCGATAGAGAAGAGCGTCCAGACGGAGATCCTCCGGGCGCTGGAACCGAGCTTGGATCTGACGAAGCCCGCCTACTCGCTCTCGGGCGGAGGCGTCGACCTGGGCAAACGGCTGGCCGACCTGCGAGCGGCCGAACCCGACATCCTGGCGGTGGACCCCAACGCCGCCCAGGCGGCGGGCAACCGGCTCTCCAACAAGGCGGTTCTCATGTCCCTCGCCCTGGTGCCATTCGGCGTGTGCGGGATGCTCGGCGCGCTGGCTCAGGCGTTCGCCAGCCGGCGCCGGGTGCTCCTCAGATCCGGCGCGGTGACGCTGGCGGCGGGCCTCCTCCTGGCCCTGGCCGTGGAGCTGGCGCTATGAGCCGGACGGAGGGAGTCGGAAGCCCGAGGAGGGTCGACCCGTGATCTACCCCGACCAAGCCGCCAAGTTGCGCAGCGGCGTTCGGTTCGACAGGATCGTCGCCGGCGTGATCGGCGTGATCGCCGTGGTGGCCGCCGTGCTCGGAGTCGTCCACACCGATCGCAGCCTGGCGTCGACGCACGCCCAGCTGACGGCCTCACGCCTGGCGGCGGACATCTCGGCCCGGATCGCGATCAGTTCGCTAGCCGGAAACCTGACGTTCAACTCGGACGAGGCGGTTCTCTTCCTGGAGATGGAGGGCAACGACCGAGCGCTCGCCGCCGGGCTGGCCGGCAATGCCGGCGCCGCCGCGGTGGGCGGGGCGATGTACGACGCTTCGAAGCAGCTGAAAGCCCAGGTCGCCGCGACCGGCGCCACCGTCGCCGGGTCTCCGCTGGACGGGTACGCGGTGAACCTCATCGAGACGACGCCCGAGGAGTTCGAGGCGGAGCTGGCCGAGCAGAGCCGCCAGGTGGACCTGGCAAACGATGCCGGCTGGCATGACAGGATCGCCATCATGGGCCTCTCGTTCCTGGCGCTGGCCGGCGTGCTGGCCGGTCTTGCCGCCGTGCTCCGCGAGGGCAGGGCCGGCTGGATCGTGGTGCGAGTCGCCGCCGGCATCGCCGTCCTAACGACACTCCTGGTCATCCTGGCGATCGTCTGACCCCGACCGTAAGCGCGGACCCTGCGGGCGGACCCGCGGGCGGATCGTCGGGCGGCGAATACCCGGCGCGGCCGGCTCCGCTACCATCCGCCGAGTGACTCGCCCCAAGCTCGCCGTTCACGGCCACTTCTATCAACCCGAGCGCCGCGACCCCTTCAGCGGAGAGATCCCACCGCAGCCGGCCGCGGCCCCGTACCGCGACTGGAACGCCTGCATCGACGCGGAGTGCTACAAGCCCAACGCCGAGCGAGGCAACCTTCGCCACATCTCGTATGACCTGGGGCCTACGCTGGCCACGTGGCTGGCGGAGCACGATGCGCCGACACTTGCCGGTTTCGTAGCCTCGGATGTGCCCCAAGGGATCGACGACCCCGGACGCGGCAACGCCATGGCCCAGGCCTACAACCACGCCATCCTGCCGCTCGCTTCGCTCGCGGATCGCCGGACCGAGATCCGGTGGGGCCTGCGCGACTTCGAGCTGCGGTTCAATCGGCGCGCAACCGGCATGTGGCTGCCCGAAACGGCCGTGGATCTCCCGACCCTGCGCATCCTGGCGGAGGAAGGGGTGCGCTACACGATCCTGGCGCCCTGGCAGGCGGCAGACTCCCATCTCGACACACGGCGCCCCTATCGAGTGGACCTGGGCGGGGGCCTGGCCGTAGCCGTCGCCTTCTTCGACGGTGCACTCTCCGCTGCTGCCTCGTTCGAGCCAGGCGCCACGATGGACGCCGATTCGTTCGCTCGCGAGCGAGTCCTGCCGCGTCTCGCCGGCCCGAGCCTCGCCGACGGCACACCGCCCATGGCGGTCATGGCTACGGACGGTGAGCTATACGGGCACCATCAGAAGTTCCGCGACCTCTTTCTCACGCGACTCGTCAACCCGGGCCCGAACGCGCCCGCCCGCGGCTTCGACGTCACCACCGTCGGGCAGGTCTTGGGCGGCTCGCCCGCGAGCGCCTTTCCCTCGACCGAGATCGCCGAGCGGACCTCCTGGAGCTGTCATCACGGGCTTCTCCGCTGGAGCGCCGAATGCCCGGATGCGGCCGACGGTCGCTGGAAGGGGCCGCTCCGCACCGCCCTCGAGCGACTCGCGTCGGCGATAGACACGGCGGCGGAGGAGCTCGTCGCGGACTTCATGGACCCCGCGGCGCTGTGGGCAGCACGAGACGAATACGTCGACGTGGTCTTCGGAGCCGAACCGGCCGAGGACTTCGCCGGACGTCAGCTGCCGTTCGCCACGAAGGTACAGCGGGGACGCCTCCTGGACCTGCTCGAGGCCGAACGCTGGCGCCTCGCGATGTTCGCCAGCGACGGCTGGTTCTGGGGCGATCCGATCCGCCCCGAGACCAGGCAGATCCTGCTGTTCGCGGCGAAGGCGGTACGCGTGATCGACGACGCGGCAGGCACGGATCTCGAAGTCCGGCTGCTGGACGGCCTCTCGCTCCTCACCTCGCCCTCCCGCCGAATCGATGGCGCGGCGATCTACAACGAAGCGCTCGCGGATGCCGGCCAGCCGCCTGGCAGAGGCTGAATTGCCGCGGGTCATCCTGGGCGTTCGGTGCCCTGGGCCCTACGGGTGTTGGCGACCGTTCGCCTGGTAGACTCCGGCCCAGACGCCCAGAGACAGCTTGTTCGGCGCACGCCACCCGCATCTTGGAGCGCATCCGTGGCATTCGAGTTCCACGTCTCGAAGGCGGCCCGCGACCGCTACGAGTTCGACCAGGCGCTTTTCGAATCGAGCGGCAACGTCATCGTCCCGAACTTCCCCGCGGCGCGGCTCTTCGCCAGGAAGATGAACGACGGCCGCGACCCCGAGCGCTATCCCGATCGAGTGGTACACGCGGCCGAGCTCAACGCCATGGGGCTGATCGACGAGATCCTCCACCATGCCGTCGAGATCTACCGCCGGACCGTCAACCCGAATGTCATGGCGGGCGCGCTGGCCGCGCTCGCGGCCGGGGTCGGACCGGAGCGGCTCGACCACGCCCTCGCCCGCTTCGTCGAGCAGTTCCCGCCGCTGGCCGTACGCCTCGGCCGCGTCGATCCCACGTCGTACCTGGCCGGGGCGACCGACGGCATCCCCAACCGCGAGGTCACCCTCGAAGAGCTGCTGATGCTGTGGCTGGCCAACGCCAACCCGGCCTTCGCCACCTTCGACGAGCTCTTCGACGACTCCGACCTGCGTGAGCGGACCGGCTACGAGCACATCATCGCCAGCCTGCGCGAGTACTTCGGCAGCCAGCCAGGTTTCGGGTCAAGGGGCTTGTCGCTGATCGCCTTCCTTCGGGCGCCCGCGCTCGCCGAACCGGACTCGCTGGCCGGGCAGCTCCTCTACATGCGATCGCGATGGGGGCTCGTCCTGACTCCCTTCCTGGACCGGCTGATCGTCACCCTGGACGTTCTGCACGAGGAAGAGGTCGCCCTGTGGATGAGGATGCATCCCGCATCGGGGCCCGGACCGGCGATCCACGGTCCCGGTCTGGGAGGCCTGGAGAACGAGTACGAGCGGTTCAGCCAGGATCGCGAGTGGATGCCGAGGGTGGTGCTGATGGCTCGCACCACGTACGTCTGGCTCGACCAGCTGTCCAAGCGCTACGGCCGCCGGATCGCCCGGCTGGACGAGATCCCCGACGAGGAGCTGGAGGCGCTGTCCCGGCGCGGTTTCACCGCCCTGTGGCTGATCGGTCTGTGGGAGCGGAGCCGGGCCAGCCAGCGGATCAAGCAGTGGCGCGGCAACCCGGACGCTGCGGCCTCAGCCTACTCGCTCATGGAGTACCGCATCGCCGACGATCTGGGCGGCCAGGAGGCCTTCGAGCGACTCCGCAACCGCTGCGCCGGCCGCGGCATCCGCCTCAGCTCCGACATGGTGCCCAATCACATGGGCATCGACTCACGCTGGGTCATCGAGCACCCGGACTGGTTCCTGCAGCTACCCGATCCGCCCTATCCGGCCTATTCGTTCACCGGCGGCGACCTGAACGATGACGGGCGGGTAACGATCCAGATCGAGGACCACTACTGGGACTCGACCGACGCCGCCGTCGTCTTCAAGCGCACCGACAACTTGACGGGCGACGTCCGGTACATCTACCACGGCAACGACGGCACGAGCATGCCCTGGAACGACACGGCCCAGCTCGACTACCTCAAGCCCGAGGTCCGCGAGGCCGTCATCCAGACCATCCTGGCGGTCGCCCGCCAGTTCCCGATCATCCGCTTCGACGCAGCCATGACCCTCGCCCGCCGCCACATCCAGCGGCTGTGGTACCCCGAGCCCGGACAGAGTGGCGGCATCCCATCGCGTGCCGAGCACGCCACGCCCCGGGTCGTCTTCGACGAGCGCATGCCCACCGAGTTCTGGCGGGAAGTGGTGGATCGGGTGGCGGCCGAGGTTCCGGACACGCTTCTCCTGGCCGAGGCGTTCTGGCTGCTGGAGGGCTACTTCGTCCGAACCCTCGGCATGCACCGCGTCTACAACAGCGCCTTCATGAACATGCTCCGCGACGAGGAGAACGCCAGCTACCGGCGGGTCATCAAGGACACGATCGAATTCGACGCGGAGGTACTGAAGCGCTTCGTCAACTTCATGAGCAACCCGGACGAGCGGACCGCGGTCGACCAGTTCGGCAACGGCGACAAGTACTTCGGCGTCTGCACGCTGCTGGCAACCATGCCGGGCCTGCCGATGATCGGACACGGCCAGGTGGAGGGCTTCGCCGAGAAGTACGGCATGGAGTACCGCCGTGCCTACCGCGACGAGCAGCCGGACGGCTGGCTGGTGGAGCGGCACGAGCGCGAGGTATTCCCGCTCTTGCACCGCCGCTACCTCTTCGCCGGGGTGACCGACTTCCTGCTCTACGACGTCTTCGATCCGGGCGGCTGGGTCAACGAGGACATCTTCGCCTACTCCAACCGCCACGGCGACGAGCGCGGCCTGGTCGTCTATCACAACCGCTTCGCCGAGGCTAAGGGCTGGATCAAGATGTCGGCGGCGTACTCCGTGCCCGACGGATCGGGTGGACGGCAGCTCATCCAGCGGTCGCTGGGCGAGGGTCTCGGGCTGCATCCCGCCGGAGAGTGGTTCACGCTGATGCGCGAGCAGCGCTCCGGATTGGAGTTCGTCCGCCGCAGCGCCGACCTGTGCCGCGACGGGCTCTTCGTGGAGCTGCACGCGTACGGCTGCCAGGTATTCCTCGACATCCGCGAGGTGCTGGACGGTCCATCCGGGCAGATGCGCCGGCTGACCGAGCGTCTCGGCGGCGCGGGCGTGACGAGCATCAGCACCGCCCTGCGCGAGATGCAGCTGGCCCCCCTGCACGAGGCCGTGCGCGATCTCGCGGCCGGTGGATCGCTGCGGCGACTGACCGAGATCGGGGCGATGCGGGCGGCCGCGGCACGCCCAGAGGCCGTGACCGCGGTCGATCTGGGGCTGCGTGGTCCGGCTTCGGAGGCTCATGTGGCGCCACGCGCCGGGCGGGCGGTCGACGCGCAACCCACGCCCACCGAAGTGCAGGCCCTCCTCGACGACGCCGAGGCTCATATTGCGCACGCTCTCCATGCCCTGGCGGACGTGACAGGAGCGACCGGCGATGTGGAGCTGGCCGCGGCCGCCTTCCGAGCCGGTGTTGAGACTGCGCTGCGTCTACCGAGCCTGGGGCAGGAGCGCCTTTGCGCCGGTCTGGTCGACGAGTGGGCCTGGGTCGCGATATTCGGCCGGCTCATCTCCGAAGCGATCGCCTCCGTTGCCGGGTCCGAATCGGCGCGGGGCGGCTCGCTCGATGAGCTGCAGCTTGGGCCGGTGATCGCCGCCGTGTTCCGCGACCTCGGATTGGACGAGGGCGCCGCTTGGCGGTTGGTGACACTCATTCGAATGCTGCGGCAGCTGCCGCTCCCCAGCTCGGTGTCGAAGCGGCCGGCCATCGACCGGGCACCGGCGCTTGTTCGCGCTCTCGTCGCGGACGAGGCCGTCCGGCTCTACATCCGCGTCAACGTCTGGGAAGGGGTCGGCTGGTTCAACCGCGAGTCCTTCGGGCAGATGCTGTGGTGGATGCTCGCGCTCGAGGCGCTCGAGGCCGCCGCCACACCCAGGCTGGCCAAGGCGCGCCTGGCCGCCCGAGTCGCCGAAGCGGAGCGCCTGACCGGAGCCCTGGCCCGAGCCGCCGAAGCCGCCGGATATCAGCTCGACAAGCTCGAGGCGGCCGCGAGAGGCTGACCGCGGCTGCTCCCCGCCGAGCCGGCTACTTCAGAAAGTAGCCCGTGACATCGAAGATGACGTGTGCGGTGGGCGTGTTGGGGACCGGCGCGGCGTAGGTCACGTAGAGCTTGCCGTCGTCCGAAAGGGCCACCGTCACCGCGTTGGCTCGATCGTCA
>Ga0187886_1000841_pt1 | contig 32487 bp, 26 predicted proteins | sample June2016WEW_20_1_FD_133001 | JGI IMG/M metagenome (GOLD analysis project Ga0187886, IMG submission 133001) | Peatland microbial communities from SPRUCE experiment site at the Marcell Experimental Forest, Minnesota, USA - June2016WEW_20_150 | ecosystem: Environmental > Terrestrial > Soil >...
AATCTCAGGAAATAATTCACAGATCAACACTTTACAAATAAACGGTGTTGCGTTTAATGTAGATAAGCCCGCCATGTGGGATTCAAATAGCACTACATTCAAATATCAACTTTTGTTTGAATTATGGCTTTACAATAGCCAATCTGACGCGATTTCGTTTAATGACCGTTTTGTAGATCTTCAATTAAATCTTACAAGAACCATGTGATAGGCTTTCCTGTTTTGGAATTAATGAGTTTTAGCGTTGTGGAATATCATCTTGAGTTAAAGGGCGTTGTTGAAATATGGAAACTGTTGATAAAAAACTGAAAGTAGGCGTAGTCGGATTAGGAAAAATGGGTTTGCTCCATGCATCCCTCCTTAGTGTTATGCCTAATGTTCAACTCGCTGCATTATGTGACAAGAGCTGGCTTATGCGGAAACTTGCAAAAAGCACACTTAAAGGACCTTTAGTTACCGATAAATTGAATGAGATGTCAAACCTAAATCTCGATGTAGTCTATGTCACCACGCCCATTCCTTCTCATTATGGCATTGTGAAAGAAATTTATGCGAGGGAAATTGCGCGTAATGTGTTTGTTGAAAAGACGCTATCTTCAAATTATACTCAGTCTGAAGAATTATGCAAACTAGCGGGTGCCTCACAGGGACGCACAATGGTGGGGTACATGAAACGTTTTTCGGTTACATTCCGTAAGGCTAAAGAATTGTTGGATCAAGGAGTATTAGGTTCTGTGCTTTCTTTTGATGCTTATGCTTATTCTTCTGACTTTTTTGGTGTGCAAAGAGATTCAGTTTCTGGTGCTAGAGGTGGGGTTCTTGAAGATTTAGGTTGTCATGTATCTGATTTAGCCTTTTGGTTCTTCGGAGATTTGCTTTCATCCATCAAGGTTTCGTCATCAACTGATCCAAGATCTGATTCTGTGCAATTTGAAGTTGTTGGCTCAAATGATTTTACGGGCAAATTTGATATTTCTTGGGCTAAGGAGGGTTATCGGATGCCTGAATTTGGACTAGTAATTCGTGGCACTGAGGGCACTATAAAAGTTGATGACAATGAGTTGATATTTGCTTCAGGTAACGCGCAGCCGAAGACTTGGTATCGGCAAGACCTTGATGATCATGTCACATTCTTGTTGGGTGAGTCTGAATATTTTAGGGAAAATGATCATTTTATTAAGTCAATAATTTTTAATGCTATATCCGAACCGAATTTTCAAGCAGCAACAAAAGTTGATTACTTACTTGAACAGGTAAGGTGCAAAGGTAATGAGTAAACGACAATTAGAATTATTAGTTGGTGATAACGCTTTCCACGGTATAAGTCATCTTTCTCAACAAAGAGCACGTGAACGATCAATAAAGGATGATCCGTCCAACGTAGAATGTGCCACTCAGTTGGTAAAGCTTTCTCTTCAAAATGGTGCTAATGGTTTTATGTTCTCGGTCAACGATACTACGCTTTCGATTTTGAAGGCGCTTGAACATGATACAAAGCCTGATTTGTATGCGATTGTACCCTATGCATATGAGTATGTTCGATTGGCCGCACAAGTTGGAGGAGTTTCGGGTTTAGCAAAACAAGTTTCTCGACAAATTATGTTCTCTAGAAATATAGTTACTGTTGCACCCAATTTGATCGGTCTCCTAAGAGTTGATCCATCAGCGTTTCTGAAGACATATCTAATTTATGAGATATCTCAAATAAAATCTGCTGCAGGTAAGGATGCAAATTTGAAATCAGTCTTGCTTCATGAAGTGATAACTGATATGGCTTTAGCTCTTGATTTAGATAAACTTTTCAAATCTTACATAAATTTCCTTTTTAAATCCAAGATTCGTCCAGGCTTCGAAACGCGAAATTTCCCATACCTTGTTGAGAAGTTCACAGAATGGCACATAAACATGAGCGAAATAACTATTGCTGCTTCATTCAACAAAGTTGGCTTCCAAATGAATCCTTCGCAAAAAGATTGTGAAAATGCATTAGCAAGCGTGGGCGGCACTGAAGTAATTGCCCTGAGCATCTTAGCTGCGGGGTATCTCAAACCTCCAGAAGCCATTAACTACCTGCGCACGTTGCCAAACCTAAAGGGGGTCGTAGCAGGCGTTTCAAAAGAGCGCCATGCTGAAGAGACGTTCAAACTACTCAGTGAGACCTTCCGTTAGTGAATCTTGTTTGGACTGTAGAAGCGAATTGGATATCTTCGAATAAAAAGTAAGGTTTTGCCAGCCCTCGTTGAAATGCATAAGTGCACTCGAAACTTTACGTTCGCCTTCAGGATAATTGAGAACATTTTGAACAATGAATACCTATTGGTCGATTTGCTTGGCACATAATTTAAAGCCGAATGGAAAACTCAAGATTGCCATCCTTGGTTCCCGTGGAATCCCCGCTGCCTATGGCGGTTATGAGACCATAGCTGAAGAGTTGGGTTCAGGACTTGCCAAACGAGGGTTTGAAGTTTACGTGAGTTGCGAATCAAAAGGACTAAAGATCAAACCCTACGGGAGTTACCGTGGTGTACGACTTATATATTTTCCCGTAATTAGTGCCTTTAGGAGTTTTTCGGAAGCATTTGTATATGATTCATTATCTGTCGTGTGGGCAACGATGCGAGTCGATGTCATATACATGTTAGGCTATTCCAGTATTCTAACTTTGATTTTCCCACGGCTTTTGGGAAAAGCAGTGCTGGTCAATGTTGATGGTTTAGAGGCAGCAAGGCCAAAATTTAACTCATTTCTACGGTTCTTCTATCGTTCTTTTGAAAAGATATCTACGAAAATAGCTGACTATATTATAGTAGATTCAAAGACCATTGGTATTTATTATCGGGCAAGATATGGGGTGGTGCCGATTTATGTTCCAAATGGAGGTGGATGCACGCGAACTGTTAAACCTCTTGATTCTGAAGCCTTGAAAGCATTTGGTCTTGAAAAAGGAAATTATTATTTGTTTATCGCAAGGCTTACGCCTGACAATAATATAGACTTTATAATAGATGCTTTTAAGAGAACTAATTCACGAAAGAAATTGGTTGTTATCGGGCCTCTGGAAAACAATAATTTCGTAAAAGGATTATTGGTGAATAAAGACGAAAGGGTAGTTTTTCTTGGAGGCATATATGAGCCTCAACTTCAACGAACGTTGCGTTACAACTGTTTTGCCTATGTGCATGGTCACCAAATGGGCGGCACAAGTGTATCTTTAGTTGAAGCAATGAGTTGCGGCAACACAATTTTAGCTTATGATACTCCTTCCAATAGGGAAGTTGCCGAAACTTCAGCAATATACTTTAAGAAAGATGTAGAAAGCTTGAAAACAATAATTGAAGATTTGGAAAAAAACCAATCTTCTATTCAAGTTAATGAAACTGCCCGCCTTCTCTACCTTAAAAACTATTCAGCGAATAATACTTTGAATGAGTTTGTTAATGCAGTTGTTGATCGTATTACAAAAGTAAAGAATGCAAACATAATGTTATGAAAAAGTTGGCGTACTTTCCTTTGTTTGCCTGTTTAGTAAGTCTTATGAGATCGCTGTATTCCTGTTTTCTTAATTAGGCACCAAGTTCGAGCTTTACAATTTTTCTATATTTTGACGCAGTGTTTCACATTATGGGAACTTGCGAAATTGGACAAAGAGGCTATCTGATATTTGCCTTCTCCCATTTTGGTCTTGGTGAGAATGCCTAAACGTCCAACGTAACCATCTCCAGTTTCGCTCAAAAGGTTAATATTGTGTTTTGAATATAAAAAATGTGAAATTTATGGGCGATACATAAAATGAAAATACTCGTAACAGGGGCAGCAGGCATGCTTGGTAGTGCTCTATGTCCAACATTAACTCAAAGAGGGCACAAAGTGTTTGCGACCGATGTGACTGCTGTAGATGAAGGAATCAAATATTTAGACGTTAGAGATTACAAGCAATTAGAAGAGACTGTTGGGAAAATTAAGCCAGATATGGTGATGCATCTAGCTGCTGAAACAGATGTGGATAAGTGTGAACTTGAACCTGATCATGCATTTCTTACCAACACTATAGGCACTCAGAATGTGACATTAGCATGTCAAAAACAGGATATTCTGATGGTTTACATTAGTACAATCGGTGTCTTTTACGGAGATAAGATTGAACCCTACACAGAGTTTGATACTCCTAATCCCATTAATATTTACGGTCGAAGCAAACTTGAAGGCGAAAAGATTGTTCAGAATCTATTGAAAAAATATTACATTGTGCGTGCAGGTTGGATGGTTGGTGGAGGCCCTAAAAAAGACAAGAAATTCATTGGTAAAATCATAAAACAAATGAATGAAACAAATTGGCTGAAGGCGGTCAATGATAAGATTGGGAGCCCTACATATACTGTCGACTTTTCAAGATGTTTGACTGATTTGATTGAAACTGGCTATTATGGTCTTTACCACTGTACTAACAAAGGTTATTGTTCAAGGTTTGATGTTGCCAAAAAAATTGTCGAATTATTAGGCAGATCTGCTGATGTAACTGTTGAACCCGTTAGTTCTGCGCATTTCCCTTTACCTGCAGCTAGAGCAAGATCAGAAATGTCTAGAAACTATAAACTCGAACTCCTTTGCAAGGATACGATGAGACATTGGGAAGAAGGTCTAAAAGAATACATAGATTCATCTTGGTTGTAAGCACATAATCGAAAATTCTCACCATTCCTATTTCTGTGCTTTTTTCCCAAAATTTTTTTATCGTCCGGTCTGAGCGGTTCGCATTTGATTAGCGAGGGATATTTTGTTCTCGACAAATACGTTTACAGGTAATACTAACAAATAGGAAAGTACAGGTTAATGAAAATTTGTTTTGTGACCAATGTTTATCCTCCTTCTTCTAATGGCGGCACTGGAGAAGTTGTTTATAATCTCCAACAATATTTTCTTAATCGGGGTATAGATGCATATGTATTTACCTGTGGTGCCCATGACAGGAAATACCTCAACACGATAAGGACTCCTGGCGGTAAGAGACTCTTTTTCCCATCAAGTCCCTTCTATTATTTCAAAGCCCTAAGAAAATTTCAATTTGACATATTAAACTTGCAGCAAGAAAGTGGAATGTTTATCGCACCTTTTCTCTTATCAAACGAGAAACACGCTGTTGTCACAACCCTGCATGCTGAGTATTTGAATGAAAGTAAAGTAACGAGACCATTAACCTTCAATGGCTCGGTAATTGCTAAACCGAGCTTTGATGAGCGATTATCCAAGCATTTTATGGTTCCAATCAAGTTGGTAGGCACTTATCTGGATATGGTAGTTTCAGATAGTATTATTGCCGTTTCCGAAAAAACTAAAGAGTACTATTTAATACAGCGTCAAATTCCAAGGGCAAAGATTAAGGTGATCTATAATGGAGTTGACTCTGAAAAATTTAATCCACAGATTTCAGGGGAAGCCATTAGGAAAAAATATTCTTTGGGTAACTCCCCACTAATTTTGGCTGTGGGAAGCAGTAGAATTCTGAAGGGAATAGTTTTCCTTTTTTACTCTTTACGAGAAATAATTAAGGTGTGCCCAAATGTGAAATTACTGATTGTTGGTGTTAACTCAAAATATAAAAAGCAAGTTCTTCCAATAATCAGGCGTCTTGGTGTTCAAAATAGCATAGTAATGGTTGAATATGTCCCAAATAATGAACTGCCTTATTACTATGCATCATCAGACTTGGTGGTTCTTCCATCCCTTATGGAAAACTTCCCGGTTGTTGCCTTGGAAGCGATGTCAAGTGGAAAACCGATTGTAGCTTCTCGAGTAGGGGGAATACCCGAAGTTGTTAAGGATAACGAGAATGGCATCTTGGTTGAACCTGCCAATGTGGATCAAATGGTTGACGCTCTATTGTGTTTGTTGGGAAACTCTTCTATGAGAAACAAGATGGGAATCGCTGGCAGAAAAATGGTTGAGGAGAAGTTTGATTGGAAAAAAATAGGTTGGGAGTATTTAAAAGAATTTGAAAAGCTAGTATAGTCTATTCAATACTAATGTGGCAGGTCGACATAAACTTGAGCAAATCTCTATTAAGCGGCTAACTCAAATCAATTAATCGCGAAAAGGCGAAGCAGCTTAATAGCTTGTAAAAATGGCTTCTAGTTGAGATGAGAAGAATTGCCAAAAATATCGCTTTTTTCCATTGCAGACTACACACTGTACTAATCATTCAGTAAGGTTGTATTCGTACCCATGTCAGAAAGTTTCGTTTGACAGGCTATGTAATTGTTTTGGTTAGCGGACACAAGATTTGAATCTAAGGAGAGTACATAGTTCTGAATATCGCAATCATTAACCCAGTTTTCCGTACACAAAACCTCAGACTTTCCCTTTTCTTGAAGGGGATTCCACGGGTACCTACGGCGGAGATATCCGAAATTAATATTGTCGAGCTTGCACGTGAACTTGCTAACCTAGGTAATGACGTGACGGTTTACGCCGCAGATGCTTTTGTGGAGTTTGACGAACTTCATCTAAGCGATCGATTAACTATACGTTCTGTACCAGCTAGGCTCCAGAGGATTTTTCTTCCTGCGCTTATTCCACTCATGCCTAGCCTAGCTATTTCATCAAAGTTGCGTGAAGCCGATGTTATCCAGAGCGGAGAGTTTTATCAATTTTCAACCTTCTCAGCTTCTAATCTCGCTGCCAAGGAGCAGATCCCGTTCTTCGTGTGGCAGGAGACTTTCCAGTATATGCGACCTCCGGGTAAATCCTTCCAGCGTTTGTTCGACCTCACTGCCGGTCGCTCCATTCGCGCTGCAACCACTAAGTTCGTTCTCAGAACCAAAAAAGCAAAGAACTTTCTTAATGAAATCGGTGTACAACCTTCTGCTATTGGTCCTTGGATACCCACCGGTATCGATGGGAACTCATTCCAGCCACGCTCTGGGACGCTCCGTCCTGAAGATTTTGGCTTTCCAAAAGATTTTGCACTTGTCCTTTTAGTCGCACGGCTTGCTCCAATTAAAGGTATTGACCTTGCGCTTCGTGCAGAAGCCATCTTGAGAAAGAAGGGCATCAAGGTAGGTTTTCTTGTTCGGGGTTCAGGACCAGATCTAAACAATCTCAAAACTCTTGCGAAAGAGTTGAAAATTGATAACTGTGTGCAATTTCTCGGACCACAATCGCGATTGGAGATGATCAATCTATACAATTCATCGGATGTGTTTCTGTTAGCGAGTCGTATGGAGGTAGGGCCTCCATTTGCTTTGTTGGAGGCTGGAGGCTGTGGCCTTCCATCTGTCTCAACGCGGGCTGGTGGCGGTGTTGAGGATTTTGTTCAGGATAGAGTCAACGGATTGTTAGTATCGCCGAACTCTGCAGAGATGGCTAAAGGGATAGAAAGGCTTTTGTGCGACAACGATCTTCGGGAAGAATTGGGAAAAGCTGCTCGTCGGCGTTTCGTGGCAGCTTTCGATATGCGCGTTGTCGCTCAGCATCTTGCAGAATTGTTCAAAATGTTTACGGAATGAAAGTGCCGTCTTTGGTTAGCAACAGAGAAACTATTTACTTATATAGTTAAGCAGTTGATTGAGTAAACGATTAGGTATTGCTTGCGCGCGCGCCAGTTTGTTGCAAAATTGGTTTTAAATGGTATTTATTTGCTTTTTATGATTTGAAGGCAATTTTGACCCCCACAGTTTTTTCTAGTTTCTTTGCAGTGTCCGCCTTTCTCAAATCTGCAGAGGTGTTTCAGTTTCTGAAAGGTCAGGCTGACAATGGTTGTATACGGGTCAGTGAGGGTCAAGGCGACTTTTTGTTTTATCTCTGGAGGCAGCGAGTATGTCAAGATGGGCCTTCCACCCCCATTTTTAGTTTTCTCAGTTTCGACGATCATTCCTTGGCGTTTCAACTGGCAATGTGCAGGCGCAAAGTGTTGTGTGAAAACCCAACTGCCTGAAGGAGCTGCTTGAACTCCAACGATTCACCATTTTTCAACACGGCTAAAATTCGCTTATCAAAAGAGTCCAAAATAGACCTATAATTACGAAAGAAGGATAAAAAAAACCATTTTAGACCAATTTTGCAACGGGCTGGCGCGCCCAAATGGAACGGCAAGCCATGTTAAGAACTTGCCTGGACTCTCTTCAAAAGTTAACCCATGCTAACAATGAAATCATGACGATGGACGTGTGTATTTGAAAGTGCTTATAGTTGGTACCTCCGGAGTTGGAGGGGGAGGCAAAAGAGTGACAGCGTACAAAGATTTCTTGTTGTCTAAGAACTACGCTGTTCATCTGATTCAGTTTCCAGGCGAAAGTTACTCGAGTAGACTCTGGAATTATTATCAAAGGGGTTCCGCGCGTTTAAGGGGTCGCGAAAAAAGATACATGAAGCAGATAGCTGACGAGTTAGAGACGAAAATTAAGAAAGAAGCCTATGATGTGGTCATTGGTGTCGAAGTACGTTGGTCCTATGTGCTCACGCGGGAACTGCGCTGTTTGAAAATATTTAGTTGTGAATCTCTGGCAGCTGATGAACTATACTTTTCTAATAAGACTGTTGATATGGACCGAGTCCGATGTCTGAGGGAAATGGAAGTTGAAATTATGAAAAAATCGGACTGCGTTGTTTTTCCTTGGGAAACCACCGAGAATTATGCTAGGCGATATGTTTGGAATGGAAATAACTTTGTGACTCTGAAATATGGTTGCTATCCTAAGAATAAGTTTGTTTCTTACTTTTTTCCCTTTTCCGTAGTTTCCCTAGGCGGTTTGGCTTATTGGAGCAACAAAGAATTATTGTCTAAGTTGACTCGTATTAGCCCCTACAACATTGATGTTTACGGTGTCGACCGACCTCCTAAACGGTATCACCTAAACTACCGAGGATTTGCTCCCACAACTGATATTCTTTACAGCTATCAATTCGGGCTAAATACGGTAACAAAGGATCCTTTCCGGAGGAGCCACTTTTCATCGAGGCTCTTATGTTATCTTGCATATGGTCTGCCGGTCCTTTCCCCAGATTGGATGCAGTTGTCGCATGAGCTTAGAGGATGCTTGCCTTACACTGAAGATAATTTTGTGGATCTTATTGACAAATATTCAGAAAAAGATAACTGGGAAAAACTTAGCAAGGATGCGATTGATCAAGCACGTGAACTTGATTGGAATATTACTTTGAAACCGCTGGAAAAGATTATCACTAAATGAAAACCTGAGAAAAGCAACAGAGTTGCACCAAAAAAATCGTAGTTCGCTCGTCGGATGATTTATGATGATAAATCTTTGCATTTGTGCCAACCTTATGTTGGAAGATCATTCAGGTGGCATGAATAGAATACTCAACTTGGCTAAAAATGTGTCCACACACAAAGTGAACGTCTACCTGGTAGGTCGTTCACAAATAAAGTCACCTTTTTCAATCTTAATTGATAATGGTAAATATACTCAAATCAATAATGGAATTGCGAAAGAGTACCTTTATCCGATAGGTATTAGGTTTTTTTTTCCTGGTTTTATCAAGTTCACACAAGAGTTTCTGCGCAAAATATTACGCATATTAACATTTACATTTTCACCTGACCTTTTTGGGCTGTCTGATGTAATAGATCCTTGCCTATTCGTCAAGTTGTTTTTTGTTTGCAAAAAAGAAAGAATAAATATAATCCAATTCGAGTTTCCAGCTCCCTCAATTTCTTCTTTTCTTGTTAAAAAGCTGCTTCGCATTCCACTAGTGTACGATGCGCACAACATAGAAATCGACAGAGTAAAAAGTATGGATAATGTTAGTATCATATACTTTACGCTAGCAAAAGTGATAGAGACTTTTAGTTGTAAGATTGCTGATTTGGTTTTCGTTGTTTCTGAAAGAGATAAAGAACGGATGGTTTCTTCTGGAGTTCTGGAGCACAAAGTGAAAACAATTCCCAATTCTGTCGAAATCAGTAAATTTTCGCGAGGATTAACAAATAAAATTAAGGTTCAGTATAAGCTAGAAAAAAAAATAGTTTTGCTATTTCATGGGCCTCTAGATTATCCCCCAAACAAAGAAGCAGCTAACATATTGACGAATAAATTGTTGCCCAATATATTAAAAAGGCACTCTAACGTGCATCTTTTGTTGGTTGGGAGAAATCCGCCAAGAATATCTCATCCCAATATAACCACAACGGGATTTGTCGAAAACTTGCCTGATTATGTTGCTGCGGCTGACATAGCATTAGTGCCATTATTAAAGGGCGGCGGAACCAGGATAAAGATACTTGAGTATATGGCTGCTGGAAAAGCTGTTGTTTCAACGGTGAAGGGAGCTGAGGGTTTGGACCTTCAAAACGGAAAAGACATTCTTCTCACCGAATACCCTGATTCAAAATTCATAGATTTGGTTACACAGCTAATTGAGGATAATAGTTTACGAGAAAACATTGGCTTAAATGCTCAAAGAAAAGCAGTTTCACTTTATTCTTGGAAAGAAACTGGGGAAAAGGCTGTGCAAGAATATAACAAAATAATTCCAAATTCAAAAAGAATTCAAAGAACATCAACCAAGATCAAAGAAGCCTATTAGAAATTGCTGCCCAACCATAAATTCTACCTGCCTTGTATCCTTCTGTGTTCGAACGATATTTGATTTCGGGTTTAGCTTACGAATTTGATAAGTATACTTAGCCAGAAAGATGGTATTGAATTTTTTCGTTTTACCTATCTAAGTAATTTCTAACGCAGTTTACACCATGACATGCATCATATAACTGTCATTATTTCTCTAGACGAATTACAATTTGTTAGTCTATTTATAGGTAATTAAATTATTTTTGTTCGGAAACATTTAATGAAACCACAAACTAGAATGGGCGTTGTTTTGAAAGTGCCTAAGTGTCAAGAGAGAATTTTAGCGAAAGAGTCGGAGGTTGAATATTTTCTCTCACATACCCACTATACAAGACTTGTGGATTTGAAGAAACTTAGATTCATCTTTCTAGCAATCCGTAAATATGCTTTCAAACATCTTACCGATCTGAACAAACTTATGATCCTTGAGGTTGCTTGTGGGAAAGGCGGGATCACTCTTCCGCTGGGGTCTTTGGGTTGTTATGTCAGAGCTTTTGATATCAATGAAAAAGATATACACTTATTAAAGACCAAGGTAAATCTGGAAAAAATCCAGAATGTCATAGTCTCTGTTGATGATGGTTATGCATTTGAAGATGGCAAATATTATGATATTATTATCGCATCTGAGGTATTGGAGCATGTGCCAGATCCAGTTCGTTTTATTGAGAATATCTCCAAAAGATTAAGAAAAGGAGGATATTTTATTATCACAGTGCCTAATGGCTTCGGCCCTTGGGAACTCGTAAACCAGTTTGCTGGAAGATTGTATCACTGTAATTCAATTCGCCGTATTTTGGGCAAGGCGCCTTATTTTAAAATTCCCGGAGCGGAACATATTCAGTTCTATAGAAGATCACAGTTATTGTTTTTCCTATCTCAATTCTCACTTGGTTTGGTCGGTTTTTCAAATTCTGACTCCTTTTTTGCAGTTTTTGGGCTCTTTAATAAACCGAGCAAAAAATTAGAACAGATTGACATAGCCCTTGCAGATCTTTTGCCGCATTGGTGTGCAAGTGGTTGGTATCTGTTACTAAAAAAAGAATGAAAAAGGCTTTATTTTTTGGCACCTTCTGTATTTTCTTTAACTTTTACCTTAACATGTGTGTAGGTTGAGCGTTTTTGTATGAGTTCACGATTTCCAGTGGCATAACTTCATCCTTCTCTTTAAATTCAATTAAACTGCCGAGATTGCGGAATTTGTGTTTTGTGAGCATTAATGGTTAATAGTTTACGGATTAATGTATAATTCAGCATCAGCAAACCATCCTATGCCATTGTCAACATTCCCTAAGCTATCTGACCAGACTTGTATCCAAGGTGCAATATGGTCAGGTGTCTGTAATACACCCGCAGGGTAACCAAGTATTCCGTCTGCGGGATATTGGTTTTGCACAATGAAATCCATTGTTCGCAGTTCCCAGTCGTGACCCCAATTAACATAGTTCAGAAAATTGTTGATTGGGTAGCCACCTGAAGGGGTCCAAACGGTGCCATCGGGTGAGTTACTACCAGTTATTCTGCCGCCACTATTCGCAAAGTCAATACCAAGACGTATCCCTGAGTAGGGAGTGGTGTCTCCGATAGTACTTTGACTAGTTTTCATCCAAATCTTGAATACAATATGATCTCCTGGTTTAATTTTTATAGCCCAACCTGGGTCTGAAAAGTTTGCAGCTAAAATTTCTCTTGACTTCGTGGCGTCTGGTCCCTTTTCCATCCTTATGCTTAAATGACCATTATGCAACACACTGTTATCCAGGTAGGTTGGAGCGCACCATGTCTCACCGATGCGCCAGTCAGCAGGTACATCAGCCCAATTTGTGGCGCTCACGTACACAGATCCCGTAGAAGAAATTGTTGCGCTGGATGTAAGCGCGGCTGAAGATACCGAGTTTGAAGAAGCGAGCGATACTAATAGGGTAATTATGATTAAAGCGTAATAGCAAATTCTAATCCTTTTCATGTTCTTGCCTCTTTTTCAAACAGAGACTGTCAGTTAACGATTCATGAGTATCGTATATATTACGATATATCGAGATTAATAAATGTTATAGATTTTGTGTTCAACAATTAAACAGCAAGCCTGTTCTTTCAGCCTTCTGAACCATGGGCCCATTGGTCTTCCCTGTCAAGAAAAACTCACCTGTTCTTTTAGCTATGACCGAAACACGTAGAATATTGTCGCCTCGGAAGTTTTTAGAGCTTCTCAGCAGAATATTCAATGCCCTGATTAAACTTGCAAACATACTCGTCGAAAAAACCCTGCGTGTGATCTTTTCAGTTATTGTTATATAGGATTTTGAAATTATGAACGTATTCTTGTTTAGAGGTAAACCCCTGTGAAGTACTCTTTAGCCATTATTCCAGCAATACATATCCTAATGTATCTCGCAATTGGCTTAGATCTACCTATTTTTAGACAGATAATCGTTTTCATCTATCTTACATTTGTCCCCGGCTTCATTCTTCTTAGATTTATGAAGTTGAAGGAAACAAAAATTGTTGACATGGTATGCTTTTCCATTGGTCTAAGTCTTGCTTTCTTAATGTTTGTAGGTTTCTTCATCAACCAGTTGTTCTTGGTTGTAGGTATTTCTCAACCTTTGTCCACTATTCCGCTAGAAATTACCTTAAGTGTTTTGACGTGGTCTCTTTTCTTTGTTGGGTACAGGCGTGACATATTCGAGGGTCTCAGTTCATGGAGAAATAATTTTATAGATTCAAGAGACGATCTTCTAAGATTCGCGATCTTGATATCACCTGTTCTTTTTAGCATAATAGGTGCACTATATGTTTCCGTCTCATCAATCTCCACCCCGTTTCTCTTCTTTATGATATTTATTATTGCAGTTTTGTTTGCTATAGGCGGACTTTCACACAGACTTATTCCATCCAAGTTTTATCCGTTGATGGTTTTTACAATTTCCATAGCCCTAGTATTTCACATTTTGTTAATATCAAAATATGTAATAGGTTCTGATTCTCAACTTGAATTTCAAATTTTTAGATTGACCCTTGATCGAGGATATTGGACTCTTCTTCCTAATAGTATCACTATAGGTTCAGCCTTAAATTATAACGCGATGTTGAGCGTTACTGTGCTTCCGTCTATATATTCTGCTTTACTCAACATTGATGGAGGATTGCTGTTTAAGTTTCTTTATCCTTTTGTTTTTTCACTCATCCCCGTAGGGTTGTATAGAATATATGAAGAGCAAATTGGAAAATCCGCGTCACTTCTGTCAACGCTATTTTTTATTTCTAGCCCTTTAGCTTTCTATGGAGTTGTGTTCCTGAGCACAAATAGGGAAACTATTGCAGTGTTTTTCTTAGTTTTATCGATTCTAATTTTATTAGATAAAACAATGTCGGTGGGAAAGAGACAGTTACTTTTTCTTGTTTTTGGCGCCGCATTGATAGTATCTCATTATTCTACAGCGTATCTCTATTTAGCCATTATTTTCTTAATTTATATCATATTACAGATTACAGGCAAAAATAACAAAGTGCTGACTGCTAAAACTGTCTTATTGCTTTCTGCGATTGGGTTTGCGTGGTATAGTTTTACTGAATCTCCGTTATTGACATTGGGTACTTTTTTTTATCAAGTTTATTCACGATTTTTCCAAGACCTCTCTAGCACAACAGCTCGATCCTCAGTTGTTTTTGCGTCCCATTCTATCTTAACATTTGCAAGCGTAATTAATTGGGTTCTGTTCATTACCGTGCATTTTATGGTTCTCATTGGGATTCTTGTAGTAATTTTAAAGTCAAAGAAGCTTAAACTCGATCCTACCTATCGTATTCTGATGATCTCGAGCGCAGTTGTGCTTTTCATAGCTCTAGTAATCCCTAATGTAGGGCCTGCCCTAGATTTCTCGAGATTTTATCAACTTTCGCTTTTGTTTTTGGCGCCTTGTTTTGTCTTGGGTGGACAAGCTTTATTGGATAGTTTTAAGAATTTGCTGAGGCGGGCGGCGCAGCGAAATTTTCTTGGGAGTACTAATAAAATCGGGGCGGTTTTAGTATGTGTAGTGTTGGTTGGTTATTTTCTTTCGCAGTCGGGATTTATTAATAGCGTTACTGAAGCAGCTCCCTTGTCCTTTTCATTAGATTTTAGTAGGTTCACCACGTCACGAGATCTGAACTATCAAACTCAGATTTATTCTGCATACATTCCGGAACAAAACTACTTTAGTGCCGTGTGGTTGACAAAACATGCCGAACCGCAATCAATTGTGTATGCTGATTACCCTTCTCGCCAGACTGTGTTATTGAGTTATGGCATGTTTCCTGAGCAATATCTTGCGCATCTAAATATTCAGTCAACTCCAGAGAAGAACAACTTTATCTATTTGTCAAAGCTAAATATTGGAACTGGTGTGATTTTTAATACTGAACCTACGAGGGGCTGGTTTAATACTTCAGAAATCTCATCCATTCTTAAACAAAGTAATCTAATCTATTCAAATGGCAATGGAGAAATATGGCGCATAGCCTCGCCAGATTAATTAGCACGCGTTGAATAGACCAAACAATTAGCTTCAACTTGGCATAATGCAATATATGGTGACTGGTTGGTTTCCTATGAGTAATGAAAGAAGTGTAGTCAAAATGCAAAACTATCCAAAGGTTTCAGTCATCATACCAAGTTTCAATGGTTTGGAACTCCTGAAGATGAGTATACCTGCTTTGCTGAGAACACACTATCCTAATTTAGAAATCATCGTTGTGGATAATGGATCCTCAGATAATAGCGCTGCATTAATATCAAAGTTATATCCAGGGGTTTTGACAATCTGCATAGCGCCAAACATAGGTATTACTAATGCATATAAAGTTGGAATATCCGCATCGCATGGATCGCTATTATCTTTCTTGAATAATGACATGGAGGTACACCCTGATTGGCTACTCCCATTGGTATTGGCCATTGAAGATAATGAATGTCTTGCTGCCTGTGACTCCAAGTACCTTCAATATTATGAGAGAAACAAATTTGAACACACTGGTGGTGCAGGTCGCTTTAGCGACAAATATGGCAATACAGTTAGTAGAGGCAGCGGTGAAATCGATAAAGGTCAATTCAATATTCAACAAGAGGTTTTTTATTCATTGGCACTCTTTAGAAAAGACTTAATCCTGAAAGTAGGGGGGTTTGACGAATCATTTTTTGGCTACTATGAGGAAACTGACCTTTGTTGGCGATTACATAGGTTGGGTTACAAAATGCTTTATGTTCCCGAAAGTGTAATCTACCATATGGGAAGTGCCACAACATTTCGAAAAGTTTCCGAGAAGGAACCCAACAAAAGAATCAAGAAAAAAATGGCGTTTCATTTTTTTAAGAATAGATTGCGCATGATAATAAAAAATCAATTTGGTATGTCTCTCATATTTTCGGTACTTGTATGTTTATTCGATTTCTGTGGTACCTGCATTGTATGGTTACTATCTGGTAAGTCAGAATACGTTTCTATTCTTGGAAAGGCTTTAATCTGGAACTTGAAAAATTTTAAGGGAACTCTCCAAAATAGAATTAGATACACAAACGAATCAACCGATTTTAATGAGTTATTCTTACCTTACTCAGGAGTATGGAAAACAAGAGCCTCAATAGTGTAGACTGGTTAGTCATAAACAGTTTTCTAGAGTTTTCTGACTGTGCTTGACATTGTGTAGGATATAGTATTATATAGCCTAACCCAAGAATTGTGTTCAGTGAATACAACTTGTTGGCTCCATATTAGAAATACTAGCGTCGTTGGTGACCCTGTTGCCCGCGATAGGAAAAATATCATTATCTTGACTAATTCTTTCTCTTCATGAACCTCTTCTTTATTCCCGATTTAAAGTGCACGTTCTAACAAACAGATTAGCATCTGGAGCACCTAAGTCCTATGAACGAAAAATATGATCTTGCCGTTGCCTATCGCATTTGTCCTAAACTTTCTAAGAAAGAAATGGCGGTCTGTCCTAAGGATAAACTTGGTCTGTCCGAGATCTGCCTTAAGTCATTTAAAGACTCACTAGGTTCTTTAAAAGTAAAAATGTGGGTTCTTCTTGACAACTGCCCTCCCGAATACGAAGATTTATTCCTCAAATACTTTGATAAGAAAGACTTAGAATTAATCAAATTGAGTGGGATTGGAAACCAGGCAACTTTTGGATTACAAATTGAGCTTCTTGCAAATCAAAATGACTCGGAGATCATCTATTTTGCTGAGGACGACTACCTTTTTTTGCCGCACCAATTCGTTGAAATGATTTATTTTTTGAGGAGCCGATCAGACGTGCATTTTGTGTCCCCATATGACCATCCTGACTACTACACCATGAAAATGTGGGATCATAAATATGAAATTAGAGCATTCGCAACTCATCACTGGAGAACGGCGGGTGCTACAACGCTCTCATTTTTGACTACAAAGCAAGTTCTAGTCAAAACTAAAAATGTACTGGGCAATTATTACAAAAAAAATGCCCCTGACTATAGTATATGGATGAGCATGACCAAATTTAACGTACTCGATCCCTTTAACACAGTGAATTTACTCGTATCCAATAGAGTATATTTTTCTATGTTTAAATGGACTTGGTTCCATTGTTGGAAACAAATTTTATTTGGCAAAAAGTGGAGACTCTGGGTTCCTGTTCCATCAATAGCAACTCATATGGAGAAAAAATTTTTGGCGCCCTGTATCATGTGGGAAAAAGAAAGTCGAGCAATAGCTTCTGCGCAAACAAAAAAAAATAGCGAACAAATTCCAGAATTCAATGTTTAAAGCGAATAATCATCAAACGAGCTGTTGCCATATACAATTTAATATAATTGCTGAATAACGTAAATGGGGGAAAAAGCACGCTAAGAAGAATACTAAAAAACATAATTGCTCATATTATGGCATTCCTTATTCCATCTAGGGTAGCTAAGGATAAGCAATATTTTCGCCTTTGGGAAAAAAAGGGATATCACATCACGCCCGTTCATTATTACGAGCCCATTCCAGACACAAGAACCCTGCAGGATGACTTGTGGGAAAAACAAACTGAACTCGTTGGTATTAATATCAATGAGAAAGAGCAAATTAGTCTACTTTCTCTTTTTTCTTCCACATACAAAGAAGAATATGATAGTATCCCTAGAAATAGCACACCAATTCCATATCAATATTATATAAACAACGTATATTTCGAGAGTGTTGATGGCGAAATTCTATACTGCATGATTCGCCATTTTAAACCAAAGAAAATATTTGAAATTGGTTCGGGTTACTCGACCTTTTTGTCGGCTCAGGCAATCTTAAAAAATAGAGAGGAAAACACAGATTATGAATGCGAATTAATAGCAATTGAACCATACCCAAATAAAATTTTAAAAGCTGGTTTTCCTGGTCTTTCCAAAATAATCCCTAAAAAAGTCCAAGACATTCCTTTGTCGGAGCTCGAGAAATTGAGCGAAAATGACATTCTTTTCATAGATTCAAGCCATGCCTTAAAAATTGGAGGTGACGTCCAATATGAATATTTAGAAATATTGCCCAGACTTAACAAGGGAGTACTTATTCAAATCCATGATATTTTCTTGCCCAAAGAATATCCCAAAGATTTCGTTCTGAAAGGATATTGGTTTTATACTGAACAATATTTGCTTCAAGCATTTTTAACCTTCAATGACCGTTTTGAAGTATTGTGGGCTGGAAGTTATATGCATTATAGGCATCCATCGAAACTGGAAGCTGCTTTCAGCTCATATACCAGAAGTAAAATATTGCCTGGGAGTTTTTGGATTAGGAAAACAAAGTAATGTGGCTGAAAATGCTTGGGTTAAAAATTAGCCAAGATTTGGTGATAAATTTAATGATGTTTTGTTTCCTAAATGTGCTCGATTGAAGAAACCTTCTTAACTTGTCAACTATTCCTTTGCGAGCGTAGCTATTTAGGTTTGGGTTTTGAACAGAAAAAAGCGTTGACTCAACTAATTGCGAATTTAGGAAAACGCATGCGCGTTAATATTGTTAATTAAGGGGATTTATCACAATAAATCATTGGCGGCGAGAACGCTCAATCATGTCTTTATATAGACTCAGCAAATTTGTCACGATAGTGTCCCAAGAAAATGATTCCGCTCGCTCCCTTCCAATCTTTCCCATCTTCATCCTCAAGTCTTCATTTGATAGCAGCTCAAGAAGGGCTTTTGTTAATGCACTAACATCTCCAGACTCAATCAGTAATCCCGTTTTACCATTCTCGATAATTTCAGGAATTCCCCCTACTTTGGTTCCAATCACTGGTATTTGACACGCCATTGCTTCGATGATCGCCATCCCAAAAGGCTCATGAAAAACCGAAGGCTGAATAAGAATGTCGGACGCTTGATACAGTTTTATCGTTTGATCATGTGGTATCTTACCATGAAAAGTAACCTTGTTGGATATGTTTAATGAATCGAGATTTTGTGTTAGATAATCGAAGTACGGGTTCGATGATCCTTTTGTATGAAAAGACGCTAATTCCTGTACCTTTTTATCGTCACTCAACCAGATTGCGTTTCCCAAGGTCCAGAGTTCGTTTACTGGTCCAACTATTTCCAGATGTACGCACGGGATTTTTTCCACTACTTCCTTGAATGCCTCTATTAGTACATGCAATCCTTTTTCTGGTGTAACTCTGCTTACAAATAATAATTGCTTTAATTCACTTTTTTTCTGGTCGTTTTTAGGGTCGTTGACATACGTGGCTAGGTCAACACCGTTGTATAATGTTTGGCAGTTTCTAGCAAGTGAAGGAAAGCTTTGACGGATTTTATTGGTTATGTACCTGCTGCAGCCCAAGATCAAATCTGCCTTTCTAAGCCTATGCTCGATCATGTTATGGTCGAGCTGAGTAAGATGTTCGCATTGCATGTGTAAGACAATTCGTATCTTGGGATTCAAGGCTCTGATAGTGCTGATGTGTTCAGTTTCTTCTATGATGTGGACAATGTCGCATTTAATAGTCTGTAGTTCCTTTGCGACTTTCAGAATGGATGTGAAGTTATAGAAGATGGATGCAAAATATGGACGTTTTCTGAGAGCTTTTTCGAGTCCGGGGATTCTATTGATGAGCGCATAAACTATGAATGCAAGCCAAGAATCAAAAGTCGTTGATATGCGTCGACAATGTATCCCACGAAAAATTTCAACTTTTTCTTGGTGGAGTCCTCTGAATGAGTACACGAAAACGTCATTATGCGGCACCAATCTACTTGCTACATTATAAATCCAAATAGACATGGAGTCATTTTGGTCTCTTGGCTCAAATAGTCCATAATAAACGAAAGCGATCTTTATCCTTCATACCCCAATTCTAATCTTAATCTGAATGGTCTAAATAACTCTATTGAAAATTGTAAAGCGGTATAATAGATATGAATAGATTACCCAAGCGCGTGTTACGCATTTATGATAAACTGAATACAGGGAACCTAAGTAACAAATCAACATTCGGCACATGATTAATATACATGAACAATCTATAAAAATACAGAGATGAAAAAAGTGCGTGTTTTGGTCACCGGTCACAAAGGGTACATAGGTACAATTGCAGTTCCAATACTTCAGGCACAAGGCTTCGAAGTAGTAGGGATCGATAATGATCTTTTTGAAGGATGCAATTTTGGTGAAGCGTCATTCTATGGAGGCTCTCACAATATTCCTTACATTAAAAAAGATATCCGAGATGTTGAGCTTTCCGATGTCAAAGGTGTTGATGCTGTAGTACATCTTTGTGCCCTGTCAAACGATCCGCTTGGAAACATCAATCCAAAGATGACCTTTGAGATCAATTATGAAGCTTCGGTAAGGCTTGCCAAGTTGGCTAAGCAAGCTGGGGCTCAACGTTTTATCTTCATGTCTTCTTGCAGTGTCTACGGAGCAGCCGGCACTGATATGGTGACTGAAGAATCAGAATTAAATCCTGTTACCCCTTACGGAGTATCGAAGGTGAAGGCTGAGAAGGACATTACTCAGTTGGCAGACGAGAATTTCAGTCCAGTTTTTCTACGTTCTGCTACCGCGTACGGTTTGTCTCCTATGTTGCGCTTTGATATAGTTCTTAACAATCTAGTTGCTTGGGCTTATACAACAGGTATTGTACTTTTGAAGAGTGATGGGCTGGCTTTACGTCCGATTGTGCACATTGAAGATATCTCTCAAGCTTTTGTAACTGTGCTTAGCAGTTCCCGTGATTTGATTCACAATCAGGTTTTCAATTTGGGTCTTACGGAAGAAAACTGGAGAATTCGCGAACTTGCCGAGATTGCAAGAGACACCGTGCCTAATTCTCGCGTTGAATTCGCGAAAGACGCGGAACCTGATAAGCGCTCTTATAGAGTTGATTTTAGCAAAATTCATAACACACTAACTGCTTTTAAACCCAAATGGAATGCTCGTTTAGGGGCAAAACAGCTTTACGACGCTTTTAGGAAAATTGGCGTTACCGTAGACGAGTTTGAAGGGCCGAGATATAGGCGTATTACACATCTTGAGAACAGCATTAGTTCAGGTCTCTTAGACAAAACATTACGAAGAAGCAAGTAAGAGGCATGATTATCCGAAAGTGATTTGATAATTAACAATATTTTGGAGGAACAGACTATCAACGAAGAAATTTCCGCTAAATGTAGATTTTGTGGAAATTCATTGAAACATACTTTTGTTGATTTAGGAATGCAGCCCCTCTGTGAAAGCTACGTAGGATCAAATCAACTGAATCAAATGGAGCCTTTCTTTCCGTTGCACACTTACGTGTGTGATAATTGCTTTTTGGTTCAGCTAGAGGAGTATGTGTCTCCAAAAGAAATTTTTAGTGAGTACGCGTATTTCTCTTCATATTCTGATGCGTGGCTGAAACATGCCGAAAGCTACGTTGAAATGATTACTAAAAAGCTTAAATTAACTGAGAAAAGTTTAGTGTTGGAGGTTGCCAGCAATGACGGATATCTTCTTCAATATTTTGTCAAGAAGGGAATTCCGGTTCTCGGGATTGAACCAGCGGCTAATGTTGCTGAAGTGGCCATCAAAAATGGTGTTAAAACCCTTGTTACCTTTTTTGATTTGGATATCGCCCGTAAAATAGCTAACGAGCAAAGATATGCTGATTTGCTAATTGGAAATAACGTTTTAGCGCAAGTTCCTGACCTTAACGAATTCGTTGAAAGCACAAAAATCGTCCTCAACCATTCTGGCGTAATTACAATGGAGTTTCCTCACTTGATGAGGTTGATTGACAGAAACCAGTTTGACACTATTTATCATGAGCATTTTTCGTACTTCTCTTTTATCTCAGTGGAGAAGATATTTGCAGCTCATGGCTTGACAATTTACGACGTTGAGGAATTACCTACACATGGTGGCTCATTAAGGATCTACGCCCGTCATGTTGAGGACAAATCGAAACCTGTCACTGCATCTGTTAACAAGCTCAGAGAACTGGAAATATCAGAAGGATTTGCTGATTTGCAGAAATACTCCTCGTTTGCTGAGAAAGTAAAGGAAACAAAGCGGAATTTACTTTATTTTCTTATTAAGCTTAAACAAAATGGAAAATCAATCGTTGGTTATGGTGCCCCAGGAAAAGGCAACACGCTACTCAATTATTGCGGAATCCGTACAGATTTCCTCGACTACACTGTTGATCGCAATCCCTACAAACAAGGTAAATTCTTGCCGGGTACGCATGTCCCTATTCTTCATCCAAACAAAATTAAGGAAACTAAACCGGACTATGTCTTGATTTTGCCTTGGAACATAAAAGAAGAAATAATAAACCAGCTTTCTTACATTCGTGATTGGGGTGGTAGATTCATTGTTCTAATTCCGGAAGTTAAACAGTACGATGCAGACGGAACCGAAATACAGGAGTATTGAGCAGGAGAAAAATAAGATGAAAGTTGTTTTGTTCTGCGGCGGCCTTGGGCTAAGGATGCACCCGACAACTGAGACCCTTCCTAAACCATTGATTCCCGTTGGAGAAAAACCCATTTTATGGCACCTGATGAAATATTACGCATATTTCGGACACAAAGACTTTGTCCTGTGCTTAGGCTATAGAGGAGACGAGATCAAGAAATTTTTCTTGAACTACGATGAGTGCCTCTCGAACGATTTCATTCTAACCCGAGGGGGCAAGAGGCGGCAATTGCTCAAATTCGACATCAAAGATTGGAAAATTACCTTTGTTGAGACTGGTTTGAATATAGACATAGGTCAGAGACTGAAAGGAGTCCAAAAATATGTGGAAAATGAAGAAACTTTCTTAGCAAATTACAGTGATGGTCTCACCGATTTACCTCTCCCAAAGCTCATTGATTTCTACAATAAACATGGAAAAATAGCCTGCCTCCTTTCTGTTAAACCATTTTATGTTTTTCATGTTATTTCCACAACTCCAGAAGGTAGCGTTAAGAGTATATGCCAAATGTCGCAATCTAACCTAAGAATTAACGGTGGCTATTTTGTTTTCAAAAATCAAATATTTGATTATATCAAAGAAGGAGAAGACCTCGTTAATGAGCCTTTTCAACGTCTAATTAACAAGCGTGAGCTTGTCGCATATGAATATGATGGTTTTTGGGCTAGCTTAGATACTTACAAGGATAAGCAGCGGTTAGACGAACTTGTTTCGAAAAATGATGCTTCTTGGCAAATGTGGGAGAATAAAAGTCATACTTTGATTGGTGAAAAAAGTGCTTAAGTTTAGTTTTTTTGGCAAAAACCAAGAACTGAAAATCTTGTGTTTGGGTGCTCACCCAGACGATATTGAAATCGGGTGTGGCGGAACTATTCTTAGGCTTGTAGAGGAAGCACCTAAAGCTCAATTCTGTTGGGTTGTGTTTAGTGGAAATCCAAAACGCAGCGAAGAAGCTTGTCAAAGTGCAGACTTTTTTCTAAGGGAAGCAAAATCAAAGAAAATATTTGTTGAAAAATTTAGAGAATCGTATTTTCCATTTATTGGGGCTCAGATCAAGGACTTCTTTGAGAAGTTAAAAACGGAATTCTCTCCTGATTTGATTTTTACCCACTATTCTAGTGACGCTCATCAAGATCATCGTCTGATTTCCGATCTAACGTGGAATACTTTTAGAGATCACTTCATTTTAGAGTATGAGATTCCTAAGTATGATGGGGATTTTGGGAATCCCAATTTGCATATTTGCTTAACTGAATCTCATGTAACACAAAAAACTAGCCACATTTGTAACATCTTCCAGACTCAGAAGGAAAAACAATGGTTTGATGAAGAAACATTCAGGTCAATTCTGAAATTGCGAGGTGTTGAATGCAATTCTCCAAGCAGGTTTGCTGAAGCTTTCTATTGCCCCAAAATTGTGCTCTGAATGACTTCAATATTCTTTTTCTGTTTAAACGTCTTTGGATTTAGCAGTTCAATTTTTGCTTGGATAAAATGTAATTGCCAATATATTGTTTTCAAAGCTTGATTACGCTATATTATGGGAATTGGAAATCGAGGCAAATCTAATGGAGTACAAAGAAATTTCCAAAGGTGTAAGAGTCCCTGTGCTGGGAGCCGGCACATGGGGCATAGGCGGAAAGCATTCAGCTGATTACTCAAACGATGGTTGTGGTGTGAACGCAATAAGGGCAGCGATAGACCACGGAATGACTCACATAGACACTGCGGAATATTACGGGGCTGGACACACCGAAGAACTCGTCGGAAAAGCTATCCAGCAATACAGCAGAGCAAACTTGTTCATAACAACTAAAGTTTATCGGACGCATCTACGCTATACTGATGTTTTATCTTCGATTAGGAAAAGTCTGCAGCGACTTTCTACAGATTATGTTGATCTTTTTCTGATTCATTGGCCTAGTCCCGAAGTGCCTATCGAGGAGACTGCTAATGCTTTGGAGACCTGCGTTGATGAAGGCTATGCAAGGTTTATTGGTGTGAGCAATTTTTCGGTTGATTTATTTAAGGAAGCTCAAAGCCATCTAAGAAAGCATTTACTGGTTGCGAACCAAGTATATTTTAATTTAACTCGGGTCAACAAAACATATTTTAATGGTCTTTCAGCCAGAGATCTTAACTCTTTCTGCGAGGAGAGAAATATTATGCTAGTTGCGTGGTCGCCACTTGAAGAAGGCAAACTGGCAAAGCCTGGATTTCAGATGTTGGATGAAATGGCAAAAAAATATGGAAAAACCCAAGCGCAAGTGGCACTTAACTGGCTAATTTCACAGAAGAAGATAATTGCTGTGCCCAAAGCATCGAGTCTTAAACACATCAAAGAAAACCTAGGGGCTATAGGCTGGATTATGGATGAATCTGACTCCAAACGGTTAGAAGATAGCTTTTGCTAGACCAAACCGCTTTGCCTTGTTTAATATCTCATACACCTTAATTGGAGCAACTTTGCATGGAAGCAACCAAAAATGAAGAATTAGGCTTGACTTGTCCATTATGTGGTTCGTCAAGATTGTGGGTTTTCTACACTTTAACTAATGTGCCTGCAAGCTGTAATCGTTTATGGAAAAACAAGGACGATGCCATTAATTGTCCAAAAGGAGACATCAAACTCGCGTTCTGCCGTTCTTGTACATTTGTTTCAAACATGGCAATAGAACCAGAGAAAAACCAATACGGTAGCGGGTACGACAACTCACTATTCTACTCTGCTCATTTTCAAGAGTTCGCAAAAAAACTCGCGTCTACCTTGGTTGAGCAATATGGACTGTACAGTAAAAACATTGTTGAAATTGGAGGCGGGAAAGTTGACTTTCTTACTTTGCTAGTTGGATCCGGAAAGAATTGCGGCTTCAGATTTGATCCTTTCAACTCCAAAGTTGACGATGTGAATCAAAAAATAAACAGTTCTAAAGGCTCAGTCTCGAGGTCTTTTCCATTCTTGGATGAAGGAAAAAAAATTGATTTTGTTTTTTCCTATCATGAACTTGAACACATGAATAATCCCAAGAGTTTTCTGAAGGACATGTGGATGTTGCTTAGTAAAAGTGGGTCAACTCAAGTTTTCTTTTCTGTTCCAAATGCCCTAAAGGCTTTTGAGGAAGGTGACTACTCAGACATAATCTACGAGCATGTCTCGTATTTCACTATTCCATCGCTTTATTTTCTTTTTTCAAGGTGCGGGTTTGAAATCTCAACTGTCCAAGAAACAAGAGGTGAGATTTTCGACTCCATTCATGTATATGCTACCCGTAAACAAGACAAAATTAAAAACTTGAAACCAATTTCAGAACGAGCAGTTAGCCAAATTGAGCAAATCATCCAGAAATTTTCTGCAAAAACTCTTGAAAATATCAAAGAACGGAGTCAACAGCTTACAAAATTGCTTGACAAGGGAAATCGAATAGCAATCTGGGGCGCCGGTGCACGAGGAGTGACTTTTCTAAATATTTTCAAAGATCAAAGAATTGAATATGCGGTTGACATAAACCCTCATAAACATGGTATGTATGTGCCTGGAACAGGACAGAAAATTGTTAAGCCGGAATTCCTGGTAAAATACAAACCTGACTTTATCCTTTTGGCGAATCCAGCCTATAGAAAAGAGATAAAACGTATGCTAGATGAATTGAAAATTAAGGTGAAGTTTATCTCCCTTTAGTTTACAATTTTTCTCGAGAAAAGTTAACCTTAATTTTATTGCGCCGCGCTGAACACCTGGAAGGTCTCAATGAAATGGTCACATTCATCCCAGCCGAACACACTAACGAAATGGCAGAAATTGAAATGAGCACACGAAAGCGATATTAATTCTAACTTTAAACTTTGAGTGAGTATTATGGAAAAAAAATTAAGAAATGTTCTTGTTACTGGTGGCGCAGGTTTTATCGGTTCACATTTGATTCCACAATTTCTTGAAAAAAGCCACTCTATAACTGTGATGGATAATTTATCTACAGGCAAATTGGAGAATCTTAAGGGAGTATTTGATCATCCCAAGTTTGCGTTCAATCGTGGAGACATACGTGATAAGAACCTGCCGAACGAAGTTTTTGATGGGGTTGATTCTTTAGTTCATCTTGCTGCCTTATGTCTTTGCTTCTTCAACAGCAGTTTACGGCGAAGTGAGACTTTGCCCGTTCAAGAAATATTGCCCTCCGCCCGATTTCTTCTTACACCGCGTCAAATGTTGCAGGCGAAGCATATTGTAGTGCATCTGCAAAATAATTTTGGGCTTGGTAAAGGACACCAAGTGAAACTTGAGAGAGTAACATTGAAATCTGACAAGGCTCTCAGGGTGTTCTTAATCAGCAACGCTTGTGACGAAGGCAGGTTGGAAACACAGAGATTAAAACTTCTTTTGAAAGACGCGGGACTAATCTATACAAAAAAGCTTAGACAGGCTGATTTCATCATGTTCAACGCATGCGGACACTTATCCATGAATGATGTTGAATCTGCACAAATTATCCAAAAGATAAACGGGTTGAAAAAACTCTTAGCCAAACTCATAGTCTGGGGCTGTCTTCCCAAAATAAACCCTGGCGCCATCCAAAAAATTTATGACGGCCCACTCCTTGGTCCAGAAGAGTGGGACTTCTTCGCCGATCTTTTCAATCAACCAAAGAACAGAAGTAACCACGTTTTTGCCAACGCCCTATACCCTCTTACAACCTTAATAGCATTTAAACTCACAAAACCCCAACAAATAATCGACCTCATGCTTGATAAGCTCTATAGTCCCCAACAAATAATCGACCTCATCCCTGGTAAGCTCTATAATCACATCGATCGGAAGTTTTATATAAAAATAGTGAGCGGGTGCCTAAACTGTTGCACCTACTGCAGTGACCGTCTCGTTTACAAATGGTCAAGAAGCGTACCAATTGAAACAATTCTCAGACAGTTCGAACTTGGACTGGCAGCAAATCGTAAACATTTCTATTTTGTTGGAAGAGACCTTGGTTCCTACGGCTATGACATTGGCTCAAATCTAGCTGACCTTCTGAATAAAATAGCAGAGACATACCCAACCCAAACCTACCAAATAACAATATATAACGTGTCCCCAAACTCCTTAATCGCCTTGTATCCCAAAATAAATCAAACAGTATTAACTAAAAGAATATTCGAGATCGGCAGCCACATCCAGTCAGGAAGCGAGAGAATACTCAAACTAATGAACAAAAATCTGAAACTCGACGACTGGAAAAAAACCATTCAGGCTATCCAAAAAAAATACCCGAACATACACATAACCACAAGCATAATCGTGGGGTTTCCAGGAGAAAAAGAAGAGGACTTCAAAAAAACAAAAAATTTGCTCAACAGCATACTGTTCGATAGGATTAATTTATACCCATATAGTGAAAGACCAAACCTTCCCTCATTGAAACTGAAAAACCATGTGCCAGAGGCAACCAAAATGGAAAGAATGAAACAAGCCCGAAAATTGGTGAGAACCAACTCTTTCAGGAAAAGGATTCAAAGAAAGCATTTTCTTTACTGAGACCAACATAAACTCTACGCACGCTTTAATTATTTTGATTGATTGGCTGTCTCTTCTTATTGCAGGGAACAATCTCATTAAGAGATCTCCCTAAAGTAAACCTGTTTACCAACATAGGACATTATAATATTTTTTACAAAACTTCTTTTAAACTATCACATTAATGCAAACTAAACTTGTTTTAATTGAATTCAGGTTAGCCAATGAATCAATTTTTTTTAACTCGTTGATATGGAACCCAACATCTCCGAATGGCCTTGACCATAACCTGGAACCATGCAAACATAACACTCACTCCTAGACAATATGTACGCCCCCCAATTCTAACTCTAACAGAGTCCTCAGCCATGGATGATGCCACAAACTATAGCATCCAAAAATATCACCGGCACCAACTTGACTAGAATGTTATCTATTCATTTTTCATAAAACTTCCTTTTTTACTCAATTTCCTACGTTTAGGCTTGAAATAGTTGAAGTGCCTAAAGAATTGAAATATGCGCTTCAAAATGAAAAAACCTGAATTAAACAGGTTATAGTCAGCTGGTTTAGTTTTCAAACTAATACTTGAATGTAAGCAACAGTTATTCTATTTGATTCTGACAGTCAAAGAGTTACCTTAAGAAAGCCCAATCGAATGATCTTTTTAAGTTTTTTTATGATTTTTATTTCTAGGTAATTCGTGACCATGACGCATAGTGATTATGAACAACAATTTCTTTAACGTCTTTAGTTGTTATTTTTGTTCGTCTTCTGAATCCAATAAGCGGTAGTAGAAGGCTTTGAGGAAAGATAGTTGCCTCGCTTCCTTCATTATGTACCTTGTTCTGATAGGAGTATCATAGTCTCTCGATCTTTTGTGGGTATCTTGAAAGGGTTGCTTTATACCTTTGGATACTTTCTTGTTAGGAAATAAGCAAGTATCAGCCAGTGCCAAAGGGGTTTCGGAAAACAGACTTTACGCAATAAATTTACGTGTAATTAAATCCCTGCGACCTCACTACAACGATTTTTGCAACTAACTCCGCCTATAATAGTCTCCAATAATCTTCAAAAAATCCTCTATAGATGTAGAGGTTCCACCATTTGAGTGATTGATGAAAAACCGTAGGTGATAATTAGGTAAATCTTATCTCTTAATAACTCCTATCTCAGTATCTATTGGTTTGCGGATGGCGAAGTAAAACACTACGTATAAAGGAGATCTTTCAGAGGGTATGTTAGCAGGTTTGAGTAGAATACTAAAGATGATAAAAGACTGGGTTCTTTCTGGCAGTCAGCCACAAAGCTTTTCATCTCGACAGCTCCTGTCTTTAAATCCAAAGTTATCAAAGTATTCAATAGGCAGGTTCTCTTACAGCTACTCTGTACCAGATGTTGTGGAAGGCACCCCTAACCTCGCGACGCTAAGAATAGGCAGTTTTTGTTCTATAGCAAATAATGTAACTATATTCCTTGACGGTGAACATAGAACTGACTGGGTCACAACTTACCCATTTAATCTAATACTGGACGATTTCAAAAGCATTAAAGGTCATCCTAAAACGAAAGGTAGCGTAATCATCGGCAATGATGTATGGATAGGAATGAATGCTATGATTTTAAGCGGTGTCACAATCGGTGACGGTGCTGTTATTTGGGCCAATAGCGTAGTATCAAAAGATGTGGCTCCATACACAATAGTTGCAGGTAACCCAGCCAGAGTAATAAGACAAAGGTTTGACCAAGAAACCAATAGACAAGCTACTCAAAATCAAGTGGTGGAACTGGGACATCCAACGAATCAAAGATAACAAGACTCTTCTGCTTTCAAACAGAATTGGAGAGTTCATAGAAAAAAATTCAACATAGACTCCGAAGCGGGATAATACCCAACTTATCCAGAAGTTAAGATTGATGTTGATAAAAGCTATAATTAGTTAGTCCCAACTAAGAAAGTCATGAGACAAGGAAGATTGGAAATATTTTTGTGCTGAAAAGAGTTTTGGTTTTATATCTCTAATGATTAGCTTGGGACTCTCTTAACTGCAAGTAATTGAAATGCTATCATTGGATAATGGTATGCCAATTCTTGAGACAAATTAGCCAACCAGTAATACCATTGTTGGTTGATTCTATACATGGCTTTTTCCCCTCGGAAAAATCTCATCCCATTAATTCCAGAAACGCTAAACCCTAAGTTCTCTAATTCACGAACTGTCCAGCCAAAAAGATGGACCTGTTGTACGTTGCCTTCATACTCTTGCTGTTTCAAGAATCCATTGGGCGTAAATATTACAATTTTTTCTGTGGCTAAGCCTTCCATTTGGTTAATAACTCTGCAACCGTCACCTTTGGTAAAGTGCTCCAATACATCTATTAAGACTACGGTTTGAAAGCTCTTGGGCTTAAAACACAGATGATTAATACTTGCCAGAACATAGTCATCGTGAATTTTTGCCTCCTTACTCTTTAGAATGGAAGGTTTGAAGATGTCCAAGCCGACCGAATAACCTCTTTCTATAAAACATTTTACAGGTGAATCCTTGCCGCATCCGATATCAAGGAGGCTACCGCATTCAGATATTTTATCCTTCAGATAGAATATGAAAGGTTTGCCTTCGAAAATACCATGAACTTTCCCAATAGACTTGAACAATATGCAAGCACGACTCCTCTTCACTAATTAGGTAGTCGAGATATAACTATTTTATCCACCGCCAATTATTGCATATGTCTCCGAAGTGCATACTTAAATGGAACTTTTCGCAGCATTTGTTTTGTCTCTTGGAGTTCAGGCGATTTTGAATGGCTCTTGATGGTTTTTTTTTGGGCGACTTGAAAAAAGAGATTTGGGTGGGGCTTATTTTATTAGAGCTGCTGTACGCTCCTGAAGAATCAGAGAATTGACGATCCCCAAAACGAAGAATTGATTTAAGTCGCCCATGTGTATGGAGTCAATAAAAAGTTAGAATAAGGGCGAGAGAAGATGAGTAAAGCTGCTGAAATGGCTAGGGTTTCAACCAAAGGCAGTTTCCACCTCCTTTGGGGTTTAGTATTATCCACAGTTATCTCTGCAGTTGCCACGATTTTCGTCGCAAGACTACTAGGCTCAGACCTGTATGGCCTGTACGGAATCGCGCTGATCGCACCCAACCTCATTAGCGTATTCCGCGACTGGGGCATTAACTCAGCCATGGTACGCTACACAGCCCAATTCCGATCAGAAAACCGCGAATCAGAAGTCAAAAACATACTCATCTCAGGAATAATCTTTGAAATAGCCCTCGGAATGGCACTATCCGCAGTATCTTTTGCGCTCTCAGGTTATCTTGCCGCAAACGTGTTTCACCGCCCCGAAATAACCTCCTTAATCCAAATAGCCTCCATCACAATCTTAGCCGGCGGACTCATCACTGCAGTTACAGCCGCATTCACAGGCATCGAAAAAATGGAACTCAACAGCATCATGCTCATCTGCCAATCCACCATAAAAACAGCAATCATGATAACACTAGTACTCTTGGGGTTAAGCACATCTGGTGCAGTAATAGGCTACACTGTCTCTATGGTAATCGCTGGCCTAATAGGTGTAGGACTTGTGTGGACACAATACAAGAACCTACCAAAACTAAGTAGCAGCCCTAAACTCGAAATAAAAGCATACATTCAAACAATGCTAAAATACGGCGCCCCTTTGTCGCTTTCAGCAATAATTAGCGGCTTTCAAGCTCAATACTACGCTTTTCTGCTGCCAATCTTCTACGTCACCGACAACACCGCCATCGGCAACTTCGGCATAGCCAACACCTTCGTTGTCTTAATAGCGTTCTTCGCAACCCCAATAACGACGATGCTGTTTCCAGCCTTCAGCAAACTAAACCCTGAAAAGGACAAAGAAACCCTGCAAAAGGTCTTCCAGTATTCAGTCAAATACGCCTCACTTCTCGTAGTGCCAGTTGCGGCGCTCGTTATGTGCCTAGCTGAACCAGCAGTCTCTACCCTGTTTGGGACAGCATACTCGTTGGCGCCGCTGTTTTTGGCGCTGCTGGCAATCAACTACTTCTTTCCAGCCTTCGGAACCCTAAGTACGGGCAACTTCATTACCAGTCAAGGAAAAACCACATTCATTTTGTACTTAACCTTGCTCGCAGCAGCCATCGGCATCCCACTGGGGTACGTTCTAATTATGCAGTTTGGGGTTTTAGGATTGATTGTAACTTCGCTGGTGCCTGGGATTCCCACCACGATAATACCGCTTTATTGGATAAGAAAACACTACGAGCTAACTGTGGACTGGCGCTCGTCAGCAAAAATTCTGCTGTCATCCGCCATAGCCGCCGCCTTAACCTACGTCCTCATCTTAGAGCTGGGCTTCTCCAGCTTGATACGGCTAATCATAGGCGTAGTATTCTTCGCATTCGTGTTCGTCGCCGCGGC
>Ga0187886_1000843_pt1 | contig 32373 bp, 32 predicted proteins | sample June2016WEW_20_1_FD_133001 | JGI IMG/M metagenome (GOLD analysis project Ga0187886, IMG submission 133001) | Peatland microbial communities from SPRUCE experiment site at the Marcell Experimental Forest, Minnesota, USA - June2016WEW_20_150 | ecosystem: Environmental > Terrestrial > Soil >...
ACGAATGCGCCCTGCGTCCTAGCCTCGAACCACGATCTCGCACTCATCCGGCGCCCCTCCGTCCCCAGACGAGCTCCCTAGCATCGCATCCCCCGATCACACCCAGTCAGTGGGTCTTCATTCTGAAATGAGTTCTAGGGACGGAATTACTCCTGACTAGGGAAATGACAGATGCGCTCAGTTATCGGTCGCTTTAGCGTGTCACTGAGCGTCAGCCGACGCCAAACGACGAGTAGCCGCAGGCAACAAGGAAACGAGTCGTGACGAGAACTGTCAAAGGCGAAACTTCACCAGCACCCGTCGCGCTTCGGGCGGCGACAGACAGCTCGCTTCGTATGGTCGGACTCCTCTTTTTATGGGGTTTTCCAGTCTTTCGAGCCGTCCCCCTGGCGCGTAGCGTCGAGTGGATGACCTCCACAGCGAGAGACGCCAGAGACGTACCCGGAAGAGGACTCGAGGGTACGAGGCTTCCCCAGTGGAAGTACAAGCTCGAATCCGCCGCGACGCATTCAGCGGTCGTAGAAAGCGAGGAAATCATGAAACGCAAGTATCGGTGGCCATCCCCCACCATGGTTATCGCGATTGCCGCCCTCTTCTTTGCGCTGGGCGGCGGCGCCTTGGCTGCGAACCACTATCTGATCACCTCGACCAAGCAGATCAAGCCGAGCGTGCTCAAGCAGCTCGAGGGCGCCAAGGGCCCGCGAGGGCAGCAGGGCAATATTGGCGCAGCCGGCCTGCAGGGCGGTAAGGGCGACACCGGGGCTACCGGCCCAGCCGGCCCGCAGGGACCGCAGGGCGCCAAGGGAGACACCGGAGCCCAGGGCCCGAAGGGCGACACCGGCCCAACGGGACCCCCGGGAATGGGGTTCAACCTGACGCAGGTCGCGGAGTTGAACTGGTACGGCGCCAACTTCGCCGGCGGCTCTTACGGGTTCCACAGCCCCTACGGGGTGGCGTTCGACGGCAGCCACATCTGGGTCACCAATTTCTTCGGCAACTCGGTGACGGAGCTCAAGGCCAGCGACGGCTCCTGGGTGCAGACGCTCTCGGGCGGCTCCTACGGGTTCAACTGGCCGAAGGCGGTGGCGTTCGACGGCAGCCACATCTGGGTCGCCAACACGACGAACGGCAACTCGGTGACGGAGCTGAACGCCAGCGACGGCTCCTGGGTACAGACGCTCTCGGGCGGCTCCTACGGGTTCAACTACCCCAACGGGGTGGCGTTCGACGGCAGCCACATCTGGGTCGCCAACAACAACGGCAACTCGGTGACGGAGCTGAACGCCGGCGACGGCTCCTGGGTACAGACGCTCTCGGGCGGCTCCTACGGGTTCACCAACCCCAACGGGGTGGCGTTCGACGGCAGCCACATCTGGGTCGCCAATTACTTAGGCAACTCGGTGACGGAGCTCAACGCCAGCGACGGCTCCTGGGTGCAGACGCTCTCGGACGTCTCCTACGGGTTCAACTGGCCCAACGGGGTGGCGTTCGACGGCAGCCACATCTGGGTCACCAATTGCAACGGCAACTCGGTGACGGAGATCAAGGCCAGCGACGGCTCCTGGGTGCGGACGCTGTCGGCCGGCTCCTACGGGTTCAACTACCCCGAAGGGGTGGCGTTCGACGGCAGCCACATCTGGGTCACCAATTACAGCGGCAGCTCGGTGACGGAGCTGAACGCCAGCGACGGCTCCTGGGTACGGACGCTCTCGGGCGGCTCCTACGGGTTCAACGGGCCCAACGGGGTGGCGTTCGACGGCAGCCACATCTGGGTCGGCAACAACAGCGGCGACTCGGTGACGGAGCTGAGCATCCACTGACCGATCGGCCGGCCCGTCCAGGCGAGAGGACCCCGCGTCGAAAAGGTGGGGGTCCTCCCGCCGCCGGGCGCTCGTCGAGCGCCGAAAGATGGGAGTTGACAAACAGAGACCTCCGACCGCAGAGGTCGGGGTTTGGACGTCGACGGTTAGTTGTCCGTGTTTACCCCGGAAAACAGGGCTTTGGAGCCAGGCGGGTTCGAACCCAGCGCCTCTCGCGTCTCTGGCGGGTCGCTGGCGGTGCGAGCCCGAAGAGAACACTGTGGACGCACGGGCTCGGAGAGGATCGTGCCGCCAGCGGTGTCGGGCGGATCCGGAGGCCGGCTCCGCCAGCCGGGAGGAGCCGCCGGCCGAGGAAGCGAGATGGAGGAGGCAGGCTGTCGCGTCTCGTACTACCTTGTGCGAACCGCTCTTTACGAGCTCGAGGTTTTCATGACGGCTCAGATGCCCATCCCCATCCCTAACGCCGGCTCATCCCGGTGTCGTCGCTGACGCCCGAGGAGCGCCGGCAGCGGCGCGAGGCCAGGCGCAGGCGCATTCGGCGTCGGCGTATCGGTGCGCTCGCCTTCCTCGCGCTGGCGGCGGCGGGCCTCTTTGCCGGACTGACCATCAACGGCGCCCGTGCGGATCGGGGCGCGCTCGGCACCGACTCGTCTTCGGCCGACTCGTCCTCGACCGGCACGACCACGAGCCAGACCAGCACGAGCGAGACCGCTACGACTCAGACGACGACCACGACGAACAAGCCCGACGAGAATCCGCGCGGACGGCTCGGGAGCGGTCGCGCCGTCACGCTCGCCTTCGGCGGCGACGTTCACTTCGAGGGCATCGTCAGGTCGAGGCTCGATGCCGGTTCGTCCCTTCCCTTCGCCCCGATCGCCCCGGTGCTCCGCCGCGCCGATCTCGCCATGGTCAATCTCGAGACCACGGTCAGCTACGGTGGCTCGCCTACGCCCGGCAAGGAGTACACGTTCCGGGCGCCGCCGACGGCCTTCCAGGCGCTCAAATCGGGCGGCGTGGACGTGGCCACGATCGCCAACAACCACGGCGTCGACTATGGCATCACCTCGCTGCTCGACACCCTCCGCTATGCCAAGCGCTACCACTTCCCGCTCGTCGGTGGCGGCCTCGACGCCGCCCAGGCGTACGCGCCCTACAGGATCACGATCAAGGGACAGCGGATCTCGATCCTCGCCGCCTCGCAGGTGATCGACGCCAACCTCGTCTCGCTCTGGACGGCCGGTCCTGGCAAGCCCGGGATTGCCTCGGCCTATCAGGTCGGGCGTCTCACCGCCGCGGTCAGGGCCGCGCGCAAGGAGTCAGACACCGTCGTCGTCTACCTTCACTTCGGCGAGGAGCGGCACCCCTGCCCCGACAGTATGCAAATCAGCATCGTCCGCAGCCTGATCGCGGCCGGTGCCGACATCGTTGTTGGCTCGCACGCCCACCAACAGCAGGGCGCCGGCATGCTCGGCAAGGCGTTCGTCGACTACGGTCTCGGCAACTTCGTCTGGTACTCGCAGGGCAGCACCGCCAGCACCACCACGGGCGTGATCGAGGTGACCGTCACCGGCCGCCGCATCGACCGCTACTCCTGGGTTCCGGCGACGATCGTCAACGGCTCGCCCACACCGCGCACCGGCAGCGCCCGCGCCGCCGCGATCTCGAGCTGGCGCAGCCTGCGCAGCTGCACGAACCTGAGGCCTTGAGGCGGCGCTCAGGCCGCGGACTGAGCCGAGTGAAGGTAACGCCTGACCAGAGCGTGCGAGAGCTCGGACTGATGGCGCACGATCTCGAGCCTGTTGCGCTCGAGCGATTCGCGGGCATCGACCGATTCACGAAGCCGCTGACGCTCACAGGCAAGCGCCGCCAGTCGCCGTTGAAGCTCCTCCGGGCTTCCCGGCACCGCATTGAACTCAAACCGCATTCGATCTTCCTTTCCTGCTCGACACGCGCCGAGCCCATCTTCGGCGAGCGAGAACGAAATCGAAATCGGAGGAACCCGCATACTTTCGGCTGCGCAGAGCGGAACGAATACGGGGCGACGCGCCTACGAAACCGTGGTGTCGAAGCTCTGGCCGGGATAGCACTACGTGATCGCAGGCACTTCTTTCCGCCGCCCGCCACCGAACCACCCGCCCGCGGGGTCGGTTCAAAGTACCGTCTTTTCGAGGCGGGAAACGCGCCTCGGTGTGCCGATTCTGAGCCGACTTTGGAACACGTCTCTTCTCCTGAGGCATCACGTTCCGCCGCCCCCGCCTATGAGCGTCAAGCGGAATGAAGATCCGCCGACTGGGCGTGTGACGGCACCACGTTACGCCGCCCCCGCCCTTAACCACCCGTCCGCGGGGTCGCGACACGGCAGCTGCCTGGATGCGTAATAAGCGCCCGCGAATGCGCCAAGACCGTGCCAACCACTCCAGCCTTGTCATCTACTGATTGGAACTGGCACGGCCGCCGCCAGCGCCGCTCCGGCCTCTCGGGTATACAACGGAGCACAGATGCGCGTCTACAGCACCCTGCAGCGAACGCTTGTCGAACTGCCTCCTCCGCCGGCGCCTGTCGGCATCTACGTCTGCGGCCCCACCGTCTACCAGCGCATTCACGTCGGTAACGCACGACCGTACGTTGTCTTCATCTGGCTCGCGCGCTGGCTGCGCCTGCGCGGCTACGAGGTGACGTTCGTCTCCAACATCACCGACGTCAACGACAAGATCTACGACGCCGCCCCCGGGCACAGCGCCGAGCTGGCCGAGCAGGCCACCCGCTGGTACATCGAAGACACCGACAGCCTCGGTCTGGGCCGCCCCGACGCCGAGCCCAAGGCGACCGAGACGATGGGGGAGATCATCGCCATGACCCGCGAGCTGGTCGAGAGCGGCCACGCCTACGAGGCGCAGGGGGACGTCTACTTCCGGGTCGGGCACTACGGCGACTACGGCCAGCTCTCGCGCCAGAAGCCCGACCAGATGGAAGAGCAGGAGCCAAATCCGCTCAAAGAGGATCCGCGCGACTTCGCGCTCTGGAAGGCGACCAAGGAGGGCGAAGACACCTCCTGGGAGTCGCCCTGGGGAAAGGGGCGTCCGGGCTGGCACATCGAGTGCTCGGCGATGGCCGCCAAGCTGCTCGGCCCGTCCTTCGAGATTCACGGTGGCGGGCTCGACCTCGTCTTCCCGCACCACGAGAACGAGCTGGCGCAGTCGCGCGCGGCCGGCCAGGAGTTCGCGCACATCTGGATGCACAACGGTCTGTTGCGTTTGACCGGGGAGAAGATGTCGAAGTCGCTCGGCAACATCCAGACGCTCGAGCAGGTGCTGGACGAGTGGGGGAGAGAGACGCTGCTCCTCTTCTTCATGACCGCGCACTGGCGCAGCCCGATCGACTTCTCTCCCGAGACGATGGAAGCTGCCCGCGAGCAGGCCTGGACCTTCCGTAACGCCTTCCTGCATCCTCCCGAGGCGCAGGAAGCGCGGGGCTGGGACGCCCTCGAGGCCGTGCTCGACGACGACTTCTCGACCACCGAAGCGCTCGCGCTCATGCACGAGTGGCGAGCGGCCGGTCAGCTCGAGCTGCTTCGCCGGGGTCTGGGCGTGTTCGGGCTCGAGACGCTGGCCGAGGCCGAGCAGGCGCCGCCCGAGCTGGACGAGCTGGCACGGAGGAGGCAGGCGGCCCGCTCGACAGGCGACTTCGACGAGGCCGACCGCCTGCGCGACGAGATCACGACCGTCGGCTGGGAGGTCCGGGACACCTCGGCCGAGCCCGGCTACCAGCTCGTCCGGAAGGAATAGAGCCGTGGTGCGCGAGTTCGTCTACGGTCGCAACGCGGTGCGCGAGGCGGTTCGCGGTCCGCGCCAGGTGCTGGAGCTGTGGGTGACAGGTCGCGCTGGCGAGCACGAGCCCTGGCTCTCGGAGCCGGGTGCGCCGCGCGTCCAGGTCAAGCCCGAGCGCGAGCTCTCGCAGGCGGCGCAGACGCGCGAGCACCAGGGCTTCATAGCCTGGGTCGAGCCCTACCGTTACGCCGACGCCTACGAGCTGGCGCGAGCGGACGAGCCGCTTCTCGCCTGTCTCGACCAGGTCACCAACCCGCGCAACCTCGGCGCCGTCGCCCGCGCGGCGGCCGGAGCAGGCGCGACCGGCCTGGTCGTCCCCGCGCACGGCTCGGCACGGGTCACCGCCGAGGTCTGCCGCGCCTCGGCCGGGGCGGTCGAGCAGATTCCGATCGCCGTCGTAACCAACCTGGCCCGCTATCTCGAGGAGATCAAGCGCGCCGACCTCTGGATCTACGCCGCCGACGGGCATGCCGAGAAGTCGTACTGGCAGGCCGATCTCTCCGGCGGCGTCGCGCTCGTCTTTGGCGCCGAGAAGACGGGGCTGCGCCCGCTCGTGCGCCGGCGCTGCGATGACGCGCTGGCGATTCCTCTTATTGGTGAGATCGAGTCGCTGAACGTCGGCGTGGCGGCGGCCTTGCTCCTCTACGAAGCGCGGAGACAACGTGGCGGGTAAGCGCCGCCCTAAGACTCGTCCGAGTATCCCTCCTCGCGAGAGGCAGACGTCGCGCGTCGACGCCCCCGAGCCCACCTTCTACCTCTTCGACGGTCACAACCTCCTCTACGCGGGCAAGTTCATCGACCCTCCCGAGCTCGAGGACAAGCTGGCCAGCTTCGTCGCCTTGAAGGGCGCCCGCGGCGTCGTCGTCTTCGACGGCTCGGGCGACACGCACACGATCGGCCCGCTCGAGGTGCGCTTCGCCGAGGAGGCCGACTTCGTGCTCGAGCGCCTGGCTGCCGAGCTGCGCGAGCACGAGCGAGTCTGCCTCGTCTCCTCCGACCTGACCGTGCGCGAGACCAGCGGCCGCCAGGTCGACAAGCGCTCTTCGCAGCTCTTCCTCGAGGAGCTCGGCGAGACGAGGCTCCCGCCCCCGCCGCGCATGGCGATCGAAGATCGCCTCGACTCGAAGACCCGCGCCAAGCTCGAGCGTATGCGCCGCGGCGAGGAATAGGCGCGGTGCGCGAGCGGTCGGTTTTACGGCGCAATTGAACGCTCACCGGCTAGGCGTAACAAAGGCGAAATGGGAGAGATGGTATTTCCGAAGCGAACACACGTTCGCTAACCGTTGGGTCCTGTGCAAAATGGTCCGGTTTTCGGGTCCACCGCAAAAGACTTGTATTTCCCTGGGACCACTGCTAAGGTCGGGCGCATCAAATTACGCGTTTTCTACCGGACGCGGCACGAGAACAGGGATCGAGGAGAGATGGCAGCACAACCGGCACGGCGCGAAGGGCATGGTTACCAGCCTCAGAGGGCGCAGCGGGAGCTCGAAGACCTACAGCTCGTTCTCAAGGCTCGCAACGGCAGCTCGGCCGCGCTGGACACGATCCTGCGCCGCTACGACGGTTTCGTGCGCCTGAAGGCGAGTTCCTACTTCCTTGCCGGCGGCGAGTCGGAAGACCTCGTCCAGGAGGGCCGTATCGGCCTCTATAAGGCCGTACGCGACTTCCGCGCCGACAAGGAGACCTCCTTCCGCTCCTTCGCCGAGCTCTGCGTGACGCGCCAGATCATCACCGCGATCAAGACCGCCACCCGCTTCAAGCACGCGCCGCTCAACACCTACGTTTCCTTCAGCCAGACCCCGGCCGGCCAGGACTCCGACAGCGAGTGCACGCTCGGAGACGCCCTGCCCGGCCCGAGCGTCGACGATCCGTCCGTTTGCGTCGTCTCGACCGAGGAGCTTCAAAGCCTCGTCTTCTGCCTCGGCTCGGGGCTCTCGCAGCTGGAGGCCGACGCGCTCCGACTCTATCTGGAGGGCTCCTCCTACGAGCAGATGGCCGCGGAGCTGGGCTGCGACACCAAGACGATCGACAACGCGCTGCAGCGGGTCAAGCGCAAGATCCTCGCGCACCAGCGCTCGCGCGAAGTGCTGCTCTAATAACGGCCGGAAATCTTCGATTTCCGGCCGCGGAGTAACTCGGCGCTGAGCGCGCCTAACGGCGCTCGCTCAGCTTTCTGCTCCTAGCTTGCGTGTCGTAACGAAACTCGGGTTGTCTTGCGCGGTTCGTCTTCAGTTGGGGACCTGCGGTTTTTAGCCGCGCCCGTCATGCCGGTCGCGGCGGCAGCGCGGCCCTCAACGCGGAGTGGGCGCTAGAGGCCCGCGCGTAGCTCTCCTACACAAGCCTTTCGAGTGGATCAATCGCGAAGCGAGACGATTCACTCGATGCCGCCGCAGCCGACATGAGCGGCTGCGGCACACTCCGGCCCTCTTCCACACAAACCGGACCCCACAAGACAATCCGGCCCTTCTCGCGGCGCTAATAGGAGCAGCCGCTGAGCAAGCGCCGCCAGGCGCGCTCAGCGTTTGAATAGATCCGCCGGAGAAAGTCGTCAGACTTTCTCCGGCTATGGAAGCTACGCTCCAGACTGCAACCTCGCCGGAGTAGCTCAGCTGGTAGAGCAAGCGCCTTGTAAGCGCTAGGTCGTCGGTTCGAGTCCGACCTCCGGCTTTTTACCCGGCGGTTTTTCTTTAGGCGTTCGTGAAGGAATCGCTTAGACCCACGCCTCGAAGCTACCCTGGAGACAGGCATGTCCGGCTGGGTGAACCTGATCGCGGGCTCGACGCAGATCGCGATCGCAATCGCGGTGGCCGTCGAGCTGATAAGGCTCCGGCGAGGATTCCCGCGGGTCGCCTTGCTCTTGATTGCCTTCTTCTTCCTCGACGGCCTGGTGGCGCTCAACCGTCCCGATCTTCTACTCGGGTACAACCCGACTCTGGACGCAGTCCTGATCGTGATCGATCTGGTCGTACTGGTCGGATTGCTCATCTATGTGCGCCGGCTGGTGCGGGGCGCGCTGCAGACGGTGGACGAGGCGGAGCTGCGGGCGCGCGAGTACGAGCGCGCTCGCAGCGACTACGCGAGCCTGCTTCGCCATCGCATTGCCAACCCACTGATGATGATCGAGGGCGCGGCGCGGACGCTGAGGGCGCGGCGCGGCGACGAGGAGAAGCGCGAGCAGCTCCTCCAGACGATCATCGAGGCCTCCGAGAACCTGGAGAGGATCTCGCTCGAGCCGCAGCTGAGAGGCATGGAGGAAGCGGATCTCCAGCCCGTTCCCAGGATCGGGAACGGCGGCAAGAAGCTCTAGAGGCGCCCGAGCGCCTGCTCGAGATCGCGCCAGAGGTCGCCGGCATCCTCGAGCCCGGCGCTCAGCCTGAGTAGTCCGGCCGGGACGCGCTCTTCCTCCCAGCGTGAGCGGGCCTCGATCGTAGTGCGCGCGCCGCCGAAGCTGGTCGCGTTCTCGATCAGCTCGCAGGAGCGTTCCAGCTTCTCGGCCGCCGCCGCGCCGCCGTGGACGACGAAGGAGAGAAGCGGGCCGAAGGCGCTCACGTACTTGGCCGCGACCGCATCGCCGAGGCCCGGATAGTTGACCCGCTCGACCGCCGGATGCTCCTGCAGCCGCTCCGCCAGGTCGAGCGCCGTCGCAGAGGTGCGCTCCACCCGTAGCGGCAGCGTCTTCAGGCTGCGCAGGAGCAACCAGGCTGGGTCGGGCGAGCCGATCAACCCGGCCAATCTGCGCACCTGGTGCAGACGCGCGGCGTCTTCGGAGCGGGCGCAGCTGGCGACCCCGAGCACGAGGTCGTGGTGACCGCCGAGCAGCTTGGTGGCGCTGTGCACCGAGAAGTCGGCGCCGTGCTCGAGCGGGCGCAGGAGCACCGGCGTCAGCGTTGTTGCATCGACTGCGATCCGCGCTCCGTGAGCGTGCGCGGCGGCGATCGAGAGATCGAGGTCGGGGAAGCTCAGCATCGGGTTCGAGCAGGGCTCGAGCCAGACGAGAGCAGCCTTCTCGGGTGGTGGCTCGGTCTGGTCGAACTCCTCCAGCTGCAGGCCGAAGCGCGAGAGCTCGTCGCTGATCAGATGACTGGTGCTGACGTAGGCGCCCTTGGGAACGGCGATCAGGTCACCCGGCTTGCAGAAACAGAGCAGGATCCCCGTGATCGCGGCCATGCCGCAGGAAAAGAGGAGCGCCCGGCCGCCTTCCAACTCGCCGAGCACACGCTCGCTCTCGACTGCAAGCGGGTGGTCGTAGCGCTGGTAAGCGAAGTCGCCGATCTCGCCTTTGTCGTAGGGCCAGATCGTCGAGCGATCGAGCGCTGGCTGCGTGAGCCCGGCCAGTCGCGTCTCCAGGCTCAGCCGCGCCCGCTCCTGCCCGTTCTTCTCGGCCATTTTTCGATGATAGGAGAGTCAGCGACCCTCGGCGATCTCCACGGCCTGGTCGGGCTCCGAGACGAGGCCGAGCACTATCGTCAGCGCCTCTACGATCTCGGGGTCGAACTGGCTACCCGCCCGGCTCTGGATCTCCACCAGCGCCTGCTCCACGCTCAGGCTCTGGCGGTAGGTGCGCTCGCTCGTCATCGAGTCCCAGGCGTCGGCCGCGAAGATGATCCTCGCCCCCAGCGGGATCCGACCGCCCGCCAGCCCCTTCGGGTAACCGAGCCCGTCCCAGCGCTCGTGGTGGTGCAGCACCCACCCGGCGACCGGCCCCAGGCCAAGGCTCTCGAGCATGTGGAAGCCGATCTCCGGGTGCCGCTGCAGCACGACCAGCTCGGCGTCGGAAAGCGGATCTTCCTTGCGCAGCAGGTCCTCCGGAATCGCCAGCTTGCCCACGTCGTGCAGGTGACCGGCCAGCCGCAGCATCTCGATCCGGTCGCTGTCGGCGCCCAGGCGCTCGGCGATCGAAGCGGCGAGGTCGCCCACGCGGCGCGAGTGGGCCCCCTCATGTGCGTCGCGCGCGTCGACCGCGTCGGCGAGGCTGGCGGCGGCTCGCAGACGGTAGTTCAGGTCGGGGTTGGCGCCGAGCCGTTCGAGGGCGTAGGCGCTCAGCGCCTCGGGGTGATAGACGCGGACGCGGTTCTTGCCGTGGTCCTTGGCCCAGTAGAGGGCACTGTCGGCGAGGCGCAGAAGGTCATTACGCGCGACGCCCTCGGACGGGAAGACGGCAACGCCGCAGCTCATCGTAAGCTGCGGTAGGTCTCCGGTTTTGAGCGAGGCGACGCGCGAAAGGATGGCACTCGCGGCGGAGACCGCTTCCTCGCTCCCGCGCCCGTTCAGGAGCACGGCGAACTCGTCTCCGCCCAGGCGGAAGGCCTCGCCGCCGTGGCGCAGGCGACTGGCCACGGTCACGAGCACACGATCGCCGGCCAGGTGACCGCGCTCGTCGTTGACCAGCTTGAGGTTGTCGAGGTCGAACAAACAGAGCGCAACCGGGTATCCGGACCCCTCTGCATCGTCGAGTAGTTGTTGCAGGCGCTCGTGGAAGCGACGCGTGTTACCGAGTCCCGTCAGCGGATCGGTCGAGGCCAGCCGCATCGCCGAGCGCGCCTTGTGGCGCTGCCGCTCGTACAGATCGATCGCAAGCAGCGGTCCCGAGAGCGCGAAGATCAGGAGCGGAGAGCGCTGCCACAGTATTACGAGCATCAGCGCCGCCGAGACTCCGAGCCCAAACGGGAGCACTCCCCAGCGCAGCGTATTCGCGAGCGTCGCCGAGTATGCCTCTCCGTCCGCGAGCGCGACCGCCGCCGAGATCAGGAATAGGTTCAAAGAGGCGTAGCCGAGCGCCGCAAGACCGACCGCGCCGACGATCTCGGGCAGGGTGCTCGTGTGCGGGAGAAGGGCCACCAGCAGTCCGCCTGCGAGTGTCGAGATCGCCAGCACCGCCGCGTTGAAGACGATCCTCACGCGCGGTCGCCGCAGCCAGGTTTCGACGGCGACGAGGCTGAGTACGCAGACGAATACCATCGGCTCCCAGCCGAAGAGCACGATGCCGGCGGCGTTGAAAACAGCGGCGAGCGAGTAGCCACGGAGATTGGTGTTCTCGACCGAGACCGGGTAGCGCTCGGCGACCATGACCAGGGCAAGAATGACCGCAAGCGATACGTACTCCCGCCCCTGGGGCGGGTGTTTCGCGAGCCGCACCGCAGCGATGGCCGTCGCGGCAACGCCGGCGCTACACACGACTCCGACGAGGACGAGCAGGCGCGACGTGTGCCGGTCGCGTCGCATCACTCCGCTGAAACGCCGCCAGCTCGCGAGCAGGCGCGGGCTCACTCGGTCCACGGCTCTCACCTACCGACCTCCTCGGTCAGCGCACGGCGATACGCCCGATAACGGAGGTATGCGGTAATGCGGCGCAGAAGGAAACCTCCTGAAAAAGCGGGGGATAAACAAATTGTCCGCCGCCGTGACGGCCCGCAGACCCCCTATTCGGGTGACAAAACGGCTTCCATTTGGGTATTTAGGGCCTTTAGCCGAATGGAAACCGGTTTAGCGAGCGTGGGCGTGCGACGCCGCGCGTCGTCGCGTCGATAAGGCTTTCGCGGCTTGAAAAGCCGCAACCTAAAACGCTAGGAAGAAATCGGTTCTCGGCCACGCAGTATCTGAGGAGCAACACGCGCGTAGTCGAGTCCGGATAGCCAGGTCAAAGCGAGCGCGACGATGCCGGCCCAGAAGGCCACGTCGACCGACCAGGCGCCTCCGGCTTGCAGGCCGCCAAGTCCGATCGCACTTGCCTGGGCCCAGGTCTTGAGCTTGCCGAGGTCGCGTGCCTGCATGACCACTCCCCTTTCCAGAGCGGCCAGGCGCAAACCCGAGACGAGGAACTCGCGCGCGACGATCAGCGCCGCGACCCAGCCCGGAAAGATGCCGTACTGGACGAGCACGATCAGAGTCGAGAGCACGAGCACCTTGTCGGCGACCGGATCGAGCAGCGAGCCGAGCACCGAGGAGTGCCCGGCCCGGCGGGCCACCCGGCCGTCGAACCAGTCGGTCGTCATCGCCAGGGCAAAGACGACGGTGGCGATGTAGTCGTGGTGCGGGAAGTGCCAGGCAAACAACGCGATCACGAACGGCGTCGCCGCGATCCGAGCGACGGTGAGCTGGTCGGCGAGACTCATGGCAGGAGAATACGTGTCCGGCGGCTTGCTCATCGGTAGAGCAGTAGCGCCGTGCTACTAGACTGGCGCTCGGGCATGGATCTCTACGAATACCAGGGCAAGGAGCTTTTCCGCCGTTTCGGCCTTCCGACCGGCGAAGGACGGCTCGCGCAAACGCCCGCCGAGGCGCGCGCGGCCGCCGAGGAGTTGGGCGGTACGGTTGTTGTCAAGGCCCAGGTTCTTGCCGGAGGCCGCGGCAAGGCAGGCGGGATCAAGGTCGCCGCGAGCCCGGACGAAGCCGAGGCTCACGCCGCCGCCATTCTCGGCATGGAGATCAAGGGGCAGGTCGTGCGCCGGCTCTGGATCGAGCGCGCCTCGGAGATCGCCCGCGAGTACTACCTCTCGATCACACTCGACCGCGGTGCCAAGAAGCCCCTGTTCATGTTCACGACAGAGGGCGGAGTCGAGATCGAGGAGGTGGCCGCGCGCAAGCCCGAGGCGCTGGTGCGCCTGCACCTGGATCCACTCGAGGGCTTCCATCCCTGGCACGGGCGCACGCTCTCTTTCGGCGCCGGAATCGCCGATGCGAACGAGCGCCGCCAGATCGAGCGCGCCTGCGAGCGGCTCTACGCCGTCTTCACCGCTTGCGACGCGACCCTGTGCGAGATCAATCCACTTGTCGTGACGGAGGCCGGCGAGCTGCTGGCGCTGGATGCCAAGGTCTCGGTAGACGACAACGCGCTCTTCCGGCACGAGGAGATCGCCGCCATGCGCGACCCCGAGTCGGTGCCGGCCGAGGAGCGGGCGGCGCGCGAGAAGGGCGTCACCTACGTCAAGCTCGACGGCGAGGTAGGCATCCTCGGCAACGGCGCCGGCTTGGTGATGTCCACGCTCGACCTGATCGCGATCGCGGGCGGGAGGCCGGCGAACTTCTGCGATCTCGGCGGCGGTGGCGGCGCGCAGGGAGTGGTCGACGCGCTCGAGGTGATCTGCGCCGACCCGCAGGTGGGGGCGATCTTCTTCAACGTCTTCGGTGGCATCACACGCTGCGACGAGGTCGCGCGCGGAATCCTGCAGGCGCTCGAGCAGATCCAGATCGCCCGTCCGATCGTCGTTCGCTTCGACGGCACCAACGCCGAGGAGGGCAGGCGCCTGCTGGCCGAAGCCGGGCTGCCCTATCTGCACGCGGCGCCGACGATGCTCGAGGCGGCGCAGAAGGCCGTGGAGCTGGCGGGCTAGGGGGAAGGAATGGAGAGAAGCGGCGGACGAGAGAATCCCTGGGACGAGCGGGCGCAGGCCTACCGGGAGAGCGCTCCGCATGCGTTCGGTCCCGATCTCGATCTGCTCGTCGCCTGGGCGGGGCCGGGAGAGGGAAGGACTGCGCTGGATGTCGGCTCGGGCGGCGGGCACCTCGCGCGGCGCCTGCGCGAGGCGAGCTTCACCGTCACCACCGCCGACCCCTCCGCCGGCATGTGGTCGGACGTGATCTGCCAGGCCGAGGAGCTTCCTTTCCCCGCTGCCTCCTTCGATCTGGTCGCAAGCCGGCTTGCCTCCCACCACTTCGCCGACGCCGAGCTCGCCCTTCGCGAGATGGCCCGCGTGACCAGGGGGCCCGTCCTGCTCGAGGATCTGCTCTTCGTCGACGAACGCGTCGAGGAGGCCGAGAAGCTACGCGACCCCTCGCACGTGCGCGCCTACTCGCTCGAGCAGTGGCACGAGCTTTTCGCTGCCGCCGAGCTCGAGATCGAGTCGGCCGAGGTGATCGAGCGCCAGATCTCCTTCTCTTCGTGGCTCGAGCGCTGCGACTGTAAGGGCGATCAAGCCGAGAAGGCTCGCGAGCTGGTCTCGCACCGCCTCGACGGCGACAACTACGTCAGCACGGTCTTCCTAATCAAAGGCGTGAAGAGGGACTGATGGCCATCATCGTCGACAAGTCCACCCGCCTCGTCGTTCAGAACCTGACCGGGCGCGAGGGCTCCTTCCACGCCCTGCGCAACCGGGCCTACGGAACGCAGGTTGTCGCGGGCGCCGCTCCCGGGCACGGCGGCGAGGAGGTCGAGGGGATCCCGGTCTTCAACACCGTCCGCGAGGCCGTGGCCGAGACGGGCGCCAACACGAGCGCCGCCTTCGTGCCCGCCCGCTTCGCCGCCGACGCGCTCTACGAGGCGATCGACGCCTGCCTCGAGACGATCGTCTGCATCACCGAGGGCATCCCGGTGCACGAGATGCTGCGGCTGCACGGGTTCGCGAAGACGCACGGAGTGACCCTGATCGGCCCCAACTGCCCGGGCGTGATCTCGCCGGGGAAGGCGAACGTCGGCATCATCCCGGCCGAGATCTTCGCCCAGGGATCGGTCGGTCTGGTCAGCCGCTCGGGCACGCTCACCTACCAGATCGGCTACGAGCTGGCCCAGCTCGGGCTCGGCAACACGACCGTGATCGGCATCGGCGGCGACGCCATCGTCGGCTCCTCCTTCATCGACATCCTCGAGCGCTTCGAGGCCGATCCCGAGACCGAGATCGTGGTCATGGTCGGGGAGATCGGCGGCGACGAGGAGGAGCGGGCCGCCCGCTTCGTGGCCGAGAAGATGAGCAAGCCCGTACTCGCCTACATCGCCGGCTTCACCGCCCCGCCCGGAAAGACGATGGGTCACGCCGGCGCGATCATCTCCGGCTCGTCGGGCACCGCTCAGGCCAAGAAGGAGGCGCTCGAGGCCTGCGGCATCCAGGTCGGAACAACTCCGACCGAAGTGGCCGAGCTCGCCGCGGAGCGGCTGAAGCAGTAGCGTCCCGGCAACCGTGCCGCCGCCTCGGCCGCGCGAGTCGCTCGGCTCGGGCCCGGCTATCGGCAGTAGCGGCCCTTTTTTTTAGAGAATACGGGCGTGTTCGACCATGTCACGATCCGCGTCTCCGACCGTGCTGCGAGCAGGCGCTTCTACGAGACGGCGCTCGCGCCGCTCGGCCACGGAATCACGCACTCGGCCGACGACTTCGACGAGTGGAACGACTTCGGCCTGGCGCAGGCAGGCGAGGACCGGCCGGCGACGCAGGGCCTCCACGTCGCATTCGTCTCGCGGTCGCGCGAAGACGTGCGGGAGTTCTGGCGCGCGGGCGTGGAGGCAGGCTACGCAAGCGACGGCGCGCCAGGCCCGCGGCCGCAGTATCACAAGGACTACTACGGTGCCTTCCTGCTCGATCTCGAAGGCAACAGCGCCGAGGCCGTCTATCACGGACGCGCGCGCGAGGGCGATAACGTCATCGACCACCTCTGGATCCGGGTCGCCGACCTAGCCGCGAGCAGACGGTTCTACCAAACGATCGCGCCGATCCTCGGGCTGCGGATTGCGAACGAGCAGGCGACGCGATTCCACGTCGCAGGCGGCGACCGCTCGTTCGCACTCGTGCGAGGTAAGCCGGTGACCGCGAACGTACACGTTGCCTTTCCCGTCGCGGACGATGTCGTCGCTCGCGAGTTCCACCGTCTAGCACTCGCGGCCGGCTACCGCGACAACGGGCCGCCGGGAGAGCGGACCTATCACCCCGGTTACTACGGAGCGTTCGTCCTCGACCCCGACGGCAACAACATCGAGGCGGTGCACCACGGCACGTGATCGCCTCCCGCGGCCGCGATCTTGACGAACCGTCGCCGACGAGGCTACGGCTACGAGCACATCGCCCCTCGAGGCGCGCTCCTACGCCACCCCCTCCGCTTCGTACTCTCGCAGGAAGCCCCCGAAGAGCCTCCGGTGGCCCTCCTCGTCCTGGAGGATGCCGATCGGCATCTCCTGGGTCGCCCAGTCGACCTCGCTCGTCTCCTCGATGATCCGGTTGTAGTGCTCGATGGCGCCGTTCTCGCCCGAAGCGGCTCCAAACTTCGGCTCGGGCTCGGGAGAGAGTGGGGTTCTCAGCGCTCGGCCGAGAGGGTCACGACGTCGTAGGTGGCGCTCACCCCGGCGCCGTCGAAAAAGCGTTCGTCGTAGCGGCGCATCGCCGCGGAGAGCGTTCCCGGTGCGAGAACGCGGGGTGCATATCCTGCACCGGAGGACTTGACAGATCGGAGAAAGGCTGCACAGTCCGGGTAAGAGAAACGCTCCTCGCACGAATGGGCGCGGATCCGACGGAGACCGGCCCCGGCGAGGAGCGTTTCCCATTTCTCCGCCGGAAGCAGACTCAACCCTCGTTCGCAACCGAGCTCTCTGAGCACCTCGTCCAGCTCCCAGAAGGTGCGCGGCCCGAAGGTGGTCAGATGCAGCTCGCCATGTCTGTCGAGCGAGCCGGCGAGGCGCGCGAAGGTCTGCTCCGGCTCGGCCAGCCACTGAACGGTCGCGCTTGAGACGATCAGGTCGTACCACTCGGGCTCGGGCTCGAGCTCCTCGATATCGGCCACGACGAAGCGGGCGTTGGGGACGCGCTCGCTGGCGCGGGCGATCATCGCCGGCGCGAAGTCCACCGCCTCGATCGCCGCCTCCGGGAAGCGCCTGCGCAGGAGCGTGGTCAGGTAACCGGTGCCGCAGCCGAGCTCGAGAATCGAGAGCGGCTCGCGCTCGACGTCGTCAACCAGGCCGTCGGCCATCGCGCGCTGGACGACGCTGAAGGTGTCGTAGGCGTCGGCGGCGCGCTCGAAGCGGCGCTGGATCGCCTGCTTGTCGAGCGTCAGGGCAGGAGCCACGAGCGAAAGCGGTCTGGTTGAGTGAGGAAGGGTGCGTGTCCGGCCTCGGGCCAGACGGTCAACTCGGCCTGGGGGAGAGCATCGGCGAGGAGCCGGGCGGCGGTGGGCGGGCAGACGCGATCGCGGCCGCCGTGGAGGAGCCGGACCGGGCAGTGGATGTCGGATGCGCGCTCGAGCATGGTGAAATCGCCGAGATAGGCTAACCCGTGCTCGAGGACGGCGAGCTCCTGTTCGCGCGGTAGGGGCGCCGCCAGCTCTTCGCCGGGTGCCAGGGCGAGCGCCAGGAACTCGTCCCAAACGGCGCCGGCGTTGTCCGCCAGACGCTCGCTCATGCGCGCGAGGGTGCGCTTGGGCCAGCCGCAGCGATAGTCGTCCCGGCGCACGAACTGTCCCGTGGCGCCGACGAGGGTGAGTGACCCCAGCTCGGTCTCGGTCGCCGCCTCGAGCGCCCGCATCGCGCCGAGCGACCAGGCGACGACGTCGGCGCCCGCCTCGATCTCGCCTCCAAGCCGGTCGCCGGGCGCTGCGAAAGGCGTCCAGATATCTGCCGTGGTGCCCCAACCGGGGAGAAAGAGTTTCGTCCGGCGCCGGGACACGGCGTCCGGGGACTCGTCGGGGCGATCAGAGAACACTCTCGAGCGCTTCCAGCGCCAGCTCGAGATCGTGGTCGGAGTGGCTCGCCATCAACGAGAAGCGGATCCTCGCCTGGCCGGTTGGGACGGTGGGGGGGCGGATCGCCACGGCCAAGACGCCCCGCTCCTCGAGTGCACGGGCCAGCTCCAGCGCCCGCTCGCTCGAACCCACGATCGCCGGAACGATCTGCGTCGTCGAGGCGCCCGTATCGAAGCCGATCTCGGCCAGGCGCGTTCGGAAGCGCTCGGACTTTTTCCGTAGCGCCTCGCGCCGGTCGCCGACCTCGCGCACGAGCTCGATCGCGGCATCGATCGAGGCGACGACCGAGGGCGGTAGGGCCGTCGAGTAGATGAGCGTGCGGCAGCTCGAGACGAGCTGGTCGATCAGGGCTCGGCTCGCTGCGACATAGGCGCCGTAAGCCCCGAACGCTTTACTGAAGGTGCCGATCGTGAGCTCGATCTCGCCGGCCAGGCCGAGCTCGTGCGCGTAACCCTCGCCGTTCGGGCCGAAGACGCCGCCGCCGTGCGCGTCGTCGAGCACGAGCAAAGCGTCGTAGCGGTTCTTGAGCTCGACCAGCTCGGTCAGGGGGGCCGTGTCGCCGTCCATCGAGAAGATCGTGTCCGTGACGATCAGCTTGCGCTCGGCGCTCGAGCTCCGGAGCAGCTCCTCCAGCTGATCGAGGTCGAGATGGCGGTAGCGGTGCGCCTGCGCGCCCGAGAGGCGAACCCCGTCGACGATGCTGGCGTGGTTGAGGCGATCGGAGAAGACGGCGGTATCGCGGTCGGCGAGCGCCGCGAGCACGCCGACGTTGGCCAGATAACCGCTGCCGACGAGTAGCGCCGCCTCCGAGCCCTTGAAGGCCGCGATCTTCTCGTCCAGCGCCGCGGTCTCAGGGTCGTTCGCCGTTACCAGGCGCGAGGAGCCCGAGCCGGCGCCGCGGGCGGCTCCCTTCGCGGCGGCCTCGATCAGTAACGGATGACCCGCCAGACCCAGGTAGTTGTTGGACGAGAGATTGACCAGGCGCGCTCCACCCCGGTAGGCGATCGGCTCCGCCGGGTGCTCGGTCACCTGCAGCCTGCGCTCGAGCGCACCCCGCGTGCGTCGCTCGCGCTCGGCCTCGAGCCAGCTATCCCAGGAGGTCATCGAGATAGCCTGCCGCATCGGAGGGACCGGCGAGGCGGGGAATCCGCGCCAGCACGCGCACGCCCGATCGCGCTTCGATCAGCGCGGGGTTGTCGTCGGTGCTCTCGTCACTGTCTCCGTTCAGGACGACGCCGGCGACCTCGAGACCGCGCGCCCGCGCCGCCTCGATCGTGAGCAGCGTGTGATTTACGGTGCCCAGGCCGGCTCGCGCTACAACGATGAGAGGCAGATCGAGCGCCGCCGCCAGGCCGGCCACGTCGAGATTGTCGGAGAGCGGCACGAGCAACCCACCCGCGCCCTCGACGAGAAGGATCTCGTGCTCTTGCTCGAGCTTTTGCGCCCGCTCGAGGATCGGCTCCAGCTCTATCCGCCTTCCCTCGGCTCGGGCGGCGACGAGCGGGGCCAGCGGCGCTAGGAAGGCGTAGACGCAGTCGGCGCCGAGGAGAGCGGCGTCGCCCGCAGGGTCATCGGCGAGAGCTCCGCTCTGCACGGGCTTGAAGACGGCGACGTCCCGCCCTCGCGCTCGCAGCGCCGCGGCCAGTCCGGCCGTCACGAACGTTTTCCCGACTCCGGTGTCGGTGGCGGTGACGAAGTAGCCGCGACCGTTCACAGGCCCGCGCGGCTCGGCGCCCCGACCGGCTCGATCTCGAAGCCGAGCTCCTCGATCATGCGCCAGTCGTCCTCGGGCGCCTGGCCGGGCTCCGTCAGGTAGTCGGCGACGAAGATCGAGTTGGCGGCGTAGAGGGCGAGCGGCTGCAACGAGCCGAGGTGCACCTCGCGCCCGGCGGCCAGGCGAATCTCCCGCTCGGGGCAGGCGAGGCGGAACATGCAGAGCGCCTTCAGGCAGAAGCGGGGATCGAGACCGGGGTCGCGATCGCCGAGCGGAGTCCCCTCGATCGGGAGCAGGAAGTTGACCGGAATCGAGTCGGCGCCCGAGTCGCGCAGCGCGAAGCAGGCCTCGACCAGCTGCTCATGCGACTCGCCGAGCCCGATGATCAGGCCCGAGCAGGGCGAAAGGCCGGCGTCGGCGACGGTCTCGACCGTCCGCGCCCGGTCGGCGTGGGTGTGGGTCGAGCAGATCTCCGGGTAGTGACTCTCGGCCGTGTTCAGGTTGTGGTTGTAGCGGTCGATGCCCGACTCGCGCAGTGCCCGGGCCTGCTCGGAGTCGATCTCGCCCAGGCAGGCGCAGAGCTTGAGCTCGGGATGGCGCTCCTTGATCTCGGTCGCCGCCTCGGCCACGTCGCGCAGCTCGCGCGCCGAGGGCTTACGGGCGCTGGTGACGATGCAGCAGGTGGAGGCGCGGAGCTCGAGCGCCCGCTCGGCGGCGTCAACAAGCTCCTCCTTCGAGAGCAGCTGGTGCCGAGGGATCTCCGCCGTCGAGACGCGCGACTGCGAGCAGTAGCCGCAGTCCTCGCCGCAGTGGCCGCTCTTGGCGTTGACGAGGAAGTTCAGCCGTACGCCCTTGCCGAAGTGCCGGGAGCGAACGCGATAGGCCGCGGCGAGCAGATCGAGCAGCTCCTCGTCGGGCGCCGCCAGCACCTCGAGCGCCTGCTCGAATGAGAGCGACTCGCCTACGAGCGCCTGCTCGGCGAGAGTGTCCCAGCGCGACTCAGTGCTCATTTCGGAATACGAGCTTGTCGACTCTTCGTGACGGCGCCACATTCCTCCGCCCGCTACGGGAAGCGTTCGGTCTTATCCGAGACTCCTCGTGGTTCCGCGAAGCGGCGGGACCCATCTCTCCTCCCCGAGTGCCAAGCGGGATGAAGACTCGCCGACTGGGTGCGATCGGTGAGTGCGATGCTAGGACGCAGCGCCGGATTCGTAGCTGGAGGCTACGGATACGACCGAGGACAACGCAGCGTGCTTGCCGAGCGCGGCCAGACGGTGGAGTGCTTCGTTTCGCTTGGCTCTTAGCAACCCACCCACGGGGCGTAACACGGTATCGAGAAAACGCACTCGAAAACGTGCCGGCTTCGTGCCGATTCAGCGTTGTACCACCGCGCGCACTCGGGCGGCGGAGTGCCGCGTTTCGAAACGAGCGATTAAGCATCGAAGCTATTCTCGCTGACGGCGGCGAGCGCCTGTTCCAGCACCGAGACTATTCGCTCCAGCTCTTCGCTCGTGATCGTCAGCGGCGGCACCACCGGGACGACCTGGCCAAGAGATCGCAGGAGAACTCCGTTCCTAACCGCCTCGGCGCAGACCGCACGGGCGTCGATGTGGGGCTTCAGCTCGATACCGCCAAGCAGCCCGCACAGGCGCACGTCCGCCACTTGCGCCAGCGGAGCGATCCGCTCGTCGAGGAGCTGTCGCAGCTCCTCCGAGCGCGCCTCGACGTTCGCGAGCACGTTCCACTCCGCGAGCAGCTCGAGATGTCTCGAAGCGACGGCGGCCGCGAGCGCGTTCCCTCCGTAGGAGTGGCCGTGGTAAAAGGTGCGTGGGCCCAGGTCCTCACCCATGAAGGCGGTATAGACGCGACCGCTCGCCACCGTCGCCGACATCGGCAAGTAGCCGCCGGTGATGCCCTTGCCCAGCACGAGTAGGTCGGGCTGAATGCCGCAGCGCCGGCTGGCGAAGAGGCTACCCGTGCGCCCGAAACCGGTCGCCACTTCATCGCAGACGAGCAGCACCCTGTTCTCGCGGCAGCTCTCTGCGAGCATGCGCACGTCCTCGGGACGGCCGATCCACATGCCTCCGGCCGCCTGCACAAGCGGCTCGATCACGACCGCGGCCAGTCGCTCGGCGTTGGCGGCAACCAGGCTGCAGGCCTCCTCGGCCCAGCCGGGGCTCGCGTAGCCGCCGGCGCGCAGCACCGGGAAGCGAAGCAGATCGAAGTGCTCGCTGTGGAAGCCTTCCCCGAGCGAGAGAGCTCCGATCGTGTCGCCGTGGTAGGCGTCGCGCAGCGCCAGAAAGCCGGACTTCTCTTCGAGCCCGATATTGCGCCAGTACTGGACGGCGCATTTGAGCGCCTGCTCGACGGCCGAGGCGCCGTCGGAGGCGAAGAGAAAGTGCGGGTCTGCGACCGGCACCACCCGGGCGAGCGCCTCAGAGAGCTCGACCGCGGCTCGGTTGCCGTGTCCGAGCATAGTCGTGTGGGCGACCCTGCCGAGCTGCGCGGTGAGGGCGGCGTCGAGCTCGGGCACGTGGTGGCCGAGCGTCGTCACCCAGAGCGAGGAGATCGCATCCAGGTAGCGGCGCCCCTCCGTGTCGATCAGCTCGCGTCCCTCGGCTCGCTCGACGATCACGGGCTCGTTCAGGGCGAAGGTCGCCATCTGGGTGAAGCCGTGCCAGACGCGGGTCTCGTCGCGCTCGATCCAGTCGTTCATACCCGGCAGCGTATCGGCGCGGTTCGCTAGGCTGCGGCTCCATGGGCAGAGTCATCTCCTTCGCACGCGGCGCCCCGGCGCCCGAATGCCTCGCCGTCGATCTGCTTGCCGACTGCGCCAAGGGCGCGATCGAGCGTGACGGGGTCAACGTTCTCTCCTACGGAATCGGGCTCGGCTACGCGCCGCTCAGGGAATGGATCGGCGAGCGCTACCAGATCGATCCCGCCCAGATCCTGCTCACCAACGGCTCGCTCCAAGGCTTCGTCTACCTGGCTCAGCACTTCTTCTGGAGCGGCATCGGCGGGCGCGTACTGGTCGAAGCACCGAGCTACGACCGTCCGCTCCTGATCCTGCGCAACCACGGCGTCGAGGTGACGGCGATCGAGATGGACGACGAGGGGCTCGATCCCGAAGCGCTCGAGCGCGAGCTCAAGCGTGGCCCCAAGCCGGCCTTCCTGTACACGATTCCGACCTTTCAGAACCCGAGCGGACGTACGCTCTCGGTCGAGCGCCGCGAGCGCATCGTCGAGCTGGCCCAGAGCCACGACCTGCTCGTGCTCGAAGATGATCCTTACGGTTTCGTCCGCTACGAGGGCAAGGCGCCGCCGACGATGTTCCAGATCGAGGGCTCGATCGCCGACAAGGTCGCTCACACCTCGTCGTTCTCGAAGACGGTCTCGCCAGGGCTTCGCGTCGGCTTCATCATCCTGCCCAAGCCGCTGCTCAAGCCGCTCGAGCTGATCGCCTCGTCGACCACGATATCGCCGTCGAACCTGCCCGCGGCGACCGTGTACGAGTTCGCCAGGCGCGGCCATTTCGAGCCCAACCTGGAGCGGATGAACGGGCTTCTCCGCGCTCGCCGAGACGCGATGCTCGAGGCGCTCGGCCGCCACTTCGGCTCGAGCGCGAGCTGGAGCCGGCCCGAGGGCGGCTACTTCAACTGGCTCGATCTGCCCAAGGGCGTCGACGCCGGAGAGCTGCTCGTGCGAGCCACCGAGGCGGGCGTCGTCTACTGCAAGGGCACCGACTTCTATCCGGACGGCCGCGGCGCGGGCTCGCTCCGGCTCGCCTACAGCTTCCCCTCGCCCGAGGAGATCGAGCAGGGCATCGCCATCCTGGCCGAGCTGGCCAGGGCCTAGCCCGGGCGGGGCGAGCGGCCGCGAGCCGCTCCTTCTCTCCGGTTACCTACTGCTTCTGCGCCTGTTCGGCTTGTTGCTTCAAGCGAGCGCGCTCGACCTTGCGGTGCCGGTACATCTGCGAGACGAGCACGCCGCTCGCCAGACCGATCACGAAGCAGAGGAGGATCAGCCAGATCTCCGAGACCTTGATCGAGGTGACTAGGAAGGAGATCTTGACCTTGGCGCTGTTGGCCACTACGAGCGCTATCCCGTAGCCAACGAGCAGGACTAGGAGGATGATCTTCGACCACAGTTGTGGTTGCCAGGTCTCCTCGAACTCGGCCCCGTGCTTCCTCTTCTCGGCGGCCTTGTCGAGGGGCTCCGGCGCTTGCTTGGGCTCGTTCTCGTTCATAGGCGGGAGTTTAGTACGTGATCGAGCCGATGGAACGTGCGCGCCTAGGGCGTCCACCGACCGGTCGGTCTCGTGGAGAGAACTGCGCTCTGTGTCTGCGCGCTTCTCAGACGACCACGTGCTCGTGCGCCAACTCCGCGAGCGGACGGGTGACGAGACGGGATGGGTGGGGAGAAATCCGCGATCCCTGGATGCTGGCTCGGAAGGTGGGGCAAGGCTCTTCGCAGCGGAGCGCACAAAGCCCTGCTCCGTGGAAATAGCAGTCGCTGCAAGTTACTTTGACGTTATTGCTCATGCTCCCCTTTTGCTCTGGTGGCGACTACCCAGGTACAAGCCTGGATGATAAGGGCTTGTCCGCAAGAGACAAGGGTTACGGCGGAGAAAAAGGCCGCAAATTGCGGGAGTTTCGGATTTACCGGAAACTACCGAAAACTACTTGCGAGGCGGTAGCGTTGCCAGGGTACGCAACGCCTGTTGAAAACTGGTGACCGCGATGATCTTCATATCCCCTGCGTAACGCCGGGCCTCGGTCGCGTTATCCCCAGCTGGCACGAGCATGATCTCGATTCCGGCACGTCTCGCGCCGATCACCTTCTGTTCGACTCCTCCGATCGACTCCACGCTGCCGTCGAGGGCGAGCTCGCCAGTCGCCGCAACCCGGTATCCGCGATCGGCGTTGCCGTCGAGCTTCTCGGCGAGCTCGAGCGCGAAGGCGAGCCCGGCCGACGGCCCGACGACACTACCGGCGTTGATCTCGACCTTTATCGGGAGCTTGATGCTCGCCGCCTGCGTGAGGAAGACGCCGATCATCGGCACGCGCGGGCGCGAGCGCAGAGCGTAGGTTTGAATCGCCAGCTTCTGTCTCCGGCCGACGCGGACGATGGTGAGCTCGACCGTCTGGCCGACCCGGTGCCGGTCGATGAGAGCGCGCAAACGCGATTCGGTCAGGGCCGCCTTCCCGTCAACGGCCACGATCACATCGCCGGGGAGCAGCTTGGCGGCCGCCGGTGAGCCCTCGGCGGTCTGCTCGATCCGCATTCCCGACGGATGGATGACGACCTGATAGCCGAGGTACTTGAGTGCTACCGCTTCGGCGAATGTCTTCGAGCGGACCATGGCGGCGGTGTCCAGCCGCGCGCTCTCGCGTTCGTTGAGGTTGTCGGGCACTACATCGTGATGCGACACGAGCTTGCCGCCGTCGCGCAGGAAGGACACGTAGCGCTCCGCCAGCGTCGCTCGCCGCTCGATCACGTCCACGAAATAGAAGCCGCCCTGACCGTTGTCGTGCCCTCCCTTCACCTCTACGAGGGGAGCGAGCGGGTGCGGGCTGTCCGGAAGCAGTAGGTACGAGCTCGAAGGCGAGATGAACGCGTACAGGCAGAGAGCGACGAAAACCACACCGGTCAGCGCCGCGAGAGCCGACAGGGCCGAGCGAACGGACATCACCGGCGAGCATACAGGCGCCGGCTCGTGTGCCGGCTAGAGCAATCCTCTGCTCGCGCCGCCGTCGACCGGGATCAGCGTGCCGGTGACGTAGCTGGCCGCGTCGGAGGCGAGAAAGGCCACGACGGCGGCAACTTCGTGCGGATCGCCGAAGCGACCGAGCGGGATCTGCGCCAGGTCGTCGTCGCGTGAGCGCGTCTTGTAGAGCTCCTCGAGGCGCCCGGTTGCGATCCGTCCGGGCGCGATCGAGTTGACGGTGATTCCCTGCGGACCGAGCTCGTGGGACAGCGTCTTGGCCCAGCCGACGAGACCGGGGCGGACGGCATTCGAGAGGGCGAGGTTGTCGATCGGCTCGCGGACGGCGCTCGAGCTGATGTTGATGATCCGCCCCGCCTTGCTACCTCGTAGGTGGGGCAGGCAGAGGTTGGTCAGCCGGACAGCGGAGAAGAGCAGCAGCGTGACCGCGTCCTCGAGCGACTCGTCGTCGATCTCGAGCGCCGGCCCGGCCGGCGGGCCGCCACCGTTGTTAACGAGGATGTCGATGCCGCCGAAGGTGCCGACCGTGCGCTCGACCAGGTTGCGCAGGTCACGCGGGCTGGTCAGGTCGCCCTGCACGGCCAACGCGCCGATGCGGTCGGCCTCTTTCTCCAGTAGCAGCCGGCGCCGGGCGAACATCGAGACGTTGGCACCCGCCTCGTCGAGCTCCTCGGCGATCGCAAGGCCGATGCCCGAGGAGGCGCCGCAGACGATCGCCGTCCTACCTCTCAGATCGGTCTTGGGAGCTCGTTTCAAATGACGGCCCAGCCGGCGGAGCGCTTCGTTTCGAAACGAGCTCTAATCATCGAGGGGATTCTCTCCCATCTGGGCCCTTACTCGCGCCTCGATTCCGCCACGAACGTTGAAGATGCCTTCGACCTCGGCGAAGCGCGGGGACGACGAGCGGACGATCTCGTCCAGCACGGCGTTGACGACCTCCTCCTGGAGGATCTTGCGCTCGCGGAACGAGGTCAGGTAGTCCCTGAGCGACTTCAGCTCGAGCAGGGAGGCGTCCGGCACGTAGCGGATGACGAGGACACCGAAGTCGGGGGCGCCGGTGAGCGGGCAGAGCGAGGTGAACTCGAGCGCCTCTAGCTCGACCTCGTAGGGCCGTTCGCGGAAGCGGTTATCGAGCGTCTCGATGGTCAGGGCTTTATCGCCGTTTCCTTTCAACCCGATTTACGGGGGCGTGCCCGCGCCGGGCTGCGGGCTGGTTTGGCAGCTTCCTTCTTGACGGCGACGACCACCCTGTACAGCGCGAGCGCCACCAGCAGATATCCCACCGACCTGACCGCGACCAGCTCGTATTCCCACGAGTCCTTTTTCCCCATCAGCGTTGCCAGGTGGGAAAACCCGAAGAGGCCGAACGCCAGCCCTATGTAGAGCGAGGCGATTTTCCTGGACAGCCCGTAGCCGACCAGACCGAGAGCCAGAATCACGGCACTCAATATCAGATTGACCCCTGTGATCGTCTCCCAATGGAAATCCATATCGCGCCTCCCAGATCGACTCCGAATGGTTGGCTGTGACGTTAACGCCTGACGGAGGAATGTGCAGCTTTTCCGTCGCCGCCGGCGCCTCTCAGAGTTTGGCGATGATCGCGTCCGCGACCTCGCTGGTGCCGACCGCGGTCGGGTCGTCTCGCGTCGGCTTCATGTCGTAGGTGAGCGACTTTCCCTCGCGGATCACCGCGGCGATCGCGTCCTCGAGCCGGCCCGCCGCCTCATTCTCACCCAGGTGCTTGAGCATCAGCATTCCGGAGAGCATCTGCGCCATCGGGTTGACCTTGTTCTGGCCGGTGTACTTGGGTGCCGAGCCGTGGGTGGGCTCGAAGACCGCGATGCCCTCACCGAAGTTGGCGCCCGGCGCCATCCCGAGCCCGCCGATCATCCCTGCGCAGAGGTCGGAGAGGACGTCGCCGTAGAGGTTCGGTAGCACCAGCACGTCGTACTCGTCGGGCCGCTGCACGAGTTGCATGCACATGTTGTCGACGATGCGGTCGTCGAAGGCGATGTCGGAGTTCTCGGCCGCCACCTCGCGCGCGACGCGCAGGTAGAGCCCGTCGGAGAACTTCATGATGTTGGCCTTGTGCACCGCGGTTACCTTGCGCCGGCCGTTGGAGCGCGCGTGGTCGAAGGCGAACTGGACGATCCGGCGCGTGCCGCTGATCGAGATCGGTTTAATCGAGATGCCGGCGTCGCGGTGGCGCAGAACTCCGCCCTTGGACTCGATCCAGGCGATCAGCTCCTCGGCCTCGGGCGTTCCCTGCTCGTATTCGATCCCGGCGTAGAGGTCCTCGGTGTTCTCGCGGATGATGATCAGGTCGACGTTGTCGAAGCGGCTGCGCACACCCTCGTAGCTTTTGCAGGGGCGCACCTGGCCGTAGAGGTCGAGCGCCTTGCGCAGGCCGACGTTGACCGAGCGGAAGCCGCCGCCGACGGGCGTCGTGATCGGACCCTTGAGAGCGACGCCGGTGCGTCGAATCGAGTCCAGAACCTGTTCGGGAAGAGGATTACCGTCGTAGCGCTCCATCACGTCGGCACCTGCCTCGACGACCTCCCACTCGAAGGCGACACCGGTCGCCTCGAGTACGCGTCTGGTCGCCTCGGTCAGCTCGGGGCCGGTGCCGTCGCCCGGGATCAGAGTCACCTGGTGCGTCATCGTGGGCGCGATTCTACGGATGACGGCCGGGTTGCGTGCGGTCGTAGCGGCGCCTGCCGGCGCCGGCGCCCCTGCGCAATGCCGGTTGGCTCCCGGCTCGAAGCGTGGGGTACAGTGCAACCAATGCCTGAGAGTGAAAAAGGACTCAGAGGAGTCGTAGCCGTCGATTCGAGCATCACCTCGATCGATGGTGTGCAGGGAATCCTGCGCTACCGCGGCTACGACGTCGTTGATCTCGTTCACAACTCGACCTTCGAGGAGGTCTGCCACCTGCTCTTGCACGGGGAGCTTCCGGGCAGCGAGCAGCTGGCGGCCTTCAAGGAGGAGCTGCTCGCCGCCCGCTCGATTCCGACCGAGGTCGAGGCGGTCGTGGACGACTCGGCGCGCTACGCGCGACCGATGGAGGCGATGCGCTCGATGGGCTCGGCGCTCTCCTTCTCCGATCCCGACAAGGCCTCGAACGAGCCGGAGGCCAACCAGCGCAAGGCGGTACGACTGATCTCGCAGCTACCGACGGTGATGGCGCGCTACCGCCGTCGCTACTACGGTCTCGAGCCGGTCGGGCCCGATCCGGAGCTCGACTACGCGGCCAACTTCCTCTGGATGCTGCGCGGCGAGTTGCCGAGCGAAGAAGACGCGCGCGTCCTCGACGCCGTTTCGATCCTCCATGCCGATCACGAGATGAACGCTTCGACCTTCGCCGCGCGCGTGATCGCCGCCACCTGCACCGACATGCACTCGGCCATCGTCGGTGCGATCGCTGCTCTCAAGGGCCCCCTGCACGGCGGCGCCAACGAGTGGGTGATGGCGACGCTGAAGCGGATCGGTTCCGAGGAGAAGGTCGATGCCTGGGTCGACGACATGCTCGACCGGGGAAAGAAGATTCCGGGCTTCGGGCACGCGATCTACAAGGAGGTCACCGATCCGCGCGCGATCGTGCTCAAGGAGATCGGGCGCAAGGTCTTCGAGCGCGCCGAGCCGGACGAGCCGAACTGGTTCGCAATGACCGAGCGCATGGAGCGCCGTGTCTTCGAGCGTAAGGGCCTGGTGCCGAACGTCGACCTCTACTCGGCCTCGGTGCTCTACTACCTCGGCTTCCCGATCGACCTGCTGACGGCGCTGTTTGCCGCCAACCGTGTGGTCGGCTGGGCGGCCCACGTGATCGAGCAGCACCTCGACAACAGGATCATCAGGCCCACCATCAACTACACGGGGCCAGCCCCGCGCGAGTTCCCGGTCGCCAGTCGAAGGGCCGGCCAGACGGCATGAGTGAAACGGGAGGAGAGAAGCCGATGACGCTTGCCCAGGCAGCGACCGAGGCGGACGGGCTGGCCATGCGCGGAGCCGAGCGCGAGCTGGCGCAGATACGCAGCGAGTGGGACGAAGAGATCGAGGCGGCGGCGCGCGACGCCGACTTCCGCGAGCGAGCGGTCGCCTACAAGGCCGTGGGCCAGTTCCGCTTCCGCCAGAAGCTGGAGCTCTTGAAGCGCGGCTTCGACGACGAGAGTCCGGCCTGCCGCGGCTCGGCGCTGGTCTCGCTGGAGCTGCTCTCGCGCGAGCATCCCGGAGCGGTCAACTCCGTTCGCTCCAACCTGCACATACTTGCCAGCCGGGACTCGAACAGCGCCGTTCGCCGGCTCGCCATCCTCTGCCTGCGCAACGGCTCCGCGCAGCCCGACACGCTCGGGATGCTGGCCGGCATGGCCGACGACGACTCTCAGGACGAGAACCTGCGCGTTGCCGCCCGCACCGTCGTCGCCTCGCTCAAACGCAAGGCCAGCTCACGCGGCCCCCGCCGTTAAGGACCGATCGCTAGTGGACTTTCTTGGCCGCAGGCGCGGACCTGCGCCGTGCGTGCGGGTGGGCGCGGAAGTAGGTCTCGCGCCGGCGCTGGTCGGAGACGTGGGTGTAGAGCTCGGAGTGGAGAGGTCGGCGTGGCCGAGCATCTCCTGCTCTGGCCCGCTATCACGCGGCGCGCTGCGTTGTCCTCAGTCGCGTCCGTAGCGCCGCTACGAACGCTCCCTGCGTCCTAGCATCGCTTGGTGCTAGCGACCCAGAGAATCTGAATGCGCTGTTCACCCCTAGTGACTTGTCAGCTTCGTGCGCCGCTTGGCATGCGGATGGGCGCGGAAGTAGGTCTCGCGCCGGCGCTGGTCGGAGACGTGGGTGTAGAGCTCGGTGGTGGAGAGATCGGCGTGGCCGAGCATCTCCTGAACGCTGCGCAGGTCGGCGCCGCCCTCGAGCAGATGCGTGGCGAAGGAGTGGCGGAGCAGGTGGGGATGGATGCGCTCGGGCTCGAGCCCGGCGACCTCGGCCAGGCGGCGCAGGATCAGGAAGGCGCCGGCTCGGGTCAACGCACCGCCGCGGGCGTTGAGAAAGAGCTCGGGACGGAGACGGCGCTCGAGATAGGGGCGCCCGCGCGCCAGGTAGCGAGTCAGCGCCTCGACCGCCTGGCGCCCGATCGGGACGATTCGCTCCTTGTCGCCCTTGCCCAGGCAGCGCACGATCCGGCTCTCGAGATCGACACCGGCCCGCTCGAGTCCGGTTGCCTCACTCACGCGCAGCCCGGCGCCGTAGAGAAGTTCCACCAGCGCCCGGTCACGCAGATCGCGCGGCGTAACGCCGGCGGCCGCCTCGATCAGGCGCTCGGCCTCGGCCGGCGAGAGTGGGTGGGGAAGATGCCGCTGTCGCCGCGGTGGCCTCAGCTCGGCGGCCGGGTTGTCGCCACGCGCCCCGACGAGAACGAGATGGCGGTAGAAGGAGCGCAGCGAGGCAAGCCGGCGCGCCACCGTAGCCGCCGCCAGGCCGCGCGAGCGCAGATCGGCCAGGTAGCGCTCGAGGTCGTCGGTCGAGACTGCCTGTAAAGGCTTCTCGAGCACCCGGGCGGCGTCCGCGAGATCGCGGCGATAGGCATCGACAGTCTGCCGCGAACGGCGCGCGGCGAGTAAGGCGAGAAAGCCTTCGACTTCTCGTTCCATCGGACTTTCTTCTTTCGCCGCCTACGGAGCGTTTCTTCCTCGCCTCGTTAGCGGCGGCGGGAGGCGGACTTCGCGGATCAGGATCTCGGATGCGCTCGGTCGTAGACGCGTCTGAGCCGGCGCGCGTCGACGTGGCTGTAGACCTGGGTGGTCGAGAGCGAGCTGTGCCCGAGCAACTCCTGGATCACGCGCAGGTCGGCGCCGCCCTCGAGCAGGTGCGTGGCGAAGGCGTGGCGCAGGCGGTGCGGGTGGCGGACGAGGCGGCGTAGCGTGCTCGTGTCGAGGCGGCGTCCACTCGCGGAGAGGAAGAAGGCATCCTCGGCGCCACGGGCGAGCGCGGGGCGGGCCTCGTGCAGGTAGCGCCCTGCCCAGGCGGCCGCCTCTTCGCCCAGTGGCACGACACGTTCCTTGCCGCCCTTGCCGCGCACGTGCACGGTCTCGCTCTCGAAGTCCACGTCGGCCAGGTCGAGCCCGACCGCCTCGGCGCTGCGCAGCCCGGCCGAGTAGACCAGCTCGAGCAGGGCGCGATTACGGAGTGCGAGCGGGCCTTTCCCCTCGCTCGCTCGTAGGAGCTCGTCGATCTCGTCCGGCCGCGGAGTCTCGGGTAGGTGGCGCGAGCGACGTGGTTTCAGCGCCAGCTCGGGTACCCGCGCGGGGCCAAGCGCGAAGCCGATCAGCCCGCGCACCGCGGCCAGCTTGCGCGCGATCGTTCGTTCCGAGAGCCGTCGCGGCTGCCGTCCGGGGCGGGCGGCGGCGAGCTCACTGGCGTAGAGGGCGAGCAGGCGACCGTCCACCTGTTCCAGAGTCGCGCCTTTCCGACCCAGGAAACCGGCGAACTCTTCCAGGTCGATGTGGTAGGCGCGCCTCGTCGCCGCCGAGAAGGAGGGCGAGTCTAGGAAGCGGTCGATGGTCCGGTTGAGATCCACTTCCGGCTGATTCGCCGTCTGCGTGGGAATCCCGCTCGGCGAAAGAGGACGCCGTGCGTCTCGGCGCATCTTCGCCGGCGCTTCTTGGAGTGCCTGGCACTTCGCTAATCCGCCCTCCTCCCCAGAGCGCCAAGCGGAATGAAGACCCGTCGACTGGGTGTGATCGGTGAGTGCGAGACAAGGACGCAGTGTCGCGTTCGTAGCCGAGGCTACGGGCGCGACCGAGGACGCAGTATCGCGCCGCCGAGCGCGGCCAGGCGATGGAGTGCTTCGTTTCGCTTGGCGCTCTA